>JACCDW010775076.1_pt1 | contig 21982 bp, 20 predicted proteins | sample 7449781 | NCBI WGS metagenome assembly JACCDW01 (sample SAMN15323449, study PRJNA562643) | freshwater metagenome | isolation source: river surface water | place: USA:Blue River Watershed | collected 2017-08-18
ACATCATCTAGCCCGTAGCGACCGCTGGGAAATGCAAAGGTGATGCTGTCATCGGTCTGGTTCAGCACCTTCGGGCCCGAGCAGGCGGTGAGCGTGAGGGCGAGTAAGAGCGCGGTCGGCAGAATACGGCGGTAGCGGTGCATGAAAGAATTGGCTCGAAAATCGTACAATTCCATAAGCTTAATGCATAAACCGGCCATGAGCCTGCGGTCGGTGACTTCACACAGGGAAGAAATCATGATGTTCACGCGTATTCTGGCAGTCAGTACGATGGCGATAGGTATGGCGGTATCCGGTTTGGCGAGTGCCGGAGCGCTGGAAACCAATCTATCCGGTGTTTTCTATAAGGGTGAACATGCCCAGATCAACGTGACTGGTTTTGGTAATGCCGGCTTCAATTTCAAATTGGCTGCCGGCAATATCACGCCGGGGCAAGGCTGCGTGAATGGGCGTGCCGATTGCCTATCCGTGTGGGGCTGGGCAACACGGTCGGATGATCCGAACCAGTTCCTCTATGCCAATGAAAATGGTCAGTGTGCTTTTTACATCCGTAACGAAGCGGATGCGATTGTGGTGCACGGGTTGCGTGGTGATTGCGGTACCGATGACATGAATCATCGCGCGCTGAAATCCGTGAACGGTATTTATAAGCCCGGGAACTGATGGTCTAGCGGCCGCTGCGCTCGAGCCGCGTCAGGGAGAGCGCGACAGCAAAGACCAGGGTGACGCAAAGCATGAGGCCGGCCACCATGCCGGGCCATGCAAAGTAGGTCCATAAGGGTCCTGACGTGCTGCCGAGGAAGCTGCTGCCCAGGTAGTAGCTGGAAAGGTATAGCGCCGAGACCAGGCCACGCCGTTCACCGGCGCGCGCGCCCACCCAGGCGCTGGCGATGGCGTGTGTGGCGAAGTAACCGAAGGTAAACACGGCTAACCCACCAATGATGATGGCCAGGTGGCTATCGAGGGTCGCCAGCACGCCGATGGCCATGGCGACGGTCATGCCGCGCATGATGAGGCTGCGCCCGTAACGATCGGCCAGATGCCCCGCCAGTGCGGATGAAGCGCTGCCAACAGCATAGAGGAGAAAGATGGCGCCAATGGCCGCAGGACCCAGATCGTAGGGTGCGGCGCTAAGCCGGAAGCCAAGGTAGTTGTAGATACTCACGAAGGCGCCCATGATCAGGAAGGCGGTCGTGAATAACCAGGGCAGACCCGGGTCTTGGTAGATTCGCACGATGTCTTGCCAGAGAACGGCCGGCGCCATGGAGCGCGATTTGAAATGTTGCGCGGGTGGCAGCATTTTCCAGAACACCAGCGTACAAATGACGCCGACAAGTGCAAGTGCCGCCAGTCCGAAGTGCCAGCTGCTGAACTGGGTGACGAGGGCAGAGAGAAAACGACCGAACATGCCGCCAAGCGCGTTACCGGCGATGTACATGCCCATGACACGACCACGTGCTTCGGGTGCAATTTCCTCGCCCAGATAGGCCATGGCGGCGGCGGGTAGGGCGGCGATGCAGGCACCAACGCCGGCACGGGATAAGATCAACCACTCGAAATCGGGCGCCAGCGCGGAGAGCGCGGCACAAAGGGTTGCGCCCAGTAACGCCGCTTTCATCAGCGGCGCACGGCCAAAGCGGTCTGACAACAGACTGAGGGGAATGAGCAGGATCGATAGCGTCAGTGTGCCGGCAGATACCGCCAGACTTGCCATGGTCGGCGAGATGCCAAAGGCCTCGGTGAACTGCGGCAGAATCGGTTGCGTACCGTAAAGCAGCGTGAAGCAGGCGAAGCCGCCGAGGATCAACGCCCAGTTGGCCCGACGAAACGCCACGGTGCCGGGTTGCAGTTCAGTACGGTCGTTCATGACGCATTATCGCGTGACCAGCGACAAGTGGTTGGCCAGGGATTGTTGCCTGTTCTTAGCCATGTCAGACTTTGGGGCCAGAGCGAACCCTGAAACCGGCTATGAAAAAAACCAAAGTGGCCAAGCTTGGGCAGGCCTTCGCGACGTGGGTCTATTCGGGAGAACTCACGCCGGCAGTGGTGGAAGTAGTCAAGCAGGCGGAGTGTTGCGGAGATTGTGGCAAAAGGATCTCGCACATCGGCAATGGCCAGGATGTCTGCCTGGAGCGCGCCTATCCGTGCTTCAAGCGCGCGGACGTCAACTGGACGCTGTGCGTGTTGCAGGCGGTGATAACGTTTGTGAAAGTCCGGATGAATGCGCGTTGCCCACTCCATCGCGACGCCCGCCGGCAGGTCTTCCAGCCAGCGCAGGGTTTTGCCAGGAAAATAACCGAAAATTTTGGTGAGTACAGGCATGATCAGGTGCCAATTGAGCCACATAGGCACACGTAACAGAAGGCGGTAATCCTGCCAGTAAGCATATTGGCAGCCAACGAAGAGCGCACGGCGGATCAGTGGCGCGCTTGGTGCAAGACCCAGGGCGAAGCCACCGATGCTGTGGCAGACGGCCATCATCGGAATATCGGGCGCCTGTTGATGCAGCGTTTGTATGGCGGCGTCACAGTCAAGCGCCCCCCAATCGTGTTTAGTTGCGCGGAGCCCTCGGAGGCTGGTCGGTCGCGAAGCACCAATGCCTCGATAATCGTAGGTGAGTACAAGGTAGCCATGCTCAGCCAGATAAGCGGCATAGCGATGGTAGTAGCGCGCCGCAACGCCGGTAGCAGCATTGATCAACAGGGTCGTGTGCGGTGCGCTGCTCGTAGGTTGCCATAGTTGACCGTGCAAGGCGAAACCATCGGCGGCCTTAAAGACACAAGGTCGATCACGCACCAGCCGGTCCGTTGTGGCGGAAGAACCATCAGACATGGCAACAGGATAACATTCGCCTATGTCTCTGATGTCGCATCTTCCCAATACCCATCGCTTGATTCTCCGGGTTGCGCCGGCGTTGTTCGTCTTTCTGTGGGGCACGGGTTTTATCGGTGCCAAGTTCGGATTGCCGTATGCCGAACCGCTGACCTTTCTGCTCTTGCGCTATTCTGCATTGGTGCTGCTGATGGTGCTGCTCGCCTGGGTTTTTCGTGCGCCGTGGCCAACCGATCCACGTCAGTGGTTCCATCTGGCAGTGGCGGGGCTATTGATTCATGCCTGTTATCTGGGCGGGGTCTTTGTGGCAATCAAGCAGAGCCTGCCGGCGGGCGTAGTGAGTCTCTTGGTAGGCTTGCAACCGCTGCTGACGGCGACCATCGTTGGCGCCATGCTGGGTGAGCGTGTTTCGTTGCGGCAGTGGGCTGGCCTGTTGCTTGGTCTGGTCGGCCTGCTGTTGGTACTCTCCGCCCGGTTGAACGCAGGCTTTGGCTGGGTCGGCGTGTTGCCGGCCCTGGTGGCCTTGTTGGCCATAACGCTGGGGACTCTGTATCAGAAACGCTTTTGTCCGCATTTTGACTGGCGCTCCGGCGCGGTCATCCAGTTTGGCGCGGCCTGGTTACTGACTTTGCCGGTGGCGTGGTGGACCGAAGATTTTCAGGTGCAATGGACGGGTGAATTCATCTTCGCGCTGAGCTGGCTAGTTCTGGTGTTGTCCGTGGGTGCGATTGGTCTACTCAACCATCTGATTCGTTCGGGAACTTCGGTCAATGTGGCCAGCCTGTTTTATCTGGTGCCACCGTCGACCGCCATCATCGCCTGGCTGATGTTTGGTGAGCGGTTGACGCTCATCCAGCTGGTGGGCCTGGCCGTGGCGGTCACCGGTGTCGCGCTGGTGCGACGCTAGGACGGCGACGGCCAATCCGGCTTAGAATCGAGTCGTATGATGCCCCAACCGACCCAAGAGATATCCCTATGAAAGACAGTTCGATCGACCGCAATGTATTTGGCGAGCCTCTGGTGCCATGTTCTTTTGATCCGCTGACCGGATTTATGCGTGATGGCTGTTGTCGTTCTGAAAGTACGGATCAGGGCGAGCACTGGATCTGCGCGGTGATGACGGATGACTTTCTGGCATTTAGCCAACTGCGCGGAAATGATTTGTCGACCCCCAGACCGCAATGGCAGTTTCCCGGCTTAAAAGCAGGGGATCAGTGGTGCCTTTGCCTGAACCGGTGGCTGGAAGCGCTGGCCGAGGGGTGTGCGCCTCTGGTGGTGTTGGAAAGCACGCATCAGTGGGTATTGGACCGGGTAAGCCTGGATGTCCTTAAGCGCTTTGAGGCACGTCCATAAGCCCCGGCGTCGCTTTATGCAAACGGCATGACTTGTCGTGCGGGTTCGGTCTAGAATAGAGCACACTCAATGACCATTTGAGGGAGCAACCCATGTCCGGATTTGACTTTGAAGATATGTTTGCCGCACAGCGTTCGGTCGTGAATGCGTTGGTTTTGGTCGGTAACACGGCCTTAGCCTCCGCAGAGCGAATGGCTGCATTGAATCTGCATGCCGTGCGTGAAGCGATGGTCGATTTTGCCGAGGGCACGCAACGGATGCTGGCCGTGAAGTCCCCGCGCGATGTGGCGGAGTTGCACAGCCAGCTGTCGAAGCCGCAAGTGGAGAAGGGCGTGCTGTATTCACGCAGTCTCTGCGAGTTGTCGACCGCCGCGCAGGAAGACGCCGTCCAGCTGATTGAGTCCCAATACAGTGGCTTCATGGATTCGATGACGGCCTTGTCTAATCAGATCGCCAAGTCGACCCCGGCCGGATCCGAGGTGGCAGTGGCCGCGATTCGCTCCACGATGAAGTCGGCCCACGAGGCCTTTGAACGGTTTAACGATGCCGTGATGCGTTTCACGGAAGTCGCCGAAGAGAGTGTGTCGACGATGGGTAATGCAACGGTCTCGGCGGCAACCGGCAAGACCGTGTCGAAGCGCCCATCCCGCAAAAAGTGATTGGCATGGTGGCACAAAAAAAGCCGGGTTCGTTATAACCCGGCTTTTTTGCGTAATGTGTCTAAAGATCAGTCGGTCAGACCGGCGAAGAGCGCGGTGCTCAGATAACGTTCGCCGAACGATGGGATGATCACTGCGATGAGTTTGCCAGCATTTTCGGGGCGCTTGGCAACCTCGACGGCGGCCCAAAGTGCGGCGCCCGACGAAATACCAACCAGTAGGCCTTCTTCTTTGGCGGCGCGCTGTGCCGTAGCAAACGCATCCTCGTTCTTGACGCGAACCACTTCGTCGATGATGCCGGTGTTCAGCACCTCCGGTACGAAGCCGGCGCCGATCCCCTGAATCGGGTGCGGGCCCTTCTGGCCCCCGGATAGAACTGGTGAGGCATCCGGTTCGACGGCAATGGCTTTGAAGCCCGGTTTTTTGGCCTTGAGAACTTCGGCCACGCCGGTAATCGTGCCACCGGTGCCAACGCCGGCCACCACGATGTCGATCTGACCATCCGTATCACGCCACAGTTCTTCGGCGGTCGTGTTGCGATGAATTTCGGGGTTGGCCGGATTCTTGAATTGTTGCGGCATAAAGTAGTTGGCGTTGGCAGCCGCAAGCTCTTCCGCCTTCTTGATTGCGCCGCCCATGCCTTCCGGTCCGGGTGTCAGAATCAGTTCGGCGCCATAGGCGCGGAGCAGGGCGCGTCGTTCCTTCGACATGGTTTCTGGCATGGTCAGCACCAGCTTATAGCCGCGGGCGGCGCACACGAAGGCCAGGGCGATACCGGTATTGCCGCTGGTCGGTTCGACGATCACGGTATCCGGTTTGATCAGCCCGGCTTTTTCAGCAGCGTCGATCATGGCCACGCCGATACGATCCTTGACGCTGTGCGACGGGTTGAAATATTCGAGTTTGGCGACGACAGTGGCTTTGACCCCATCGGTCAGACGGTTAAGTCGAACGAGCGGCGTGTTGCCGATCAGGGCGGTGACGTCATTGGCGATACGCATGGGTAACCTCGGGTATGTCTAGATGCAATGGGTTTATCGAATGGGTCGATTATCCGCAAAGAACGCTTTTTGGCCTATATCCCTTTTTTATAAGCTTATGTCCCAATCCGCTTTTTGGTGGGAGTTCGCTGGCCACCGGTATAATTGCGCAAACTGTTTAAGACGTCGGAGTCGGATTCATGTGCGGTATCGTCGCTGCGGTAGGACGCAGAAACATCGTCGGTGTTTTGCTGGAAGGTCTGCGCAAGCTCGAGTACCGGGGTTACGACTCTGCCGGCGTCGCAATTCTCAATGGCAACGGTTTGGTGCGTGTCCGCTCCGCCGGCCGTGTCGCCGATCTGACTGCGGAGACTGAAAAACAGCAGCTCAGCGGTGAAACCGGTATCGCCCATACACGTTGGGCGACGCATGGTGCACCCTGCGAGCGCAACGCCCACCCGCATATTTCCAATGGGCTGGCGGTCGTTCATAACGGCATCATCGAGAACCACGAGGCACTGCGCAACGAGCTCAAAGCCGCCGGCTACGAATTCACCTCGGATACCGATACCGAAGTCATCGCCCACCTCGTGCACCAGAACCTGACCAGCGCGCCGGATCTGGTGACGGCGGTTCGCGCTGGTTGCACCCGCCTGATCGGCGCCTACGCCATTGGTGTGATTCAACAGGACAACCCGCATACCACCATCGTTGCCCGTGAGGGGTCGCCGCTGGTGTTGGGGCTGGCCGATGATGCCAACTATGCCGCGTCGGATACGGCCGCGCTGCTACAAGTCACCCGCCGCATGGTGTACCTGGAGAACGGCGATGTCGCCGTGCTGACGCCGGATTGCATTAGCATCATCCGTCAGGACGGCACGCCCGTGTCTCGGGAAGAAACCGAATCCCAACTCTCGGCCGATGCCGTCGAGCTCGGGCCTTACGCGCATTACATGCAGAAAGAAATCTTCGAGCAGCCCGGGGCTATCATCAATACGCTCGACATGCTGGGTAGTGCGCAGACCGTGCAGGCGGGTTGGTTCGGTGCGCATGCCGAAGAGATCTTTAGCAACATCGACCGCATCCTTATTCTGGCGTGCGGTACCAGTTACCATGCCGGTCTGACGGCACGCTACTGGCTGGAAGGGCTGGCCAAGTTGCCGACGACGGTTGAAGTTGCCAGCGAATATCGCTATCGCGACAGCGTGCCCGATCCACGAACCTTGGTCATCGCCATTTCGCAATCGGGCGAAACCGCCGATACCCTGGCGGCGCTCAAGCATGCCCAGGATCTGGGGATGCCGCATGCGCTCGCCATCTGTAACGTGCCCGAATCGGCCATCATCCGTGCCTGTCCGCTGCGTTTTTTGACGCACGCCGGCCCAGAAATTGGTGTGGCTTCCACCAAAGCCTTTACGACGCAGCTAGCCGCGCTCTACGTCTTGACCCTCGTGCTCGCCAAAGTCAAAGCCAGTATCAGCGCCGACAAACTGAGCAGCCTGGTGTCCGACCTTCGCCACCTGCCGTCCGCAATTACGTCTGTGCTGGCGCTCGAACCCCAGATCAAAGACTGGGCGCAGCAGTTTGCCGATAAACACCACGCGCTCTTCCTGGGGCGTGGCGTGCATTATCCGATTGCCCTGGAAGGCGCTCTTAAACTAAAAGAGATCACCTACATTCACGCCGAAGCCTATGCCGCCGGTGAGCTCAAGCATGGGCCGTTAGCCTTGGTCGACAAGGATATGCCGGTGGTTTCGGTGGCGCCCAATGATGCCTTGCTGGAAAAGCTCAAGAGCAACCTGCAGGAAGTCAAAGCGCGGGGCGGCGAACTCTTTGTTCTGGCTGACTCGAATACGGGTTTTAAATCCGAAGAGGGTGTCCACGTCATCACGGTACCGGATCATGCCGGTAGCCTGTCGCCGATCGTGCACACGGTACCGCTGCAACTGCTGTCGTATCACACGGCGCTGGCCAAGGGTACGGATGTGGATAAACCGCGTAACCTTGCCAAGAGCGTGACGGTCGAGTAAGCCCTAACGGCGCAGGTATTAACAACCCCACTAAAGCGGGGTTGGGGTTGTTTACTTGTGCATGCCGCCTGGCGACATAGGCATCTGGGTGGGGTTCATGGGCATAGATCCGTTGCCCACCATCGGACCATGCGGCATTTGCCCTTCCATCATGTGGCCATCCGGCATCATGTGTTGCTGTGTCGGTATAGCGTGTGATGTCTCACCCTGATAGCCAAGTAGCGCCGGGTCGGTCATGCCGGTGATCATCGCCAAGTGCGCAAACACCAGAAAAATCGCAACATAAGTCGCATGGTAGGCCAGTTTTTGTTCCTCACTGGCATCCTTGTGAATGAGCCCTAGATCCTGGAGGGCGATTAGCACCATTGGTGCGCCGCCAACGAGATAGGTCGATACAGCAATGACGTCAATGATGGTGCGCCACTCATTGGCCTGCGTGATGGGTACCACCGCGTTGGCCATCAAGTAGATGATGATGCCGATAAAGTACAGACCGACAATCACTCCCGCGACACGGTTCAGGTTGCGTACCCAACCTTGCAGTCTTCGGGTGTACAAGATATAAAGCTCGGTAATGGCGACGGTTTCGGCAAGGATCACGGGGATCGCCATGAAAACAATGAGATTCCATGGCTGATTCGTCGCCAGAAGCTCCATGTAATGAGTCATGTTCATATCAAATCTCCAGGGTTGGGAGTTTTAATTACTTGAAGAGCAGCAGTGCCTTCTGCAGCGTAATCCACATGCCCCAGGCCATGGGGATTGAGACAGCAGCCCAGGCCAGCGCGATTTTCCCTGAGTGGCTGACTTCGTGGGCGATGGCCGCGATATCCGACACGAAATGCTCATGGGTGTCATCAGCAATCTTTTTCTCTGCGACGGCCTCTTCTTGGCTCATGTGGAGTTCTTCAGAGACCGGACGAATGAGCCAGTTGGCGATGAAGCCGATGATGAGCAAACCCGAGAGAATGTACATGGTGATGTTGTAGGCATCGGCACGTGCCACACCGTGAGCAAGTTGGTATTCACGCAGATAGTTGACGATGACGGGGCCGAAGATGCCGGCGGCCGACCAGGCCGTGAGCAGACGGCCATGAATGGCGCCGACGAATTTGGTGCCGAACATGTCGGCCAGATACGCAGGAACGGTTGCAAAGCAGCCGCCATACATCGACAGGATGACGCACATACAGATGACGAAGAGTGCCAGACTGGCGCTGCCCGCCGTGCTGGGGATCGCTGCATACATGGCGAAACCCAGCAGGAAGAAGGTCGCATAGGTCGCCTTGCGGCCAATCTTGTCGGACAAGGACGCCCAGAAGAATCGGCCGACGATGTTAAACAGCGAGAGTAGTCCGGTGAAACCCGCGGCGATGGCGGCGATCGAGGTTTTCTGTGCGGCGCTGAGTTCGTTGAAGGCGAGATCGATGCCGATCAGTTTGCCGGCGAATACCTCCTGCAGCATGGGCGAGGCCATGCCAATAATGCCGATGCCGGCCGTCACGTTGACGCAGAGGACGGTCCAGACCAGCCAGAACTGGCGTGTCTTCCATGCTTTGCTCAGATGCACGTGATGCTGGGTGATCATGGTGCTCTTGGACGGCGGGGGCGGCGTCCAACCGGCCGGCTTCCAGCCTTCGGCAGGAATACGATAACCCAGTGCGCCCGAGATCATGAATACGAAGTAGATTGCGGCGAGCACAAGGAACGTTTCAAAAACGCCGACGGAGGTTGGTGTGGCAAACGACTTCATGAGCAGATCCGCCAGCGGCGCGCCGATCATGGCGCCGCCACCGAAGCCCATAATGGCCATACCGGTGGCCATGCCGCGACGATCCGGAAACCACTTGATCAGCGTCGATACCGGCGAGATGTAACCCAGCCCCAGACCGATACCGCCGATGACACCGGAGCCCAGCCACATCAGCCAGATTTGATGGAGCTTGATGCCGATGGCCGAGACCACCAGGCCACCGCACCAGCATAGTGCCGAGACTACGCCGGCTTTGCGTGGGCCAACACGTTCAAGCCAGCCGCCCCAGATGGCGGCCGAAGAGCCGAGGAATACGAAGAAGAGGGTGTACATCCAGCCGAGTGTGGAAATCTTCCAGTCGCAATTCGAGGCAAAGAGTTCGGTCAATAGACTCATGTCGGCCGGGCATGCCAGTGGTTGCGTGATGCCGATGGCGCGTGAGAGCGGCAGCCAGAACACCGAGAAACCATACGCCATACCGATACACAGATGAATGGCAAGTGCCGCGGGCGGTACGAGCCAGCGGTTGAAACCGGGTTGGGCGACGATGCGGCGCTTATCGAGCCAGCTTGCTTGTAGGGTGGCGCTCATAGGTGAATCCTCGGGCGATAGTCGTTATGTGTTGATGAATGCGATCAGCGGGCCTTCTTGGCGTCGGCCTTTTTGGTGGGCGCCGCTTTTTTAGCGGCTGGATTCTTCTTGACGGCAGTTGCTGTGTCCGTTTGTGAATGCGCGAGTACCTGCTTGAGGAAGTGCCCGGTATGACTGCCCTTGGTGGCAGCCACGGTTTCCGGTGTGCCTTCGGCGATGATGCGACCACCGCCGGCGCCGCCTTCTGGCCCCAGGTCGATGACCCAGTCGGCGGTCTTGATGACGTCCAGGTTGTGTTCAATAACGACGACGCTATTACCGTGCTCAGTGAGACGATGTAGTACGCCGAGGAGCAGACGGATGTCCTGGAAGTGCAGGCCTGTTGTCGGTTCGTCGAGAATGTACAGCGTGCGGCCAGTGTCGCGCTTCGAGAGTTCGAGTGATAGCTTCACGCGTTGTGCTTCGCCACCGGAGAGCGTGGTGGCCGACTGGCCGAGCTGGATATAGCCGAGGCCGACATCCATGAGCGTCTTCAACTTGCGCGCAACCGTGGGCACCGCGTGGAAGAATTCCAACGCGTCCTCCACGGTCATTTGCAGAATCTCGTGGATGTTCTTGCCCTTGTACTGAATCTCGAGTGTTTCGCGGTTGTAACGTTTGCCGTGACAAACATCGCAGGGGACATACACATCCGGCAGGAAATGCATTTCGACTTTGATGACGCCGTCACCCTGGCAGGCTTCGCAGCGACCGCCCTTAACGTTGAACGAGAATCGGCCGGGCTCGTAGCCGCGCGTACGCGATTCGGGCACGCTGGAGAAGAGTTCGCGGATTGGCGTCAGCAAGCCGGTGTAGGTGGCCGGGTTGGAACGTGGTGTACGACCGATCGGGCTCTGGTCAACGTTGATCACCTTGTCGATCTGGTCGAGGCCGTCCAGCGTTTCATAGGGCGCTGGTTCCAGACTGCTGCCATAGAGGTGCTTGGCGCAGACAGCGTAGAGCGTGTCGTTGATCAGCGTCGACTTGCCGGAACCGGAGACGCCGGTGATGCAGGTGAATAAACCAAGGGGAATGGTCAGATCGGTACCCTGCAGATTGTTGCCGGTGGCGTTTTTCAGTTGCAACACGCGCTCGGGGTCTGGGCTCTTGCGTTTTGACGGCAGGGTAATGGCTTCGCGACCGGAGAGGAACGCGCCCGTCATCGAGTCCGGGTTTTCGGTGATCTGCTGGGGGGTGCCTTGCGCCACGATGCGGCCGCCGTGGACACCTGCGCCTGGACCCATGTCGACCACGTAGTCGGCCATGCGGATGGCGTCTTCATCATGTTCAACGACGATGACGGTATTGCCCAGATCGCGAAGACGTCGCAGGGTAGCGAGCAGGCGATCATTGTCACGTTGGTGTAGGCCGATCGACGGTTCGTCGAGCACGTACATCACCCCGGTCAGGCCGGAGCCGATCTGTGAGGCCAGGCGAATCCGCTGCGCTTCACCACCCGAGAGCGTGTCGGCGGAGCGTTCGAGCGAAAGATAGTCGAGGCCGACATTGATCAGAAACTCCAGACGTGCGCAGATCTCCTTGAGAATTTTTTCGGCAACCTGCGCACGATGCCCCTGCAACTTAAGCGCATCGAAGTAGTCGCGGCAGTTGCGCAGAGGGAGTTGGCTTATCTCGTACAGGGTGCGGTCGCCGACCTGGACATAGCGCGCCTCTTTGCGCAGACGGGCGCCCTGGCAATCTGGGCAGACGGTGTCACTGACGTACTTGGCCAGTTCTTCGCGCACGGTGGATGAATCGGTTTCGCGATAACGGCGTTCGAGATTGGGGATGATGCCTTCAAAGGTGTGTTCGCGCACCGTGAGCTTGCCCCGTTCATTCAGATACTGGAAGGGCAGGCTTTCGTCGCCGGAGCCGTACAGAATAATCTGGCGCGTGTCCTCGGACAGCTCGATGAAGGGCGTGGTGACGTCGAAGCCGTAGTACTCGGCAAGTGCGACGATCATCTGAAAGTAGAACTGATTGCGCCGATCCCAGCCACGAATGGCGCCAGAGGATAGCGAGAGCTCCGGGTGGGCGACGACACGTTTGGGGTCAAAGAACTGGATGACGCCAAGGCCGTCGCACTTGGGACAGGCACCCATCGGGTTATTGAACGAGAAGATGCGCGGCTCGAGCTCCTGCAGTGCAAAGTTACAGTGCGGGCACGAAAAGCGGGCTGAGAAGAGATGTTCCTCGCCAGTGTCCATATTCAAAGCAACCGCGCGACCATCTGCGTGGCGAAGTGCAACCTCGAAACTTTCGGCCAGACGCTGTCGCGTGTCTTCGCGAACCTTAAGGCGATCGATCACGACGTCAATGTCGTGCTTCTTGTTCTTGTCAAGTTTGGGCAGCGCGTCGATTTCGCAAATCTCGCCATCCACGCGCAGACGGACAAAGCCCTGGGCGCGTAACTCGGCGAAGAGATCCTGTTGCTCTCCTTTGCGGTTCGCCACGACGGGCGCAAGGATCATCAGCTTGGTTTCTTCGGGCAGGGTCAGCACATGGTCGACCATCTGCGAGACGGTCTGAGCCTGCAGCGGCAGATGATGTTCGGGGCAGTAGGGGGTACCGGCGCGGGCAAAGAGCAGGCGCAGGTAGTCGTGAATTTCGGTGACGGTGCCAACGGTGGAGCGTGGATTGTGACTGGTCGCTTTCTGCTCGATAGAAATAGCGGGCGACAGGCCTTCGATCAGATCGACGTCCGGCTTCTCCATGAGTTGCAGGAACTGGCGGGCGTAGGCGGAGAGGCTCTCGACATAACGACGCTGCCCCTCGGCGTAGAGGGTATCGAAGGCAAGCGAACTCTTACCTGAACCCGAGAGGCCGGTGATGACGATCAACTTGTGACGGGGGAGGTCGAGGCTGATGTTCTGCAGATTGTGCGTACGCGCACCGCGGATGCGGATGTCTTCCATGACGTTTTCCGAGAAAGCTGCGGCCAGGGGCCGGTCGGCTGAAGGCCAACTGGTAATATTACGCGGCCGCGTTTGTGCACTGCAACTGTTTATTTATGTCCGATTCCGCCCGTCATCCCAAAGAACCCATGCTGCCCGCCGAAAGACGCGCCGCGCTGGGGTTGGCCGCCATTTTTGCCCTACGGATGCTAGGTCTGTTCATCGTACTGCCAGTATTTGCCATTGCCGCCCGGAATCTGACCGGTGGCCAGGATATCGCCGCAGTGGGACTGGCGCTGGGGGCTTATGGTCTGACGCAGGCCTGCCTTCAACTACCGCTGGGCCTGGCCGCCGATCGCTGGGGTCGTAAACCCGTGATCGCTTTTGGTCTAGCCTTGTTTGTCATCGGGAGCGTGATATGTGCTCTTGCGGACTCTATCGAGGCGATGACCTGGGGTCGCATGATTCAGGGCAGCGGCGCGATCTCTGCGGCCATTACCGCGTTGGTGGCTGATCTGACCCGCGATACGCAACGCAGCAAGGCGATGGCCATGATTGGCGGCTCCATTGCCCTGATGTTTGCCCTGTCGCTGGCGCTAGGACCGGTGCTGTATGGCTGGATCGGTCTGAGCGGCCTGTTCTGGCTGACCTGCGCGCTGGGGCTGGGCGCTTTTTGGACGATCTTCCGGCTGGTTCCGCCGGCGCCGCCGTTGCCCGAACCCAAGGCCGGGACTTTTATGCTGGTACTGCTGAACCCACGGCTTTTCCGTTTGAATCTGGGTGTCTTTATTCTGCACGCCATACAGATCGCTATGTGGGTGGCCGTGCCAGCGTTGCTGATCCAGTTCGCTGATTTACCGCTTGCGCGGCACTGGATGGTTTATTTGCCCGCAGTCCTGGCATCGCTGGTGTTGCTGTGGCCGGCCATGATGCTGGCTGAGCGTCACGGCCACATGGCGCAGGTGTTTCGTGGCGCGATTCTGCTCCTATGTATCGTCCAGGCGGGATTTTTAGGAATGTTGCAATGGCCGGTAGCGTCAGAGACGGTCGCTGTTTTGTTGATTTTCGGATGGGTCGCCCTGTTTTTCAGTGGCTTCAATATGCTGGAGGCGTTGCAACCTTCGCTGATTTCGCGGATTGCGCCGGCGTCGGGTAAGGCTCAGGCGTTGGGGCTCTATAACACCCTGCAATCGCTGGGTCTGTTTGCTGGTGGCGCTGGCGGGGGGTGGCTCCTGCAAACTGGCGGCTACGCGGCCGTTTTTGCCGGGTGCAGTCTCCTGGCGCTGATCTGGCTCGTGATTTCATGGCGGTGGCCGGCGCGGGTCGCGCTATAAACCCCAGCCTGGACGCCCGGCATGATATTCTGCGGTTTCGGTAAGCCATCTTTTTGGCCGCTACACTCGTTAACTCAGGAGATTTGATATGGCATCGCTCAATAAAGTATTACTCATCGGTAACCTCGGCGCAGATCCCGAAACCCGTTACACCACCTCAGGCGATGCGGTATGCAATATCCGTCTGGCGACGACCGACACCTGGCGCGATAAGGCCAGCGGTGAACAGCGCGAATCGACCGAATGGCACCGCGTTGTGTTCTACCGTCGCCTCGCCGAAATCGCCGGTCAGTACCTAAAAAAGGGTTCGCAGGTTTATATCGAAGGTCGTATCAAGACCCGCAAATGGCAAGACAAGGACGGCCAAGAGCGCTACACGACCGAAGTCGAAGCCACTGAAATGAAAATGCTCGGTCGCCGCGAAGGCCAAGGCGAACCTGTGAGCCGTGATGATCCGTTTGCGCCAGCAGCTGGTGCAGGTGGCAATGCTAACCGTCGCCCACCGGCCAATGTGGCGGATCTGGACGACGATATTCCGTTCTGATGCAGGGTTGATGGTTGGTATTCGACGTTCTGTTCTGGTTTAGTCGTTGGGAGTCATCATGTCGGCAGTAACGTCGAAACCGTCAGCCCACGAACACAAAACGAGCCCGCAGCTGCTCGTTTTGGGCGCATTGGGCGTGGTGTACGGGGATATCGGTACGAGCCCCCTGTATGCCTTCAAGGAACTCTTCGCCGGTAATCATCCGATTCCGCTGACCGAGGCCAATGTCTTCGGCGGCCTCTCGATGATTTTCTGGGCGCTGATGATCATCGTCTCGCTCAAATACATTGTTTTCATTCTGCGCGCCGACAACCGGGGCGAGGGCGGCATGATGGCGCTGATTGCGCTGGCCTTGCATGAGGCCCAGGATAAGCCGAAGCGGGCCAAGTGGATTATGCTGGCCGGCATTCTCGGTACGGCGATGTTCTACGGGGACGGTATGGTGACCCCGGCGATTTCGGTGTTGTCTGCGGTAGAGGGGCTGGAAATCGTTGCGCCACAGCTGCATAACGTCGTGATTCCCCTGACGCTGTTGATTCTGATCGTGCTATTCATGTTCCAGAAGCATGGCACCGCCAAGGTGGGTACATTCTTCGGGCCGGTGATGGGCGTCTGGTTCGCCGTGCTGGGTGCCATGGGTGTCTATAACGTCATCGATAATCCGCATGTGCTGCTGGCATTGAACCCCGCTTATGCGATCCATCTGCTGGTTGATAATCCGCACATGGCGGTGTTCGCCATGGGGAGCGTGGTGCTGGCCGTAACGGGTGCCGAGGCGCTGTATGCGGATATGGGCCACTTTGGCCGTAAACCAATCCGTTTGGCTTGGGCGTTTTTCGTGCTGCCGGCGCTGGTCATCAATTATTTCGGTCAGGCGGCTCTGGTCCTTGGTCACCCGGAGGCGATCGACAACCCGTTCTTTATGGGCGTACCCGAATCTTTGCGTTTCCTACTGGTCTGTCTGGCAACCTGTGCCACGGTGATTGCGTCGCAGGCCGTCATTACCGGTGCTTATTCGATGACGCGTCAGGCCATGCAGCTCGGTTTTGTGCCGCGTATGCTGGTACAGCATACGTCGGAAAAAGAGCAGGGTCAGATCTACATGCCGGGCGTGAACTGGTTGCAATTGTCGGCCGTGATCCTGCTGGTGCTGACTTTTAAATCGTCGAACAACCTGGCAGCAGCATACGGCCTGGCGGTGACCGGCGACATGGTCATTACGTCGCTGCTCGCGGTGGTGGTTGCGGCGAAAATCTGGAATTGGGGCTGGTACCGCGCCGCGCTTCTCTTTGCCTGCTTCCTGGTTTTTGAATTGATCTTCTTGTGGGCGAACATCCAGAAGATTCCCGACGGCGGTTGGTTCCCGCTGGTGGCTGGGCTAGTGATTTTTACGATCATGACGACCTGGAAGCGGGGGCGTGATCTGTTGCGCAAACGTCTGCGCAGTGAAGAGCTTCGTCTGGATGCCTTTGTCGGTAGCCTGGCGGTGGGTGGCCCGCAGCGGGTGCCAGGTATTGCCGTCTTTTTGAACGGCGACCTGACCGGGGTGCCGCATGCCTTGCTGCACAACATGATGCATAACAAGGTGCTGCATGAAAAAGTGCTGGTCACCTGCGTGCAAATCGAAGATGTGCCGTTTGTGCCCGAAACGGATCGCGTTGAAGTGACGCCATTGAAAGAAAACTTCTGGACGATCCTGATTCGCTACGGATTCAAGGAAGAGCCGAATATTCCGGAAGCCCTATCGCGCTGCGCGGACCATGGTTTACCGATCAATATGATGGAAACCTCATTCTTCCTGGGTCGCGAAACGCTGATTCCGAAGCTGAACTCCGAGATGGCCTTCTGGCGCGAGAAATTGTTCATCACCATGTATCGCAATGCGGATAGCGCGACGAACTATTTCAACATTCCGACCAATCGTGTGGTGGAGCTCGGCACCCAGGTCGCTTTGTAATTTTGGTCGGAGGCGGGCGCATTGCATCCCGCCCGAAAAAAATTCCCTAGTTCTTATGAACCACGGATTTTGTTGACCATTGCCGTCGTCGATGTCTGATGCAGGAAGGGGATTGAAACGACGGTGCCGCCCCAGCTGCGAACTTCCGGCGCGCCCACGATCTTGTCGACGGCCCAATCGCCCCCTTTGACCAGGATGTCAGGCTGACAGTCGAGGATGCGTTCAATGGGCGTGTCTTCGTCGAACCAAGTGACCAGGGAGATACTTTCCAGCGCGGCGAGCACGGCCATACGGTTGTCCAGCGGATTCATCGGCCGGTCGCCGCCTTTGCCTAGCCGCCTGACGGAAGCATCCGTGTTGGCGGCAACGATTAACGATGCGCCCAGCGCCCGTGCTTGTGCCAGGTAGGTGACATGGCCGCGGTGCAAGATATCAAAGCAACCATTCGTAAAGACGACCGGGCGTGGCAGTTGAGCAACCCGCGCTGCAAGATCGTCAGGCTGAACGATCTTTTGCTCGAACGCCGGTAACGGCAGGTCGGCGATGTGCGTCATCAGGCGGTTGCCAATGACTTACGGAATCGATTGAGATCCTGCACCGTTTCAAAGGTACGCTCAAACAGGCTGGACATATTGCGCAGAATGCCACCGACGACACGATCCTCGCAGGCCTTGTCGAATTTGATTTGGGTGTCGAGCCACTGCTCCAGCCATGCGGGATCGGGAATCCGGCTCTGTACGGTGTCTTGCGGATACAGCGCTTTGTTGACGTGCAGGTTGGTGGGGTGCAACGCTTTTTGTGTTCGGGCAGAGCTGGCCATCAAGACGCCGATTTTTGCGAAAGCTTGGGCGGCAGCCTTGCCGTAGATGTCGATGGCGCGCTTCATGTACTTGAGATACGCGCCGCCGTGGCGTGCTTCGTCGCGGGAGAGCAGGTCATAGATTTTTTTGATGACCGGTTCGGTATGCCACTCGCCGGCACGGCGGTACCACTGGGTGAGCCGCACTTCGCCGCAAAAATGCAGCATCAGAGTTTCCAGCTTGGGAGCCGGATCAAATTCGAAGCGAACCGCATGTAGCTCTTCTTCGGTCGGGCAGAGATCAGGCCGGAATCGGCGCAGGTATTCCATGAGGACTAGCGCATGCTTCTGTTCTTCGTAGAACCAGATGCTCATAAAGGCGCTGAAATCGGAATCATCCCGATTGTCGCGCAGGAACATTTCGGTTGCCGGCAGTGCGGCCCATTCAGTGATCGCGTTGTACTTGATGGTCAGCGCTTGCTCATCCGTGAGCTTACTGGCCTCAAACTCGTTCCAGGGAACGTCATCGGCCATAGACCAACGAGCCTTTTCAAGGCTGTGATAGAGATCGTGGAAAAGCATGGTGGTCATTTTTTGGAGGTTTTATCCGTTCGATCAGCATTCTAGCAATGAAGACCTGTTATGGATGGCCGATGCTCCGGTATTTATGCACATTCTTTGACAAATCCCCACGCGTTTGAGAGGGGATTGGGCATGGAAGCGGTGGTAAAATCAGATATATGTTTCAAATACGCAGATAATTTGCCAATGCCGACCCCTTACGTAGAAATTGCCGGTCTTGATTTCGCTTATGGCGATCGGCCTGTGCTTTCCGGGGTTGATATGCAACTACCCAAGGGTAAGTTGACTGCGATTATGGGAGGGTCCGGTTGCGGTAAAACGACCCTACTTCGCATCATCGGTGGTCAACTGCGTCCGACCCGAGGCAAGATTCGCGTGGCCGGCATGGATTTGGCAAGCTTTAGCCAAAAAGATCTCTACGAAATGCGCCGCCGGATGGGGATGCTATTCCAGTTCGGTGCGCTGTTTACAGATCTGTCCGTCTACGACAATGTGGCGTTTCCGCTGCGTGAACATACCTGTTTGCCCGAATCGGCGATTCGTGACCTGGTATTGCTCAAGCTCGAGGCTGTGGGCTTGCGTGGTGCGGCGCACTTGATGCCGGCCGAACTATCGGGCGGCATGGCGCGTCGGGTCGCACTGGCGCGCTCAGTGGCGCTGGATCCCGAGCTGATTCTTTTTGACGAACCATTTACCGGGCTGGATCCGATTTCGCTGTCGATTATTGCCACGTTGATCCGTCGACTGACCGATGCGCTGGGAGCGACCTCGGTGATGGTGACGCATGACGTACACGAATCACTGGCGGTGGTCGATTATGTCTATTTCATGTCGGCGGGCCGCGTCGTTGGCGAGGGCACGCCGGGAGAGATCCGGGTTTCGACCGATCCCTACGTCTATCAGTTTGTGCACGCCCAGCCGGATGGTCCGGTGCATTTTCATTATCCGGCATCCGATCTGGATGCGCAGCTCTCGGAAAGCGCCTAATGAATCTGTTTGAGCGTTTCTTCTCAACCATTGGTGCCAATACGATCGACCGTGTCTGGCGCCTGGGTTTTGCTGGCCGTTTCTTTTTGGCCATGCTGGCGCAGTCGGCTGAAACCTTCCGTCGGCCGCGGCTGCTGCTACGCGAGTTGTTCTCGAGTGGCGTGCTCTCGCTCATTATCATTCTGGTTTCCGGTCTGTTTGTAGGCTTGGTGTTGGGGCTGCAGGGCTATGACACGTTGCAGCGCTATGGTTCGTCGGAGGCGCTGGGCATTCTGGTGGCGTTGTCGTTGGTGCGCGAACTCGGCCCGGTGGTCGCCGGCTTGCTGTTTGCTTCACGCGGCGGCTCGTCGATCACGGCAGAAGTGGGACTGATGAAGGCCACCGAGCAGCTGACGGCGATGGACATGATGGCGGTGAATCCACTGGCGCGGATTATCGCTCCCCGCTTCTGGGGCGGCGTGCTGTCGATGCCCTTGCTGGCGGCCTTATTTACCGCTGCCGGAATTTTTGGTGGTTGGTTGATTGGCGTGGTCTTTATTGGTGTTGACGAAGGGGCTTTCTGGGCGCAAATGCAGGCGAATGTGAATTTTCGCGATGATGTGCTGAACGGCCTAGTTAAAAGCGCTGTCTTCGGGGTAGCCATTTCCCTGATTGCAGTGTTCGAGGGATTCGATTCGGTGCCGACGGCGGAGGGTGTTTCTCGCGCGATCACCCGGACGGTGGTAACCTCGGCGCTAGCCATTCTGGCGCTGGATTTTGTACTGACTTCATTTATGTTCCGAGGCTTATGATGAACCGCAAGGTGATGGATCTCTGGGTGGGCGTATTTGTGGCAATCGGTTTTGCCGCCATCCTGTTTCTGGCGCTCAAGGTCAGTAATTTTTCCGCTGCCGGTTTATCTTCGACTTATGAGATCACGGCTCGCTTTGATAATATCGGTGGCCTGAAGGTACGGGGGCCGGTGAAGAGTGCCGGCGTTGTGGTCGGGCGCGTTGCCGATATCCGTTTTGATCCGCAAACTTATGAGGCCAACGTGGTTCTCAAGCTCGACAGCCAGTACCAGTTTCCCCGGGACACATTCGCTTCGATTCTGACCTCGGGCTTGCTGGGTGAGCAGTATATTGGCCTGGACGCCGGGGGAGACGAGCAAATGATTCCCCCGGGTGGCAAAATTACGAAAACCCAGTCGGCCATCGTGCTGGAAAAACTGATTAGCCAGTTCCTGTTCAACAAGGCCTCCGAAGGAAAGAAGAATGCTGCTGAGTAATCTGACGCTGAGACGATTCCTGGTGGGTCTGACGCTCGTCGTCGGCATGGCCGGCGGCGCCATCGCCGAAGAGTACGAAAATCCAAGTGACCCGTGGGAAGGCTATAACCGGGGGGTTTTTGCCATTAACGAAGCGCTGGATATGGTCATTGCCAAGCCGATTGCCAAGGCTTATGAATTCATCATTCCCGAGCCGATCCGTATTCTGGTCACCAACGTGTTTTCCAACATCAGTGACGTCGTCATTGGTATTAACGACCTGCTGCAGGGGCGGGGTGAGCAGGCGTTCAACGATTTCGGACGAGTGGTCATTAACACCACGCTGGGCTTCGGTGGATTGTTCGATGTGGCGGGTAACGCGGGTTGGTACAAGAGCACCAACGACTTCGGCGTGACCTTTGGCCGCTGGGGCGCGCCGTCGGGACCTTACTTTGTGTTGCCGATCCTGGGGCCAAGCAATATTCGTGACACCTTTGGCTGGGCGGCCGATATTGCCGCCAGTCCACTGAGCATTGTCGTTACTGACCCGACGGCTTTCTGGACGGCCTGGGGCGTGAACTACGTCAATACCCGTGCCAATCTCTTCCCGGCCGAAAAGATCATTGAAGAGGCGGCCACCGACAAGTACAGCTATCTGCGAGATGCCTTCATGCAAAACCGTCTGAATCTCATCAACGAGGGCGCGCCACCACCGGGGCTGGATGTTGAAGACCCGGCCGACGGCGAGGATAAGAAGTAAGCTGAAGTCAGCGCATTCAGTTCAAGGTTGGCTGAGAGCGTGTGGATGGCGGTGTTGTGTTCCGGGGTATAGAATAAAGACTTTGCATTTTCCGTGAGTTCCCGATGATTCAATTCCTGCGTCAAATGATCCTGCTGGCCTGTGTGGCCTTTTCAGCCGTGTCATCGATGGCCTTTGCCGACCCCCTGCCGCCGGATCAGCTCGTTAAACAAATCACGCAAGAAACCTATGTCTACGTGAATCAGGATCCGTTGCTGCAAAAGGGTGATACCAGCAAGCTGATCGAGTGGGCAGAAAAATCGGTCGTCAACAGCTTTGACTTTCCACGTATGACCCGGTTAGCCGTTGGCAAAGATTGGCGACAAGCCACCCCCGAACAACAGAAGAAGTTGGTTCAGGAATTCCGCACGCTGTTGATCCGTACCTTTGCGAATGCCTTTATTGGCATTTCCAAGCATCAGACGCTCGAGTACTTGCCGTTCAAAATGCAGGACGATCAGAAAGACGTGATCGTCAAAACGCTCATCATTAAACCTGGCAAGAAGCCGGTGGACGTGAATTTTAGCCTTGAGAAAGGCACCGATGCCTGGCGTGTTTACGATATCGTGCTGGCGGGCGTGTCGCTCATCACCAACTATCGTG
>JACCDW011308532.1_pt1 | contig 21974 bp, 19 predicted proteins | sample 7449781 | NCBI WGS metagenome assembly JACCDW01 (sample SAMN15323449, study PRJNA562643) | freshwater metagenome | isolation source: river surface water | place: USA:Blue River Watershed | collected 2017-08-18
CCGCTGGAGTATTAATGAGTGTAACGATACACCCCACAGCCATCGTTGACGAAGGTGCGCAGATTGGCGAAGGCAGCCGCATCTGGCACTGGGTTCATGTGTGCGGAGCCGCAAAGATTGGCAAAGGCGTCTCGCTTGGTCAGAACGTATTTGTTGGCAATAAGGTAACCATCGGAGATCGATGCAAAATCCAAAACAACGTGAGCGTTTATGACAATGTAACGCTTGAAGAAGGTGTGTTTTGTGGTCCAAGCATGGTGTTTACCAACGTGTATAACCCTCGTTCACTGATTGAGCGGAAAAGTGAGTACCGTGACACATTAGTCAAGCGAGGCGCGACTCTGGGTGCTAATTGCACGATTGTCTGCGGCGTCACCATCGGTGAATACGCCTTTGTTGGTGCGGGCACTGTAGTCAACAAAAATGTTATCGACTATGCCCTGATAGTTGGCGTGCCTGCTCGGCAGATTGGCTGGATGAGTGAATACGGCGAACAGATTCCACTGCCACTCAAAGGTCAAGGGCAGTACCAATGCCCCCATACCGGCCACCGATACGAGTTGGCGGGCGACTGCCTAAAGCGAGTTGATGCATGACAATTCCATTTATCGATCTTAAGTTACAGTATCTAGCACTGAAGGCGTCTGTAGATGCGCGCATCCATAGGGTCCTTGACCATGGTCAGTACATCATGGGCCCGGAGGTAAGAGAGCTTGAGGAGCAACTCGAAGTTTATACCGGTGCTCGCCACTGTATAACCGTCGCTAGCGGAACCGAAGCCCTGCTCATTTCGCTCATGTCGTTGGGCATTAAGCCAGGCGACGAAATCATCACTACTCCGTTTACCTTTGTTGCTACGGCTGAGGTCATCGTGCTGCTTGGGGCTGTACCAGTCTTTGTCGATATTGAGCCAGACACCTGCAACATCAATGCGAGTCTGATAGAAGCAGCCATTACGCCCAAGACCAGGGCCATCATGCCAGTCAGCCTCTATGGCCAGCCGGCGGATATGGATGAAATCAATGCCATCGTCGCACGCCATGGCAACATTACGGTCATCGAAGATGCAGCCCAGAGCTTCGGTGCGCAATACAAGGGCCGGAAAAGCTGCAATCTCTCGACAATTGGATGCACCAGCTTTTTCCCGAGCAAGCCGCTTGGCTGTTATGGCGACGGCGGCGCCATCTTCACAAACGATGACGCATTGGCACAAGCCATGCGCGAGATTCGTGTCCATGGCCAAGAGCGTCGCTACGTGCATACACGCGTCGGTGTTGGCGGGCGTATGGATACGATTCAGTGTGCGATTGTTCTTGCCAAGTTGGAGCGCTTTGACTGGGAGATAGAGCAGCGTTTGAAAATCGGGGCGCGTTATAACGAATTACTGGCTGGAAAAGTACAAGCAGTCACTCAGTATCATGACCGCACAAGTGTTTTCGCACAGTACACGGTCTTTATTGAAAATCGTGAACGGCTTCAGGAGGTTCTTAAGCAAGCCGGGATTCCGACGGCGGTGCATTATCCGGTTCCGCTCAATGAGCAACCTGCTTATCGGCACCTATGCTGTCCGGACTGCACTCCTATCAGTCAGCAACGCGCGCGTCAGGTTATGAGTTTGCCAATGAGTGCCGATCTGCAAGAGGTCGAACAAGATTTTATTGTTAACGCACTATGCGAGGCGAGTAAACGATGATCAAAATTTTGACCATCGTTGGAGCCCGCCCGCAGTTTATTAAAGCCGCTGCAGTTTCCAGAGTTATTCGCAGTGAATTTTCTGGGCAAATTTCTGAAGTATTGGTTCATACAGGTCAGCACTACGATGAAAACATGTCAAAGGTGTTCTTCGACGAACTAGATATTCCACAACCGAAGTACAACCTCGAGGTTACTGGTGGCACGCACGGAGCGATGACTGGACGAATGCTTGAAGCAGTTGAACAAGTGTTGCTTTCGGAAAAACCCAATTGGGTCCTGATCTACGGTGACACCAACTCTACACTGGCTGGAGCACTCGCCGCTGCTAAGTTGCATATTCCTATCGCCCATGTTGAAGCGGGTTTGAGATCCTTCAACATGCGTATGCCAGAGGAGATCAACCGAATTGTTTCAGACCGATTGGCTCAGTTACTTTTCTGTCCGACCGATGCGGCCGTTGCGAATTTGGCTAAAGAGGGGTTGCTGAAAGGCGTTGAGAACGTAGGTGATGTTATGTTTGACGTCGCCTTGTATTACCGAGAAAGGGCGAAATCACAAAGCACCGCCCTGAAAACGCTGGGATTAAGTGATGGCGAATTTGTTTTGGCAACTTGCCATCGCGCAGAGAACACAGATGACGACCAGAGGCTGAGCCAGATCGTCGAAGCGCTGGCCGAGGTCTCGAGTGAACTGCCGGTGCTTTTGCCAATCCACCCAAGAACCCGCAAACTCCTTGCAGCATCTGGACTGGATCAGAGACTAAAAACGGTCAAGGTGGTGGATCCTTTGCCATTCCTAGACATGATTGCCCTGGAGCAGGCCGCAAAAGTAATCATGACCGATTCGGGTGGGGTGCAAAAAGAGGCCTTCTTCTACGATGTTCCCTGTATCACCATGCGCGATGAAACAGAATGGGTTGAAACCGTCGCAAGCGGGTTGAATCATGTAGTCGGAGCCTCCACGACCAAGATTACTGAAGCTTTCCACGTTTGCATGGCCAACAAAATAGAAAAGCCTAAAACCTCGCCATATGGTGATGGGCAAGCCTCACGGCGAATAATTCAAAGCATGCTTTTAAATTCAATTGAAAAGTCTCATTAAGGAAATAGTGATGAAAAAAATCTTGGTAACCGGTGGCCTCGGCCAGATTGGGTCACATATCACCGAAATGCTTTTGGAGCGAGGTGACAAGGTCGTGGTCATTGATAATTTGGCGACTGGGCGTCGGGAACATTTGGCAGATCATCCCAACCTGACTGTGGTCATCGATACTATCGCAGACAAAGTGCTCGTAGAAAAGCTTGTCGAAGAACTGAAGCCCGATGCAATTGTTCACACGGCGGCTTCGTACAAAGACCCGGACGATTGGTATAACGACACATTGACCAATTGCGTGGGTGGGGCCAATGTTGTGGATGCGGCTAAAAAGCATGGCGTTGGTCGGTTTATCTATTTCCAGACAGCGCTGTGCTACGGCTTAAAGCCGATTCAGCAGCCCATTCGACTTGATCATCCGCGTCTGCCGGGAAGCAGTAGTTACTCCATTTCGAAAACTGCGAATGAGTTCTATCTGGAACTATCAGGCGTAGATTTTGTTACTTTCCGCTTGGCGAACGTCGTTGGCCCACGAAATGTGGCGGGCCCACTGCCTATTTTTTATCAGCGATTGAAGGATGGGAAACAGTGCTTTGTCACCAATGCCCGTCGTGATTTTGTTTTTGTTAAGGATTTAGCCCGGGTAGTCCTGAAAGCAATTGATGGGATTGGTCGTGGTGCTTATCACTTCTCCTCGGGCAAGGATGTCGCGATTCAAGAGCTCTACGATGCCGTTGTTACAGCATTGGATGTTCCTGGAAAGCCGAAAGCCGAAGTTAAAGAACTGGGTCCAGATGATGTCTTTTCGATATTGCTAGATCCGAGCCGTACATTCGAAGACTTTGGCAAGATCGAGTTTACTTCCCTGCAAGAAACGGTTTCGGCAGCCATGGCGTATTACCAGCGACACGGCACGCTCGGTGAATACACCCATCTGCGTCTGCAGGATAAAAAGTAATCAAGGGACTGAAAATGCGAATTCTAATTACTGGCGGTGCTGGCTGCCTTGGCTCGAATTTGATCGAGCACTGGCTGCCGCAAGGTCATGAAATCTTCGTCATCGACAACTTTGCCACCGGTAAGAGAGAGGTGGTTCCAAGCGTACCCAGACTTACGGTGCGGGAAGGTACTATCGCGGATGAAGGCTTGGTAAGCCAATGCTTTGCAGCCTTTAAGCCTGATGTTGTTGTTCACTCGGCGGCAGCCTATAAGGACCCGGATGATTGGATCGAGGATAGTCGCACTAATGTCATTGGCAGCGCAAATGTTGCAAAAGCTGCCAAAGCGCAAGGTGTGGGCCGGCTAATCAACTTTCAAACGGCCCTTTGCTACGGCCGCCCACAACAGTTGCCAATTCCCAACACGCACCCGACCGCTCCATTCACCAGCTACGGTATCACCAAGACGGCTGGTGAACAGTTCATGCTGCTTTCTGGTGTGCCTACCCTGACGCTACGCATCGCCAATGTCACAGGGCCTCGACTGGCGATCGGACCAATCCCGACCTTCTACAAACGCCTGAAAGCTGGTCAGAACTGTTTCTGTTCTGATACGTCGCGCGATTTTCTTGACATGAGCGATTTTCTGGCATTCATGGACTTGGCGGTCCAGCCAAATGCACCGACAGGCACTTTTAATATTGCTAGCGGTGAAGCCCACTCGATCAAAGAAATCTTCGATTTGGTATCTGAGTATCTCGGGTTGGGACGTATTGAGGTTCCTGTCGTCCCACCTGCTGCTGATGATGTACCTGTGGTATCACTTGACGCATCGGAAACACAGCGCATTTTTGGCTGGGTCGCTAAAGTGGATTTTGCTGACACTATCCGACGTCAATTGCAGTGGTATGACGAATACGGGATTAGTGATGTCTTCTCACACCTCAAGGCCCCAGTAGTCAAATAACAAACAAGTGAGAACAAACAAGTGAGTCTTATGAGTACACATAGTTTTTCTGGCACCCGAGTTCTCGTCGTAGGTGGTGCAGGTTTTGTGGGTAGCAATCTTGTTCATCAAATTCTCGATCAAGACCCGCGCGAGATTATCGTTGTAGACAACCTGATTTCATCAGATGTGGTCAACATTCCAACAGATAAGAGAGTTCGTTTCGTCTTCGGTTCGATCACCGATGATCGTATTCTTGCAGCACTACCTAACGATCTCGACTACGCATTTCACCTAGCCTGCTTTCACGGCAATCAGTCCTCGATTGCAGACCCGTTTGCTGACCACGACAACAACACGCTGACCTCTCTCAAATTGTTTGACCGGCTCAAGGATATCAAGAGCTTGAAAAAGGTGGTGTATGCAGCAGCGGCCTGTGCGGTGGCAGAGAAGACTTACGATGTGCCTACAGCGACGACGGAAGATCAGCCGGTGTCGCTGTACCACGACAGCCCGTATTCAATCTCCAAGATCATCGGCGAGCTGTACGGTAACTATTACTTTCAACGGCACCAGCTGCCTTTCGTCAAGGCTCGTTTCTCCAACGTGTATGGACCGCGCGAGATTCTTGGCGCTGGTCAATGGCGGGGCACAGTGCATACCGTCTGGCGCAATGTAACTCCCACCTTCGTCTGGCGCTCCTTGAACGGTGAGGCGCTGCCGCTGGATAACGGGGGCAACGCGAGTCGTGACTTCATCTTTGTCGAAGACATGGCTCATGGCCTCATGGCCTGCGCCCTCAAAGGACAAGCTGGTGGGGTCTATAACTTGGCAACCGGCAAGGAAACCACAATTCTCCAGTTGGCAACGCTCATCAATGAATTTACCGGAAACAAAACACCGGTTGATTTAAAGCCCGCCCGCGATTGGGATCGATCTGGAAAACGGTTTGCCTCGACAGAGAAGGCAAAAGAGGAGTTGGGCTTCACGGCTCAAGTTGAAATTCGCGAGGGCATTCGGCGCACCGTCGAATGGACTGTCGCCAACGAGCCGCTGATCAAGAGCTGCATCGCCAAGCACAACAAGCTGATGGGTCAGTCGGCAGCAAAGTAGTCGCGTCAAAGAGGTTTGAGCATCATGGAAATCCTTGGGAAGAAATTTGTGGCACTGGGAGGCGCCGGCTTCATCGGCTCCCACACCGTGGACCTGTTGTTGCGCCAGGGGGCCGCAGAAATACTGATCTTTGACAATTTTTCTCGGGGCACGCTGGAGAACATATCTGGCGCCCTCGCAGATCCTCGCGTGAAGATGTACCAAGCAGGTGGCGATATCCTGCACACGGACTTTCTCAACGCGGCGCTGACAGATACTGACGGGGTTTTCCACTTTGCCGCACTATGGCTCCTGCAGTGCATTGAATTTCCGCGAAGCGCGTTCGAGGTAAACATCCGCGGCACCTTCAATGTCATGGAGGCCTGCATCGCGAGAAAGGTGCGACGCCTGATCTATTCCTCGTCGGCATCGGTCTACGGTGATGCTGTAGAGGAGCCAATGGACGAGGGGCATCCGTTCAACAACCGGAACTTCTACGGCGCCACCAAGATTGCCGGCGAAGCCATGCTTAGGGCATACGCCCAGCAGTACGGCCTCGACTATGTCGGCTTGCGATACATGAACGTATATGGGCCGCGGCAGGACTATCGCGGTGTTTATGTTTCCGTGATTATGAAAATTCTCGAAGCGTTAGAGTCAGGTGAAAGCCCGGTTATCGTTGGCGATGGGACGGAAGCGTTCGACTTCGTATCTGTCCTTGACTGTGCGTATGCCAATATCTGCGCCATGCAAGCTGACACCACTGATCGCTTCTACAACGTTGGCACAGGCGTCAAGACAACTTTGAATGAGCTTGCCGCTCTTCTGATGGAAATCACGGGGATTGAAAAGCCCATCCGCTACGTGCCACGGACCGATGATTCCATCGTGCGTCATCGTGTCGGTAGCCCGCACCGGGCTCGGAAGGAGATCGGGTTTTCGTCGCAGATTGCGCTGCGGGACGGATTGGTCGAACTCGTCCGCTGCCGTGCGCAACACAAGGCGAAGTACCCAGCAAAATGAGGAAGCAGCTGCTCACCCTAGGCAAGGACGCGATGATATATGGCGTTGGCTCGGTGCTCACCCGCTTCCTCAACCTGCTGACGCTGCCCATTTTTGCTCGCTACCTATCTCCTGAGGAGTATGGGGCGCTGACCATGCTCGCAATCCTGACCATGGTGGCCCAACCAATTTTCAGCCTCGGGCTGGGGGCAGCGATGGGGCCGAGCTACTTCGCAAAGAGCACAGAGGACAATAAACTGCGTGTGGTTTGGACGGCCTTCGCGATTAATTTTGTTTCGGCGGGGATCATGGGGGCAATTGGTTGGATATTCCCAGCCATCTTGTGCTCCCTTGTTCTGCTTCCGGTCGAATACTCGATGCTGGTGAGCCTCACCCTGACGGGTTGCGCGCTGACGGTGATGTCCACCGCGTTAATGCAGCGCGTTCAATTCGAAAGGCAATCCAAAATTTTTGTTCTCGTCAGTTTTGTTACTGCGATCGCCACCATTGCCTTCAGTATCCTCACGGTCGTCTTCTGGAGTTGGGGTCTGGATGGCATGGTCTATGGCCAATTGCTAGGAAATGCGGTTACTTTCCTCTGCTTTCTCGCCATCACCGTCGCAGCGGGCAAGCCGGGTTTTGATTGCAGCCTGGGGCGGGAGTTGTTTCGCGCTGGCGTCCCGTTGATACCGAGCTTTGCCTTCCTCTTCGTGATTGCTCAAGCGAACAAGTACATCCTTGAGCGGGAAAGCGGTCTTGATTCAGTTGGGATTTACGCGCTCGGATTTAACTTTGGGGCGGTCATGAACATTGTCGTTAACGGGATTATGACCGCATGGTACCCCTTCTTTATTTCTTATGTTAAACGCCAAGAAGAAGCGCGTATACTGTTTGGCAAAATATTTACTTATTATGTATTGGGGGGCGGAGTTTTCGTCATCAGCTTCTTTTTGTTCGCCCAACCGGTTGTCGATCTTCTTCTCCCGGGGCAATACGCGGCGGCGGCACAGGTGATCGGTTGCGTCGCCGCAGGCCACTATTTCGTCGGCGTGTTCAACATGCTGCTGCCACCGGCTCACTTCAAGCGGGATTTTTCCAGCATTGTGCTTTCCCAGTTCATCGCGTCAGTAATCTCGCTTGTCGCCTATTTTGTTTTGATTCATTTTTGGGGGCTGGTTGGCGCCGGCTTGTCATTCATGGTCGGTCATGCATTGATGGCGTTTGTCTTGCATTTGTCGAACCGTCGATTCTGTGAAAGTGGATTTGTTATCCTATTCGAGGTCCGTAAACTGGCATCATTTGCCTTGATAGCCATTCTCAGTGTCGCCCTGTATCAGGTGTCGTATTTCTGGCGTTTGGACCGCTTTTCGTTGCTGCAGGAATTTTTGTTCAGCCTTGCGTGTACGCTAGTTTTCCTTTCGTCTACCTACTTTTACGTCATCGGCAATGAGGAAAAGGCCCAGCTCAAGTCCCTGGCGACGAGGCTCCGTGGGGGTGGCAATGACGCCGGTCAAGGCTTGCGATGAACTTCGCTTCCGTGCCTTCGTAGATGACGTCAGGCTTATCCTTCTGACGCCCCACGGGCGCGCCGGCTCCCTGTTTGTTCATGGTCTGCTCGATGGGCACCCTGAAATTCTCTCGTTACCCTTCTTCGTCAATCGCTACGTAACCGACTTCGATAGGCCACAGCTTGTGGATCGGGTGCAGGCCTTCCTCGATGCTAACCAAAGCTTATTTTTCGCCGTGGCCCACCTGAAAATCAAGAGCGAGCAATTCAGGGATCTTGACCGGCCCACGATAGAACACTTGATGGTAGCGCTGCTGGCTGGTCATACCGAACCGGTTGAGCCGAAGCAACTTCTCTGCGCGCTATTCTGTTCAGCCGCGCTGGCTCGCGGCGAGGATTTTTCCACCTACCGATACATCGCTGTTCATCTCCACCTCTATGACGGTGGTTCGCATTTGAACCGGATTTGCCACAGTGTTCTCCAGCATGAACGCATACTCGCGGATTTTCCAGGCGGGATTTATTTTGCTTTGACCTTACCGCCGATATTGAGCTTGGCGTCTTACCTGCGGGAGAGGTGTGACCTCTATTCGCTGCGTTATCACTTGGTATACCTGAAGTCCTGCTTTCACGCCCTGACCCGGCTGATCCGGCAGCATCCGGAATACGACATACGCCCCATCGACATAGACGATATAAACTCAAGCAACGGAGAGGCACTTAATCGCGTCCTTTATGAAGTTGGCGTAAAACCCGACTCGGGACTAGGACGGTGCACATTTTCCGGTGTCGCTTGGGGGGGGGCGTCGACATTAAATGCAGTGCTTCTGACCTTCAATCCGGACTCGCGGGCGCAAAAGATCGCTTACGTAAATAAGCAGCCTGCTGACTCGAAATACGCGCAATATCTCGCGTTTGGAGCCCGTTTCCTGTCGCTTCCTTATTATACTGACGAGCCTGTACACTGTCCTCCCTTGCGCTACATGCTGCTCCTGAAGCATATGGCAGCCGAGTCGTTGGTCAAATGGCGCTCGAGCCAGATTTCCTTGCGCGGTATGCGCGACTTTGCCAAGTCTGCCGGACTGGCCATGACGGATGTCATTTATCTCATGCGGAGGCTCCCTTGATTATTTGGATAACAGGACTGTCCGGCGCCGGCAAGTCGACACTCGCCCGTGCAGTGGTTGCGCGTCTGCGTAAAGATGGAAACGCTGTGGTGATGCTTGATGGCGACGAGCTACGCGAGGTTTTTGGCGCTGTGGCGGTCAACGCGCAAAACCATAATCGTGAAGGTCGCTTGGCACTTGCCATGCAGTATGCCCACCTATGTCGTGTAATCGCTGCGCAGGGGCTGACAGTGGTGATTGCCACCATCTCGCTATTCCGCGAAGTGCATGCCTGGAACCGCGCTAATCTGCCCGGTTATTTCGAGGTGTATCTCAAGGTGCCGGTGGAGGAACTGCGCCGGCGCGACCCCAAGGGCATCTACCGCCGATACGATTCAGGGGAAATCAGCAATGTGGCCGGGCTCGATCTGGCGATCGATGAGCCTGAATCGGCCGATTGGGTCGCTGGGTATTCACCGGATATAAATGTTCAAACCTTGGCCGACAAGTTAATTCAGCAACTCATGGAGAAAAAATTGCTATGAAAACCGAATGGGATTACACAACGCTAGCCGATGCCTATTTGAAGCGACCTGATTACGCGGATGCGGCAATTGATGCGATGCTCTCAATTGCGGGTGCTAAAAAAGGCGATAAGTTTTGCGACGTCGGTGCCGGGGTGGCGCATTTGACACTGATGTTGGCCGCCAGAGGCTTGGATGTGATCTCCGTTGAGCCAAACGACGCTATGCGTGCAAACGGAATTAAGCGGACCAGCAAGTTCTCCAATGTGCAGTGGTTCGAAGGAACGGGAGAGCAGACCGGACAAAAGGCGCGGGCGTTTGATATGGTTACCTTCGGTAGCTCTTTCAACGTCTGCGATCGCCCCTCGGCTTTGAAGGAGACGCAGCGCATTCTTAAGCCGCGTGGGTGGTTCGCGTGCATGTGGAATCATCGTCAGCTTGACGATTCGATTCAAGCTCGAATCGAATCCATCATCAAGGATCGTGTGGCCGGGTATGGGTACGGCACTCGTCGCGAAGATCAGACGGCAGTCGTCGATGCAAGTGGTTTGTTTGGCCCGGTGGTGCATCTTGACTCGCGTGTAACGCATCAACAAACTATTGCTGAGTGTGTAGAGGCTTGGCGCTCTCACGCCACACTCGAGCGCCAAGCCGGGAGCGCATTTGGCGAAGTCGTGGCCGCGATTGAGCAGTATCTAGTGAGTTTGGGGACTCCCACTATCGAGATCCCGTATTCCACGAACATCTGGGTTTCCCAATTGCGATAAAGGGACCGCATGCCTTTAGCCTCGTTCTCCACCAAAGCCGGTACGCTGGCGCAGTTGCAAGGGCGCTTGCGTTCTGCGCGGATTGCACCGCTGGTGTGGTTCACCTTGCAAGACTGGCGCGCCGACCGGGCCGCCTGCCTCGCGTGCGTGGCGCCGGCGGTGGGCAAGGGCCCCTGGATCGTACGCTCCAGTTGCGGTCGGGAAGATGGAGCAACGCGCTCCAACGCGGGCGCGTTCCAGTCCATCCCGAATGTGGAGGCGACTGGGCTGGAAGCAGCGGTGGAGCAAGTGATTGCTGCCTATGGCGAAGCGCAGCCCACCGATGAAGTGCTGATTCAGCCGATGCTCGCCCAAGTGGTGCGTTCCGGCGTGGCGTTCTCGCACGACCCCAATACCTGTGCACCCTACAGGGTGGTGAACTGGTCAGAAGGCAGCGATACAGCTGCAGTAACCGGAGGCATGGGCGGTCGCGTATGGCAGCAGGCCGCCAACAGCGCCGTTCAGCCACCACCGACTTTGGCGCCAATTGTTGCGCTGCTTGACGAATTGCTGGCCCTGTTTGGCAACGTACCGCTGGATTGCGAATTTGCGGTGACGCGTGAAGCTGAGGGCGAAGTGCTTTGGTTATTGCAAGCGCGGCCGTTGGTTTTGCCCGAAACGCCTGAATCGGAAACTGTCCAAGCTGCCCGCCTGGAGAGCATCCAGCGCAAGGTGGCACGCGGAATGCGGCCGCACCCTTTCTTGATGGGGCGACGTACCGTCTATGGCGTGATGCCGGACTGGAACCCGGCAGAGATTGTCGGTATCCGTCCCAAGCCGCTGGCCTTATCGCTCTATCGGGAATTGATTACCGACGCCATCTGGGCCTACCAGCGGCACAACTACGGTTACCGCAACCTTCGCAGCTTCCCGTTGATGCCGCATTTCTTCGGCTTACCCTATATCGACGTACGGTTGTCATTCAACTCCTTCATCCCTGCCGATCTAGATGAGGGGCTGGCCGGGCGGCTGGTCGATCACTACATCGACCGCCTGTTGGCAGAGCCGACGTTGCACGACAAGGTGGAGTTCGAGATTGTTTTCTCTTGCTATACGCTGGACTTGCCGCAGCGCTTGGAGCGCTTGGCGGAGGCCGGCTTCTCGAAGCCTGAGCGCGAGGAGATTGCTCACAGCCTGAGAAAACTCACGAACCGCATCGTGCATCCCAAGGATGGGCTGTGGCGTGGCGATGCGGCCAAGATCGATACCCTCAATGTACGGCGTGAAGAACTGCTGGCGTCCAGCGCCGACCCCTTGGAGCGCATCTACTGGTTACTGGAGGACGCCAAGCGCTATGGCACCTTGCCGTTTGCCGGTCTGGCGCGTGCCGGATTCGTAGCCGTACAGATGCTCAAATCACTGGTTGCCGTGGGCGTGTTCTCTCAGGCAGATTACGAAGCGTTCATCGGGGGTGTTTCGACGGTGAGCGGGCAGTTGGCGCGTGACCGCGCGACGCTGGATAAGGTCACCTTCTTGGCGCGTTACGGCCACTTGCGCCCAGGCACCTACGACATCCTCTCGCCGCGCTATGACGAGGCGCCGGAGCTATACTTTGACTGGACCCAACGGCCACCGGCTCTAGAACCCGTCAAGCCGTTCGCGTTGACGCTGCCGCAGATGCGCGAAATCGTGAGACTGCTAGAAGCGCATGGCCTGCAACCCGACCCGGTGGGGCTATTTGACTTCATGCAGGCGGGCATCGAACTGCGCGAATTGGCGAAGTTCCATTTCACGCGAAACCTATCGGACGCGCTAGCACTGATCGCTAAAGTCGGCGGCCAATACGGGTTCAGCCGCGAGGATCTGGCGTATTGCGATATTGCCGCCTTCAAGGAACTGCACGTTGCTGCAACCGATCCGAAAGATGTGCTCATGCGCTCCATTGAGCAAGGTAAGGCGCGCTACGCCGAAACGCTGAAGATTTCCCTGTCGCCCCTGATTGCCAAGCCTGAGGATGTCTGGGCATTCGAATGGCCGGAAACCTTACCAAACTTCATCACTCAGAAGCACGTCACTGCCGCCGTCATGCGCTGCGATGAGCGTGAGCGTTTAGAGGGTGCCGTTATCTGTATTCCAAATGCCGATCCGGGTTACGACTGGCTCTTTTCGCAAGGGATTGCCGGCCTAATTACTGCCTGGGGTGGCGCTAATTCACATATGGCAATTCGTGCAGGAGAGTTGGGCTTGCCGGCTGTGATCGGTGCGGGTGAAGTCCTGTACCGGCGCTGGTCGGGGGCGCAGCGGTTACACTTGGACTGTGCCGGCCGCCGGGTGGAGGTGCTGGCGTGAAAGCCGTTGCCGTCAGCCAGCGGGTCGACAACTACCCGCAGCGCCACGAGACACGAGATGCACTGGACCAGCGCCTGACCCATTGGCTGTTCAGCGCGGGATACATGCCCTACCCGGTACCGAATGTGCTGCTGGATATCAATGCACTGGCGGCCTGGCTGGACGTCCTGCGACCGGCCGGAATCTTGCTTTCGGGCGGCAATGACCTTGGGCAGGTTGGCTGCAGGGACCGCACGGAAGAGGTGTTGCTCAACTATGCGCAGCAACATCGCCTGCCCCTATTAGGTATCTGCCGTGGCATGCAAATGATGGGACTGTGGACGCAAACCGAACTCAAGCCGGTGAGTGGGCACGTGGCGAGTCGGCATACGCTGGCCGGCGAGATGGCCGGAAACGTCAACAGCTATCACAACCATTCCCTGGTCGCCTGTCCGGCGGGTTTCCGTGTGCTGGCGCAAAGCGAAGACGGCGAGATTGAGGCCGTCCGGCACCTGACGCTGCCATGGGAAGGCTGGATGTGGCACCCGGAACGGGAAGACGCATTCTCTGCGGGGGATTTGCAGCGCCTTCGGAGTCTGTTCGGTGCGTGAGTGGCTCGATCTGGCGATGGCGGGAGCGAAGGAAGCCGGCGTTTTATCGCTCTCGTATCACGCCAGCGACTCGAGGTCGAGGTGAAAGGTGATAACCCGCGGCCCCTGTCCTTGCGCACGCCCTATGCGCATGGGGATTTTCAATTGCAAACCTACCAACCGGAACTCTTATGAAGGCCATCATCTTGGCGGCAGGGCGAGGAAGTCGCATGAAAAATCTGACCGAAGAACGTCCGAAATGCCTCGTTGAGTTGCGTAGTAAAGCACTGCTTGACTGGCAACTGGAATCCCTTCGGGCTGCGGGCGTTTCCGAGATTGCCATTGTCACCGGCTACAGACGAGAGCTGTTGGCTGATCGGGGACTGGTGGAATTTCACAACCCCCGCTGGGCTGAAACCAATATGGTGTCCTCGCTGGCCTGTGCTGATAAGTGGCTGGAAGCGGAGCCGTGCATCGTCAGCTATTCCGATATTTTCTACAGTTCGGTCGCTGTTGAATCATTGATCTCCTGCCCAGCATCATTGGCCGTCACCTATGACCCCGAATGGTTGCAATTATGGACACGGCGATTTGGGGATCCGCTGCTAGATGCAGAAACCTTCCGGTTGTCAGCGGCACATACCCTCGCTGAGATCGGCAAGAAGCCAAAATCGCTTGAGGAGGTGCAGGGACAGTATATGGGCCTGTTGCGATTCACACCAGAGGGATGGGCTGAAGTGATGCGCATCCGGACCAGCCTGGCGCCCCAGGAGTGTGACAGGATGCACATGACCGGAACCTTGCAGAAGGTTATCGAGGCGGCGCGTGTTCCTATAGTGGCAGTGCCTTATCGGGGAAGGTGGGGGGAGGTCGATGCAGAGGAAGACCTGTTGGTCTATCAGAAAGAGTCAGGGTCTTAATGCGTGGGATAGTTTCTGTGTCGGTGGGGAATGAGGGTGATACCGGTTTTGGGGCAAATTTATGTGTGGAATATTCGGTTTAGTTGCTAACACTCTGCAACCAATGGATGCTGCACGTGCCGGGCTGGCGCAAGGTATGGAGGCGATCCGCCATCGCGGCCCCGATGGGGCCGGAGAGTGGATTTCGTTCAACGGCCAAGTTGGCCTAGGTCACGTCCGGTTGTCGATCATTGACATCGAAAGCGGCGCCCAACCGATGATTAGCGACGATGGGCGCTATGTCATCGTCTATAACGGGGAAATCTATAACTATCTGGAATTGAAAGCCGAACTCGGTGCGGACAGCTTCCGCACTAAGTCCGACACCGAGGTCGTGCTCCGCGCGTACCAACAATGGGGCAAGGACTGCTTGACTCGCTTGCGTGGCATGTTTGCCATTGCAATCTGGGATGAGGCCGGAAAGACACTGTTTCTTGCTAGGGACCGTTTTGGCATCAAGCCACTGTACTGGGCGAAGACAAAGACAGGTTTCTATTTCGCCTCCGAGGTCAAGGCGTTGCTGCCGTTTTTGGAACGGCGGCAGGTGAACGCAGCTGCGCTCTCCGATTACTTCACGTTCCAGTTCTACCTTGGCGAAAAGACCTTGATGGATGGCACGTGGCAGCTACCAGCCGCCCACTATGCTGTCGTTGCTCCCTGTGAGGAGCCCAAGCCTCAACGTTATTGGGAGGTTCATTACGATATCGACTTCGAGCATACAGAGAAATGGTTTGCTGAACGACTGATGGACCTCTTGTATGACTCGGTGCGAGTTCATCTGAGAGCCGACGTGGAAGTTGGCGGCTATGTCAGTGGCGGCGTTGATTCGAGTCTGATTGCCGCGCTCGCAAGAGATGCACGTCCAGACGGCCGGTTTCAGGCTTTCAACGGTCGTTTTACGGATGGTCCGGCCTATGACGAGTCTCCTTACGCTGCAGCACTGGCGGACGAGAACGGCATGAAGCTCCATGTTGCCGATATCAGTGAACAGGATTTTGTTGATCACATCGCCAAGGTCATCTGGCATCTGGATCAGCCGACGGCAGGCCCCGGTTCTTTTCCGCAGTACATGGTTTCCAAGCGTGTGGGCGAAAACATTAAGGTAGTGCTTGGCGGGCAAGGCGGCGATGAAATCTTCGGTGGCTACGCGCGTTATCTGGTGGCCTACTTCGAGCAGTGCATTAAAGGCGCCATCGAAGGCACGCTGCACAGCGGCAAATACCTCGTGACCTATGAGTCCATCATTCCCAACCTGGAGACTTTACGCCAGTACCAGCCGATGCTGAGGGAATTCTGGGCAAGCGGTTTGTTTGGTGAGCGGGACGAACGCTACTGGCGGTTAGTCAATAGGGCCAACACTTTTGGCCCTATCCTTGCCCCGGGAGTAATTGATCGGTGCGCCACCTTGGAAGAGTTCAAGCAGATCTTCTGGGGTAAGAACGTGGGCAAGGAGTCATATTTCGATTCCATGACGCACTTTGACTTCAAGACTCTGTTACCAGCGCTTTTGCATGTGGAGGATCGGATGAGTATGGCGCATGGCGTTGAGGCGAGGGTTCCCTTCCTCGACCATCCGTTGGTCGAATTCGCAGCAACCATTCCAGCCGATATCAAGTTCAAAAATGGCGAGCTTAAGCGCTTGCTGAAGAACGTCTTTTCCCAACGACTGCCAGACTCGATCCGCAATCGCAAGGACAAGATGGGCTTTCCTGTGCCGCTGAACGACTGGCTTAAGCGCGGTGGCAAGGCCCGCGAGTTTGTCGGCGATTTGCTCGGCTCGGAACGGGCACGCACCCGACCCTATCTGGCCGAAGGATTTTCCCTGGATCGGGTGCTAGACGGACAGAGTCCCTACGGGCGAAACCTTTGGGCCTTACTGAGCCTTGAACTGTGGCACCAACAGTTCATAGACTGATCTGTATCGCGCCCTTGTTGACGCTGAGGTATGACTTGCAAGATGAATGTACTAGTTTTTTACGACCAATACTCGACCTATACCAACACGGTGTACGAACATCTATTGGCGTTCACGAGGCATTCGAAGCACAAGTTCGCTTATTGTCACGGCGAGGGCTGGGTGCCGCGGATTCGGTGGGAAGCATTCGACGCGGTACTCATCCACTATAGCCTGCGCGTCGCCTACAACGCGATTCCATCGCGGCTAATGGGACAGATTGCAAGGTTTCCCGGGGTCAAATTCCTGTTTATTCAGGATGAATATGACTTTACCGAGAGGACGCGGCAGGCCATTGAAACCTTGGGAATTGACGTGGTCTATACATGCGTACCGATTGGTCATCGCGAGGAGGTATATCCCTCTAACCGTTTCCCGCATGTTCGTTTTATTGAGACCTACACGGGGTTTGTTCCGGAGGATTGGGATTGTTCCCACAATATCCCGATATCGCAACGCTCTGTTGTCTGCGGCTACCGTGGGAGAGCGCTTCCTTACTGGTATGGAGATCTCGGGCAGGAAAAACAGATCATTGCTGAGGCGATGAAGTTCCATTGCTTAAAGCGGAACATACCGTGTGACATCGAATGGGATGATAGCCACCGCATTTACGGAGAACAGTGGCTGGCTTTTCTCGGGCGATGCAAGGCCACCTTGGGGACTGAAAGCGGGTCAAACCTCTTCGATTACGACGGAAGCCTACGCAGGAAGTTTAATGATTATCTTCGTCTGAATCCGAACGCTAGTTATCAAGAGGCGCGCACGGCTGCGCTTGGCGGTGACTTCGTCGAAATCCCCATCATGAACCAAGTGTCTCCCAGGATTTTTGAGGCCATCATTTGCGGGACCGCACTTGTTTTGTTCGAAGGCGAATATTCTGGCGTCGTCAAGCCTGAGCTGCATTTCATCCCTTTGCGGAAGGATTTTTCCAATATCGCTGAGGTATTTCGAAGGTTAGAAAATGATGATGAGCTTCAGGTGATGACTGATCGTGCTTTTACGGATTTGATCAGCAGCGGGCGTTATACATTCTCAAGTTTCATCCGCGATTTCGATTTGGAGTTGGAAAATGATGCCGCAAAAAAGCATTTGCAGCCGCGGGGCCCTCTAATCTACGGCTGGGAGGTTCGACCAAATCCTGTGCGGACATCGCATGCTGTTCTGCCAAGTTGGCTAGGTAAATTGTGGCGTTCGCTACCGCAAGGTATTCGCATGCGCGCGAAGCCTGCAGCTAGACGGGCCTGGAGCTATCTAGAGGCTAAGCGGAATAGCTGCTAGTCAAGCGTGGCAGATTATGGGAATCGACGTTGTTTTCTAAAACGGATAGCGGGTTTCCCCGTTTGTGATCGGGATTAGATGGAAATATTGTTCTTGGCCAACCGGCCGACTACCAACACACAGGCCGCGACGGTGACTGAGTATTTGGATGCGCTGGTGAAGCACTCTAGGCACCATGTGCTGGAAGTGTCGATGCTGCATCACTTCCCGGCGCGTATCGACCTCGATCGTTTCGATGTGATCGTAACGCATTATTCGCTGTCCCTAGGGCCTTTGCTCTACCACTACCTGGGGGCTGATCTGGTGGAGCGGCTGAAGCGGTTCAAGGGCTTAAAGGTGGCTTTTCTGCAGGACGAATATAGGGAAATTCAGACGTATTGGAAGCACATCAACGAGCTGGGGCTGGATGTTCTGTTTTCTTGTGTGCCGGATCAAGAAGTACCGAAGGTTTACCCGCCGGAGCGGGTGCCCAACTTGCGAGTGGTGAACGTGTTGACTGGCTATGTGTCACAAGCCCTGACTAAGCGACCGGTGTGCAGCATCGCCGAGCGCCCGATCGACGTTGGGTACCGGACCAGAAAGATGCCTTACTGGCTCGGACGTCTGGGGCATGAGAAATGGTGGATTGCGCAGGAGTTTCAGCGTCGTGCTGGCGCCGGGCAGGGGCTCAAGCTAGATCTCTCTGTCAAAGAGGGCGAACGTCTATATGGTGAGGCATGGACAGATTTCGTGGCGTCGTGTCGAGCCATGATCGGGGTGGAGAGTGGTGCAAGCATCATAGATTTCGATGGCAAACTTGAGCACACGGTCGAGGCGTATGTGGAGCAGAATCCTGGTGCAACATTCGAAGAAGTGTTTGAAAAATTTTTGAAGCCCTATGAAGGCTCTTTGGAGTTGCATCAGATTTCACCGCGGTGTTTTGAGGCTGCGGCTTTGAGGACGCCCATGGTGTTGTTCGAGGGAAATTATTCCGGTGTGCTTGAGCCAGGACGCCATTTCATCGTATTGAAGAAAAATTTTTCCAATTTCGACGATGTTCTAGCCAAGCTCAAGGACCATACGTACCTGCAGGAGCTGGCAGACCGCACATACCGGGAGGTTGCTCTGGACCCGCGTTGGCGCTATGAGGCATTCATTGGGTATGTCGATCAAGTGATCGGCGAGGAAGTCGAGAAGCGCGGCACGCGTAGGACAGGTTTTCCTTATCAGGACAAGGAATTTTCACGGGCGGTGATTTGCAGCGTCAGCTATTACTGGCGGCGCAAGGGCGCGCTGATGCTTCAAGGCCTGATTCTTGGACAACCGGCTTTACGGAGATTCATCTTTGCCTTGTGGTCATGGCTGCCGCGTCCCATGCAGCAAGTAGTGCGGCCGTTCGTGAGGATCATCTCGCGCTGAGCGATTGTATGGAGTGGCCGACGGTAATCACAAAAGCGGAACGTACCATGGAAATCGTTCTGGTCACCGGTGCCTCTGGTTTCGTGGGGTCCTCCCTGCTGCATCGCCTAGCTGGTGAAGGTCGGGCTGTGCGGGGTGCCTATAGGCATGACGTGCCCACTTTGCCTGCCGGTGTGCAGGGCATTGCCGCTGGGGATTTGGGCGCGACACAAGACTGGCGCCTAGCGCTGGATGGCGTGGCTGCGGTGGTGCACACCGCCGCTCGTGTGCACGTGATGCAAGACGCCGCCCGCGATCCCCTGACTGAATACCGACGCGTGAATGTGGAAGGCACGCTGAATCTGGCACGCCAAGCGGCGGCGGCTGGCGTGAAGCGGTTTGTGTTTCTAAGTTCGGTAAAGGTTCATGGAGAGTTCACTCCCAGAGGATGCCAGTTTCACGCTGATGATGTTCCCGCACCAGAAGATGCCTATGGATTATCAAAACTAGAGGCAGAGCAAGGCCTCATCGGGCTGGCTCGTGAAACCGGTATGGAGGTGGTGATCATCCGTCCTCCGCTGGTTTATGGGCCGGGGGTAAAAGGCAATTTTTCTTCAATGGTGCGCTGGGTGTTAAAAGGCGTCCCTCTGCCCCTCGGCGCTGTACAGAATAAACGCTCGCTGGTTGCCCTGGAAAACCTGGTGGATTTCATCGCCCTGTGCGCAGACTCTGATCGGTCACCACGCGCGGCAAACGAAGTGTTCTTGGTCTCGGATGGTGAAGATGTATCCACTACCGATTTGCTAGGTAAGGTGGCTTGGGCGTACGGTGTCAAAGCGAGATTATTACCAGTGCCGCCGAGCTTGATAAGGGTGGTAGCCAACTTGTTTGGTAAGCGGGATGTAGCCGACCGATTGCTGGGTTCCTTGTTGGTAGACAACTCCAAGGCCCGCGACCTACTCGGCTGGACACCTGTGATATCAATTGATCAACAATTGCAAAAGATAGTTCAGTATGACTCGCGTGTTTGATATTGTTCTTTCACTTGTTGGACTGGTTATTGGTGCCCCCGCTTTGGCCCTATTGTGGGTATTGGGTTTGTTAGATACCGGGTCGCCCCTGTTTCGGCAGGAACGTGTCGGTCGCCATCAAAAGCCATTCGTCTTGATAAAATTTCGCACCATGCGGCCCGACACACAGTCAGTGGCTACGCATCTGACAGATGCTTCCGCTGTGACACCGCTGGGGCGCTTCGTGCGTCGCACCAAGCTCGATGAGCTACCACAATTGTGGAACGTGCTCAAAGGCGAAATGAGTATGGTCGGTCCTCGCCCTTGTTTGTTTAACCAAGAGGAACTGATTGCGGAGCGTGCTAAACGCGCTGTGTTTGATGCGCGCCCAGGCATTACAGGATTGGCGCAGGTGCGAGGGATTGATATGTCCGCACCCCGGCTTCTGGCTGAAACCGACGCGCAGATGCTTGCAAGCATGAACATTAAAGCCTATTTCAGGTTCATTATGGCTACTGTGACAGGCTCGGGGCAAGGTGATCGCATCAGGCCGGGTGAAAAATGAGGAAAAGAGCGCATCAACTGGCAACCCCTATGCTGGCCCTGCCAAGGCCTGCGAAGCGTTTCGTAGCACTATCCGTCGATCTGGGACTTTGTGTCCTAACCGTCTGGCTTTCCTACTATCTTCGATTGGGTGAGTTTGTAGCTCTTTCTGGCGCAGCTCTTTGGGCCGTGGCAGTTTCAATTGGTATCGCGGTGCCGATCTTTGTCGTATCAGGCCTGTACCGAGCGATCTTCCGTTACAGCGGTTGGCCGGCCTTGCTGGCGGTGGCTCGTGCCGTGGGTATTTACGGATTACTGTACTCATCCGTCTTTACCGCAATCGGTGTTGCTGGCGTCCCACGCACCGTCGGCATCATTCAGCCAATTCTGCTTTTGCTGTTTGTGGGGGCATCGCGCGCACTTGCACGAGTTTGGCTGGGTGATCAGTACCTGAGTATCCTCAAACACGCTTCGCGCCCCAAGGTTCTGATTTATGGGGCAGGTGCGACTGGACGTCAGCTGGTTAGTGCTTTAAGTAACAGCCCCAAGATGAAAGTTGCCGGATTCTTAGATGATGATGATCGTCTGCACGGTCAGGTGCTAAATGGGCAGCCAATCTATAACCCCTCTGATTTGGTTAATCTCAAATCTACATTGGTAATCAGTGATGTGTTACTCGCGATGCCGAGTTTGAGTCGCAGGCGACGCAATGAAATTCTGGCCCAAATTCGAACCGCGCGAGTAGCTGTGCGCACCTTGCCGAGCCTGACTGATTTGGCGCAAGGCAGGGTAAGCATCTCGGATCTGCGGGAATTGGATATTGACGACTTGCTCGGCCGCGAACCGGTCACGCCAAATCACGCCCTGCTGGCGATGAATGTGCGCAGCCAAGTTGTTATGGTCACGGGCGCCGGAGGCTCCATCGGTCGCGAGCTCTGTCGACAGATCCTCGCTGTCGGCCCGAGTAAATTACTGCTTATCGAGCAGAGTGAATTCGCGCTATACAGTATTCACCAAGAGCTCGAAGAAAAGCTCTCTGGCCGTGACATCGTGTTGTTACCGCTTTTGGCCTCGGTGCAAGATACTGAGCGCATGCGCGAGATCATGTCGACCTGGCATCCGGACACGGTTTACCACGCCGCAGCTTACAAGCATGTCCCGCTTGTCGAACATAACCTGGCTGAGGGTATCGAGAACAATGTATTTGGCGCTCTAGCGTTAGCGCAGGTAGCAATTGAAAACGGCGTCTCGGATTTTGTTTTGATCAGCACCGACAAGGCAGTC
>JACCDW011151469.1_pt1 | contig 21963 bp, 29 predicted proteins | sample 7449781 | NCBI WGS metagenome assembly JACCDW01 (sample SAMN15323449, study PRJNA562643) | freshwater metagenome | isolation source: river surface water | place: USA:Blue River Watershed | collected 2017-08-18
CTCCTTTACAATCTATACATCCAGATTTTATTTTATTATGTTCACAAATAGAGCCTCCTTTACAATCTATACATCCAGATTTTATTTTATTATGTTCACAAATAGAGCCTCCTTTACAATCAACGCAAGCATAAATAATTTTATTATGTTCACAAATAGAGTTTCCCTTACATTCTTTACATCGTAATTTTCTTCTTTTATGTTCACAAATTCCTGCGCCACCACAATCTACACAGTTAAAACGTCGTTTTTTATGTTCACATATTAATGAACCACCGCATTCAACACAATAATTTTTTCGTTTGTTATGAATACATAAATCTCTTCCATCACATATGTTACAATGTTTATATTGTTTTTTATGTTCACAAATATCACTTCCATTACATTCTACACATCGTCGTTTTTCCCTTAAATGTTCACATAATGCACTACCTTTACAATCCTTACAAGTTTGTCTTACTCTTTTATGTTCACAAATAGAACCACCTCCACAATCAACACATATATTTTTCCTCTTACCATGTGGACATTTTATTCCTACATATTTTTTCTTTATTTCGCATGGGTTACACACATTGTCCATATACTTATCATATAACCTATCTTTATATCAAAATAAGTCCTAAATATATTTAACAATCTTTTTATTTCCGCGTCGCAAATAATAATATTTTTGTTTAGGGTCGCATAGATCTGCATAAAAGTCAAAACAGCTTCTATCTTGTTTTGAATAATAAGAAAAAAAGTTATCTGGTGTATATCCGATGATACTAACATGTAATTTTCTCGGATTAATATCAAATTTAGCCAAACCATTACGTAAATAGTACATCATATCTATATCTAAACCATCATGGTCATCTGAAATATAATCAATTACTTTTCCATAAAACACCTTTGGATTCTGTCCTACTCGATACATAAATGTAATGCTATGCATTTTACGTAATTTATATAAATAGTCTTTAAGTATATTTTATATACACTTAATTTCTAATATACAATTCACGGGCAAGTTGGTATATATTTTCAACATTATTATTATAGCCATATACAATGGGTCCTAAATCTAACAAATTTGTTGTCAAATTGGCTTCTAATTCAGATACAATTAATAATTCTTTTGATGTTAGATTAAGTCTCATTACATTATAAACGTCTAAATAAATAAGTGTTTTACCGATATTTAACATAATATCTTTGTAATATTCATTATTGACTAATTCATCAACAATGTGAAGTTGCAATGACATCAAATATAAAAATATACTATTATTTGTTTATATTCTTATAATAATATTTAAACAAAATGTTATACAAAAAACACATGATAAATTCCAACACTTATACATACAACACATATTGGCCATAGAAATCCCAATAACATACTAACATCAAGGATATGTAAAATTTCATCGTATATATTTTTAACTTTCTTATTATATTTTTCTTCATATGATTTTTTATCTATAAATAATTCACTTAGTTTGTCACCGGCAATCATTACAGTTGTAAATGTTGATATTGCTATATATTCTTTATACATATATTCTTTATACATATATTCTTTACAAACTATAATAATGTTTTAATGAAACGCAAATCATCCATATAATAATAATAGGCCAAAATAGTGATAAAATTGCAGATAATTTAAACATTTTTACACATTCTCTTGCAATAAAAAAAACATCATATACATGATTATTTATATGATAACTAATTGTTAGTATAAATGTTAAAAAGACAATATATATAGAAACTTTATAATAAATAGTAAAATCTAAATCTAAATCGAAAGCCATTGCTTATTATGTTTAACAAAAATGTCTTAATGTTAGTTTCATAATTCATTTAAACCAGTTAAACCACAGGATAAAGTTAAACCACAGGATAAATTTTAATAATTTCAATAAGTTGAGACATTCTTTTTTCGAATAACTTATTGTTAGTTTGTATATGTTCCAATTCGGATTTTAAGTGTAGTCGATTAAAGTATTTTGTGAATGATTTTTCATGTTTAACTATTTTATTTTTTACGGTATCAAGTAATATATTGATTTTATCGATAACTTCTAAAGTAATTCGAAGTGAAATTTGAACTGGTTGTGGTATGTTAGTTATAATTTTATGTTCATCAATGAAGCTAATGATATTAAAATCATCTTCAAATTCGCATTTATATAATGAGTTTTCTCTAAATAATTTTTGCAAGTCTTCTTCTTTTGTAAAGTGATGTTTATATAAAATATCTTTAATAATGGCTGTGGCAATGAGTATATTATTGATTAAATCTGTTTTTACAAGTTCTTCTTGATATAGTTGAACATCATTACTTTTATGTTCAATGATAAAATTATATATGTTGTGTATGGACATAATAGAGGTAGTTAATGATGTCATACAATGGATAATGATATCCTTTGTAAGAATTTGAATCATATAATATATAATATATAAAATAAAATATTTAAGGTGATACTACACATTGACCATCAACATTCATGCATATACAGCCTGGTGTAGTAGATGCACAATCTTGGAATGTCATAGAATTCATATATAATGCAAAAGAATCGGATTGTTCTCTTGTAAAATGACGGATTGGTATAGTATGATATTGGCTTCTTGGTAACGAAAAGGTAACAATAGCTTGTTGAATGTCCCTGTAAGTTAATAAGCCATTTCGGTTGAAATAGGCAGAACGGATCTTCTGTTTAGAACCGGAGAGGGTGAATGCTGCGACTGAACCGCGTACTGGTTTTGGCATATAATATATCCATAGAAAAATATATAATATATTGTAATTTTAACTTAAAGACAATTTCCCATATTTTATGGGAGTTCTTCAGTAAAAAATTGAACCCGAATAATACCACTCATATAATCCACATATAAACAATGCAATATAAGCTTTCATTGACATCATCCTCCGATATCATTGCAGACTATCTAGCCTCCAATGATATTGAATATGAATTAATTATTGACGACAACACTTCATCAATATCGTTCATTTCCACAAATATCATTATCAAACTCTATGAAATATGTGGACCTTCTGTTATTTGTATTACACGCTCTTCTGATGATATTATCGGTAATGAACTACATCAAAAACTCATTATAGAAGAAAATAAACCTCCTATTAAGGTTATTGAACGCCTCTTACTAAACTTACCTAACAATAAAATACATACTCCTAACTTTGATATTGAATATAAATCTGACGATGAAGACTTATATATATAACTTATTCATTTAGGTTTCTTATCGAATTTTTCTTATCAACAGATTTTCTAAACCTGTAGTATAAATGAGGGACATTAAGGAAGACATCGAGGTCATTGAAGCTTTTTGCTTAAAATATGGCATTTCTTTTAACAGTTTTGATTCTGTTAATAGCAGTTATGCTATTATGTTAAATGATTGTGATACTTATTTGAGTATTAAAGTATATATATTAGAAAAAGCTCATCTAGGCATTGTTGTTCCCTCGTTTATCCGTGAATTTCAGCTATTTTATGAAGAAGAAATGCGCTGTATCTTAGAACCTGTTTTATATACTGAATTTGAACGAAATGGATATATTTATATGTCTGATGAAGAAATTTGGCAGAAAATCGTAGAACCCATGTCTATCAATGACAGCAAATATAAACAAGAATTAATACGAGGATACCATATTTGCAAAAATAAACACTATAACCTCTCTTGGACCTTTGCAGAAGAAGAAGCCTATTTCATGGATCCAAGTACCTCCTTTGAAGAAGAATTATACTTTTATGAATGTATTATGCGTTGGGTTCTTTAATACATCTGAAATTCACCTTTTTTATACCAACTTATTGGACACTTGATTGCATTAATTTTATGACTTATTTCTACTACTTCATTTAATTCAGGTACATCATCGTAATTGAGAAGTTCCATTGGTTGAGCCCAGCTATTTTTTGCATTTATATATGCATATTTTGGATTATCCTGAGTTATATCAAATAAAACTAATATTATTGTTTCTCTTAAATTACTCTCAATAACACATTCTCCATTATCAACTTTATTTATACAATCTTCTGGAAGTACAAATAATTCATATCTAAAATTTATTATACTTGGGTCATTTATATTCTCTAATAATTTTGGCGAGTTTTTACATGTATTTATAAATGGATAAAACTTAATAAATGGTTGTACATCTGGATCAATTATATCATGTTGTTTTAAATTTGAGAGAAGCATATTATATCGTTCATATGGGGGCGATGGGTATTTATTATACTCTTCCTTAAGTCCTCTGATTTTTTCTACTTTGTGGTGTGTATATAGATCAGCAATGGCATAAGTTAGATCATTTATTCTTTCTATTATATCTACATTATAATTACTTGGAACTATTTGACCATATGTTAGTGCATTTGTAAATGTTGAAGCTGCGGTTGCAATTTTATTGTCTAAATACATAGATACAATAGGAGTAACGTATGGTGAAAATAACATACACATGTTAAAATATCTTTGTAATCCAATTTTTACAAGTAATATATCATATAATCTCTCTGGCAAAAATATGTACTTAAATGGTAATTCTATGTCTTTAAACCTTAAATATCTAAGTTCTTTTGGTAAGTTATCATCCGTGTCATACATAATATTGCTTATGGTTACATATGATTTTGTATTTAATGCAACCAAACACACATAGATATTTGGTGGATGTCCTATGTTATCTGCATATATTTTTTTTAATAACTTAGACATTTGTGCACCCGAGTAAGAAACATCATCTAACATTATAAATGGATTATTTCCAATACTTTCAAATATCCCCTGATTTATATTTTCCAAAAATATTGGTTCTTTAAGTCCATGTTTTCTTATATAATATAATGCTAACACCGACATAAAATAGAATGACTTACTTGGTATTCCTACATAAAAATATATATTCTCAGCATTACCTATACCATTTTCATTATATAGTTTCAACATTAGTTTCTCTATTATGTCAGATACTTCTTCTAGAGTAATATAAATCGTATTTTCTATTAAATCTCTTGCAGCCTGCTTTCTGACGTCATTTAATTGATTATTTATGAATAATTCTGCTTGTTCTGGGTTTATGCTATGTTTTCCTGAATATTTGTCAATTGCCTTAAATATTTTTTCTAAATTTTTCTTATAATTCTTTAAAAATCCCGAGTTTCCTTCATATTGACTTGTATTATTACTTATTGTCTTTTTAGTTCTTCTTGCCCTTCTGTTTCTCCTATGTCTTCTATTTTTTATAGTTTTCTTGGTTTCTTTAGTTTTACTTGTTCCTTTAGTTTTACTTGTTCTTTTAGTTTGCATGGTTCTACTTGTACCTTTGGTTCGCATGGTTCTTTTAGTTTGAATAGTTCTACTTGTTCCTTTGGTTCTACTTGTACCTTTAATTTTACTAGTTCCTTTGGTTCTACTAGTTCCTTTAATTCTACTAGTTTCTTTGGTTTGCATGGTTCTACTTGTTTGTCCTGACATTCCTGTCGTATTTTTAACCATAATATATATTAAGATATTATATATTTACATATTATATGTCCAATAAATATAAAATAATTGGCGAAGGTATGGATGGAATAATTGTTCATCCTGCGGTTCCTTGTAGTAACTCTAATCTTAACATTAATTATAATAATTATGTTAGTAAATTTGGTAGAGATGCTGGTTTAGAAAAAACAAAACAACTTTTTGATAAACTTCCTAACTTAAAAGCATATAATAACGAAGCATACTTATGTGATTATGATGAAGAAGACGTTGCCAATATCAACTTTCCTAGAAAAATTGGAAAGAAACAATTAATCGTGCCATATATCGAAGGTAAAGATTTAAGTAAATACATTATTAATGATACAGCGACATTTACATCTTGTCAATGGTATAAATTATTAGAAACTATGGTTAACTTTTATGATGATATAGCTGAGTTAAGAAAACATAGTGTGTATCATAATGACATTAGTTCAGCTAATATGATGTATGACGAGAAAAACAACAGATTACTTTTGGTTGATTTTGATAGAGCTACATTTGATAAACCATATAAGCTTTCAAAATTGAATGGATACTTTGAACGTATAAAAAAATATACTGAGTTGTATGATTATGATGAAAAACATGCATATATCAATGATGAAAAAGCGTATATTAACGACATATTTGGAATAATTGAATATGATATGGTATTAAATGATACATGTAAAGAAGTTTTGCATAAATATAACTTAAAAAGTATTGATAAATATAGTGACTATTATGAACAATTTAAATATCTTAAATCAGTCATGCCTCAATTAAAAAAAGAATTATGTAACAGTAAAAGTAGTAAAAGCAAAAGTAAAAGTAGTAAAAGCAAAAGTAAAAGCAGTAAAAGCAGTAAAAGCAGTAAAAGTAAAAGTAGTAAAAGCAAAAGCAGTAAAAGCAGTAGTTCTGGTGCTTCTTATAAAACTGCTAGAAGTAAAAGTAGTTCAAGGAAAAGAAGTAGTTCTAGTGCTTCTTATAAAACTGCCAAAAGTAGAAGTAGTTCTAGAAAAAGAAGTAGTTCTAAAAAATAATATAAAAAATTGATTTAGATATTATATCATAATATCTAAATATATAGTTGTAAAAAATGGGTATCCCTAGTTATTTCTCACACATAGTTAAAAATTATCCTGCTATCATTCAAAAATATGTTTTAAATTTGGTTAAAGTAGATAATTTATACTTAGATTGCAATTCTATTGTATATGATTCATATGCAAAATTATCTACGCAAAATAATACATCTATCGAATCTTCTATTATTCAGTCTGTCATCCAAAAAATCGAAGAATATATTCATATCATTCAACCACAAAAAAATGTCATTATTGCATTTGACGGTGTCGCCCCAGTTGCTAAATTAGACCAACAACGTGGGCGTAGATATAAATCTTGGTATGATAATCAAACTAAGAAACGTATCTTTAATAAAGTCGAACCTGATGTATGGAACACAACATCTATTACACCTGGAACTAAGTTTATGCAAGAATTAAATAATGGAGTCACTAATTATTTCAAAAAAAAGACATCACCCATCATTATTGTCTCTGGTTCAGATGTTTGTGGTGAAGGTGAACATAAGATATTTGAATTTATACGCAATAATCGAGAAAAACACTTAGAAGAAGTATCAGTTATATATGGTTTGGATGCTGACCTAATTATGTTAGCATTAAATCATTTACCTGTCAGCCCAAATTTATATTTATTCAGAGAAACACCACATTTTATTCAAAGTATTGACGCCAGTTTAGAACCTGATGCTAATTACTTAATGAATATCCCAGAATTAGCTAAAAGTATATTAAATTATTTGGAGACCGATAATATCAATAAATTATATGATTATATATTTATATGTTTCTTCTTAGGAAATGATTTTATGCCACACTTTCCAGCCATCAATATACGAACTGGTGGTGTCGATAAAATGTTACAAGCATATAAATCTATTAATAAATGCATTTATGACGTAAATACTGGGACTATTCATTGGCTAAATGTAAGACATCTTGTAGAGCAATTAGCATCAACCGAATTATATTGGATTCAACAAGAGACGAAAAAAAGAAATCGACGTGAAAACCATAATATGCCAGAAGACACCCCTGAACAAATATACGAAAAATTTATGGCTATTCCTACTTATGAACGCGACTTAGAACGATATATTAATCCCTTTAAAAATGGATGGCAGTCTCGTTATTATACTGCACTATTAGAAATTAATGGTAAAGAACGCATTCAACAAGTTTGTACAAATTATTTAGAAGGTCTTGAATGGACTATGAAATATTATACTACTGGATGTCCTGATTGGCGATGGTCTTACAAATATGAATATCCTCCGTTACTTGAAGATTTACTTAGGTATATTCCAGTATCATCTAATAAAGAATTTATTCAAAATAAAGCACCGAAACCAGTATCACAATTAGTTCAACTTTGTTATGTTCTACCACGTGCAAATTTAGAATTATTACCTAGAAAACTATTTCAAAAATTATTGGCAACATATCCAGAATGGTATAAGACTGATTATGAATTTTGTTGGGCATATTGCAGATATTTCTGGGAATCTCATGCACAAATGGAACATATTGATATAGATGAATTAGAACAATTTATCACCGACAATCGGGAACTATTGATGTAAAATGAATTGGTTCACATTCAACAATCGGTAACGGTAATTGTGTTATAGTATGATTTTCTTTAAGTTTTTTTGCACGTACTACAGTCTCATCTACTCTTTTTCCAAAAAGGAAATTAGATGAAATTAATGGTAATTTTGGAATTACAGAATGAACTTGGGCTTTTGGTAAGGCTAATTCTGAATTTGTATGAACAATTGTCGCTTCTTGAGGATTATTTATACGTGCTTTTTCTGAAAATGTTAAATTCAATTGAAATAACTGAGAGGTAACTTCGGCTAATGAACGTTCTTTAGCTCGCCATAAAATACATGATCTATATTTCTTATATTTATATTCTGAGTACAAAAGGTCATATATTCTATCATAATATAATCTATCGAATTCATTTAATAACTTATATTCTTCATTTGTAATTCTATTTACAGACATTTATTATATACTTGTTTTATTATTTTATTTTACTATGTTTATCAATTTTATATATAAAAAAATATATATAAAATATATGGACAAACCAAAAACAAAAAATGCATTTGTAATAATTCATTTTGGTTCTAATCCGAAATATCTTGAATTAGAATTGTATTTTTGTATTATGTTACAAAAATTTACAACTAATAATATTATTTACATGTATTCTCAAATGGATACTCCAGCTTCATTTGCAGAAGCTATTAGTCCTTATGTATATAATACAATTGCATTTAACGATGATGGACTAACATATAACGTAAATTTCGAAAGTAATTATTCTTCATTTAACACATTAAGAACATGTGATTTTATATTTGCATATACTTTAACTGATTATGAAAAAATATGTATTATCGAAAGTGATTTAGTAATTATGAATAACATTGATAGCATATTTTCATTAAATAATCCCGCTATTGTCTGTTATAGATGCGGTGAATCTGAATTAAATCAAAATCTTCAATATACTACTACCAAAGAAGATGTTTTAAGCAGGTGTGTTGATAGTTCCGGATTAAATGGCGGTGTTATTTTAATTCAACCTAGTGACCAACTATTTAATGAATATCAAAATGCAATACCTATAATTGCAAAAACTGGATGTAAATATCCAAATGAAGCTCTATTTGAATATGTTAATAATACTTTTTATAATTTACCTGTTAAATATAATTTATCACATTACCATACATTAAGATTAAAGAAATATGGAATGAGATCCGACGGCAGAGATGTCTTAATATATCATTTTAATGAAACTGAATTTAAACATATTGATATTATTAAAGACAATTGGCTTAAAGATAATGCTTCAAATCCAGATGTTCAGAAAAAATATGTTGTAAAAAGAAAACCTATTGAGTTCTTTGAAAAAACTATATATGAACCCTATAAAAATGAAGTGAATGCCATTATTCAAAATTTATCTACTAAGACTAAGGCTAAAGCTACGAATACGAATGCGAATACTAATATTAGTAAAAAGAACCCTTGGATCCAAGAATACTCCAGTAAATATAACACAAAATATTGGTGTAATACAAATACTCTTCAGAGTTCTTGGGAAAAACCAAGTGAACTTAGTGGTGAAGCTAGAATCGCTATAATTATTCCATTTCGAGATTTAGAACCCGGACAAGTACGTACTCAACAATTACAACAATTTGTAGCATACATGTCTACATATTTAAACGGACATGATTATAATATATTTGTAGTTGAACAAACAAATGACGGACGCAAATTTAATCGTGGACAACTATTAAATATTGGATTTAAATACGCATTAAAACAAGGATATGATAATTTTATATTTCATGACGTCGATCTACTTCCATCCGAAGAATTAAAAAAATACTATACAACTATTCCTACAAATGAACCAGTACATATTGCAGCCGTTTGGGACAGATATAATGGAAATCCTAACTATTTCGGTGGTATTGTTGCGTTTAATGAAAACATGTATAAGAAAATCAATGGTTATCCTAATGATTTTTGGGGATGGGGTGGAGAGGATGATGAATTACAAAAACGTACTGCACCATTTTATAAGATATTCAAGGTCAAAGAAGGCTCTATACGTGACTTAGAAAATATGAGTTTGCAACAAAAATTAGAATACTTAGATGAAAATCAACTGAAATTCATGCAAAAAAGGGAAGCATTAGCACGTCACAATGCAACATGGCAGACAAATGGTCTCAATTCATTATCTTATAGAGAAGTTGAGATTATTCCTTGTGGAGAACAATGTGAAAGGATTGTTGTTGAATTGGCACAAGTTGGTGGAAGACGAAGAACTAGAAGAAGACGAAGATATAAATCTAAGAAAAGATATAATTCTAACAAGAAATCTTTAACTAAGAAAACTCGTAGAGTTAGACGCGTTCTCTCATAATAATTTTCTCACTATAATCAATATTATCTATATTACATAATGCATATGTAGTCACATAATCATGATATAACCAACAAGATATTACATATATTTCAAAGGTCTTTAAATTTATTTCAATACAAATTACTTTTTCTGTCGATAAAGGAATATGTCTGATACTTCTGCGATATATATTTGTATTTAATTTTATAACTATTAAGTCACTTGCCATTTCATCTATGATTTCAGATTGTTTAAAATTTAAAGGATGATTTTCTAAATATGACTTTGTAAATCGGATACTAAGGCTTCCTTTATTATAATATATTTCTCTATCATTATATTGAAATATATTATTAATTAATTCAAATGGTAGTACAACCATCTCTAATAACTAACATAAGTAATTAAATAAATTATAAATCAATTTTTATTTTCTACGATATCTTTTATGACTTTTACGACTTTTACGACTTTTACGACTTTTACGACTTTTACGACTTTTACGACTTTTACGACTTTTAGTACTTTTACGACGTTTAGTTCCACCTAATTGTGTAAGTGAGTATTTTATAACTGGATTGTTAGAAATATTATTAATAATTTCCGATACCACTTGGTCTTTCATTGGTACAATGTATATGAAATTAGTAAATATTTCATCTTTTTGACGGTCAAATGGCACAAAAAATACTTTTGCAATTATGTCATTAATATAATCTAAATTCATAGTGGTATTTACTTTATAAACTATATGTTTAAATTCATCGTACTTCATTGCTCTAATATTAGGACCTCTAGATTGAGTTGTATCTCTTCCGTTAATTTTATATCCCCAACACCATGTATCAGCAATAAGCACATAATCGTTTGTAATTCTCTTTACAAAACAATGATGGTATGTTTCACATTCTCGCTTATTTATATGATTCAAATATGTATCTCTACTGATGAAATTAAAAATATATGCATCTTGAAGATTTAAATGTATTGCATTATGCATTGTTGTCCAATTATAGTCATGCCAATCTGCACAATTTGCATTCCAAGATTGTGGAAAAAAATCATGCATATCATCATATCCCGAAATAGCTTTGTAAAATAAACGCGAATTATTAATTACATCAGTCGTAGACATTGTTGGTCGATTGTTGGCACCTCCTATATGAACACTTGTAGGAGGGTGAACACTTGTAGAAGGTTGAACACTTGTTCTTGTAGGAGGTGGTCCTGGAGGAGGAGGAGGTTGAACACTTGTAGAAGGTTGAACACTTGTTCTTGTAGGAGGTGGTCCTGGAGGTAAAGGTGGTTGAACAGTTGTAGTAGGTTGAACACTTGTTCTTGGAAGATGTCCATATCCAGGTATCAGTCTAGGAAGAGGCATAAGTCCAGGAGGAGGCATAAGTCCAGGAGGAGGAAGCATATACCCATAATAAAAATGTTGTGGTGTTAAATATTTTTCAATATTCATTTGTTCAATTGGTTGGTGTAATTCAAAAATAACATAATTAACATAGAACATTACAGGTGCAAAATAACCACAACAATTCCAACCTCTATTATATCCAGATCCAGGTTTAAATGAACATTGAGTTGGAATATTCTTATTCATCCAAGTGACAAATTTACGCAGCAATAATAGTTCATACATGACTTCGGTTGGAACAGTTGAATTTTGTATAGTGTCATAATATCCAGGAACCATACTAAATGGTTCAATAAATATTATTTCTATGTTAGTGTTCTTTATTTTTATGGTTGTGATAGGATTTTGTGAATTTCCATTTACAATTAACATTTTCTCCCTATTTCTTAAATAATCCGCTGCCATATTATAATCTGAGAAAAAATATATTATATATAATAACTATATAGAGCTTATTTACAATATATATTTAGATGTATATCGAAATTAAAGAATTATGTATGACTTATTTTGCAATTGGATTAGGATGTTCTATTGGTTTTTGGCTATCAAATGTATATATGGTTATTTATGATACACATTTGTATAATAGAGTTTTTGAAACAAACGTAAATTCAGTTATAGATGTTAGAAAAAATATTAATTCAATTACATATTTATCTATATATATTTTATTTTTATGGCCATATACGTATACATTATTTTTTATCCTTATTTTATGTTATTCTTTTAATTAATTAAAACTATTTTTCTACAACAGCTACATTTGTTAAAAGAACCGATTTTATGAATATATTGTGATGGATGCATACAATAACCATCTGGACTACTTCCATTTAATTCTTTATGAATCGTATCTATTAATGATATATCTCTATATATAGAAGAGTTTAACATATATAATTTTGTATAAAGATTATAATGTCGTTCGACCTTTGCTTGAATTAATAATTTGTATTCTTCTGGATTTTCATTATATACCATCTTAGCATAGCTAGAAGTCATATGTTTATTTACTTTTGATGTCATTTTATTATATATATAATTTATTTAAAAAAATCAATTTTTTTATGTTTGCAGGCGTACAACTAAATTTCTATTTACCGATTCAACCCAAACAGGTCTTATATTTCTTATAATATCAGGATTATTGAACTTAATGGAATCTAGTGTATTTAGTATATCATATGAATCACCTGGACTATAGTATCCTATACAATCTATTTTATTTGCGAGTTTCAGTGACCCAATTGTTTGTGTATTTATGAATGCATCCATAATTATGAAATTTTCAGCAAGATCCGTATTAATCATTTTTGTTACATATGAATAATAATTCTTATCAGTTATTTTTATCTTCCATTCAGGTTCGAGAATCGTAAATATACTCCTTAACCCATAATATAAATTTTGAGCATCAATATCCTTATCATCCATATTCTCATATTTTTTATATAAATAATCTAAATGTTCAATACAAGACATAAATATTTCATATCGAAAATAGTTCCAATCATCAAGATTAATAGTGAATGATTTATTTCCACAAATAATATTTAACATCATCTTATTACTATACTAACCTGTATATTATTTTTTCAATTTTATAAAAAAATTGAAAAAATAATTTAATAATGTTTGAACGCATATTATTATTCAAAATGCAAGAACCACGTGTTAAATCTGTTATAATGCCATTTGAACGCGACAGTTCACGTAAACCATTTAAATCTGTTATGATGTTATTTGACACTAATGGTTTATGTGATGACATTCACTTTTGTAAAGCGTCTCAACATGCTCATTACTATAATTATACGCATCCTAAAATGCAAACACATTGGTTTGCGCTAACGGAAGATGGTTACTTAGAAAAATATCCAGAAAATATGGTATCGTTACATGCAACTCATTATTTTATAATAAAAATTGATGGTGTAACTCGTAGTATTCGAAATTCACGAGTGCTTAATTGCGATGGGCTTAATTATTCTGACTATATAGAAGAATTTGCATTAGATTGTGTATATGACTTAAATTCTGCATATGAAGTAAATGACCATAAATTTGAAGTGGATATTTTCAAAATTAATAATGATGGTTCAACTGATTTGATAAAAACTCGTGTTGTAAATGTCAATTTGTTAGATGATTAAATTTAATGGTGTTTTCTGGTTTTTCTTTTTCCACCCGATTGCTTTGATTTAGCAGATTTAAACGAATGACTACTTGATTTAGCGGATTTAAATGAATGACTACTTGATGATAAGACTGATTCAAGAGAACTTGATACTGTGTTAGAAGATGAACTGATTATTCGTTCAATTGGGGTTGTAATTGTTGATAATATACTATGTTTACTAGTACTGTTAGAACTTGGATGTCTTCTACCCGAATGATGCTTTTTAGCGATATTTGATATTCCAAATAAAAGTGCGATTCCAGCGACTATTATTGTTGGAACGATGATAGCAGATGAATCAACCATTATATAATATCTAAATATTTTTTCTGGTTTTCCTGGTTTTACTGGTTTTTCTTCTTCGAGAACCACCAAATACCGCTTTTTGTTGTTCTTCTGGTATAGAAGAAGCAGCAGAATATTTATATTTATCAAATATTCCTACACCATCTAATAACCAAACTACGGTTCCTGCAACTGTTAATGTTAAAAATATTATATCTCCTGTGTTCATATATAATTATTATATAAAAATTGATTTTTTATTGACAGTAACATATATATGATAGAATATAATGAAGATAATTGTATTTGATACAGAAACAACAAGTAAATTTCCTGCTTTACCAAAAGACGTAAAGTTTGATGATATTGTATATAATCTTAAACATCCCGAATGGTCCCGTATTTTGGACAAATGGTCTCATATAATTCAACTTAGTTATATTGTTTATGATTCTGAATCTCCCGAAAGAAGTAAGATTTATAATGAATATATTGATATCCCTAAATATATTCATATAAGTAAGTATGCATCGGACGTGCATCATATTACACATGAATCTCTAGCTAGATGTAAAAGAGTTTCTATAAAAGAAGCTATATATACATTTATGACAGATTTACAACAATGTGATATAGCAGTTGGACATAATGTTTTATTTGACAAAAAAATGATGATTATTGAGCTTCTTCGACTTAAATTAGAAGACTCATTGTTTTTAAGAATTCTCACAAATATGACATATGATTGTACAATGCGTCTAACAACATCAATATGTAATATAAAAATGGATGTAAAATATAAAAATAAAACTGTGCAAAAAAATAAAGCACCTAAATTATCGGAAGCGTTTACTCATTATTTTGGACATAGTCCTAATGAATGTGTTTTACATAATTCGATTATAGATGTCGTTATTTGTCTACGAATTTACTGCAAATATAAATTTAACGAAGATATATATGGAAAAAATAATGAGATAGATAATTATATTTATAAGTTATGTGATGATAGATTTGTAAAATGTTGTAAAAGTTTCCTAAAGACTATTTAATGCGTCAAATTGTAATATATCCATCGATTACATCTGGGATCTCCCAACTATTTTTCTAATCTGCATCAATCCATCTTATTCCAAACATATTTTTAGAAATATCATAAACTTCTACAAATCTATTAGGCGGTATTCCAAATAACTCGACATTTGTATTTCAGTTTCTCCTGAGTAATATACATCAATGAGTTTGTTACCAAAGCGATACTCTGTAAAATAGTCGTATAGGAACATTATTATAATATTTACTTGCGAACCCTGCAAATAAATTTGTTTTAATATTTTATGTTTATTTTAACTTAAAGACAATTTCCCATATTTTATGGGGGTCTTATATTTTCACAGATACAACCGCAGCCGTTATCGCAAACAATATACCTCCCCATAATGTATCTATTATTACTGTTATCCATGACCATTTTTTTAATAATGCCTTACTTGTTGTCTCATATACACCATAAATTACTAGACCTAACAAAAATGCATCTTGAATACTACGATTTGGCCTTATTATAAAATAATTTATACCTACAACTAGAAAAATATAACATATTATTGCTGCTAAATTATCTATCTCCATTGGTAACTGTTGCACATCCTTAATCTGCTTTGCAAAATAACCCTTTATCAAATTTAAATACATATAATCCACTATTACTAACACTAATGCACTTATCAAAAACTTGAAATTAAACATCTATATATATTATTTATATTATTTACAAAACTACATTAAAACAAAATATATATAATATTATGTCATTAAACAAAAAAATTGAACAAAATAACACCCATATTAATGTCCATACGAAAGACATGAATAAAAAAGAATTACTCTTAAAATGCCAAACTCTAGGAATTAAAGGCTGTAAAAACAAAACAAAAGAACAAATCTCTCAAATCATACAAAAAACCGAATCACTTACCATTAATACTATTTCTAATACTGAATATGAATTGAAAGATGAATATGATTTGGAAGATGAAACTTCTAATGATAAGACTTCTAATTCTAATAACAATATTAAGGTAATATTAGGCGACTGCCTAGAAAAACTCAGTGAAGTACCCAATAAATCCATTCAACTTATTTGTATCGACCCCCCTTATAATATCGGCAAAGATAGCTGGGATACCATTAACAACTATAACGACTTCATGATGTCTGTTATTCAAATTTTAGAAACTAAATTACGCGATAATGGCAGTTTTATGATGTTTCATAACGACATGGAAGCCATTAGTGAACTCATGGTTGAAATTAAACGCAAAACTAAATTCGTATTTCGACAAATGCTTGTCTGGAACAAAAGATTTGATAATTCACCTAAAAAAGGATTCATGGATGGATTCGTTGTTAAAGATGATATGCACAATTGGAACAAAATGTGCGAATATATACTATTTTATACATTCGATAATAGCCACAAATTAGCTGAAACCAGAAAACAACTTGGCGTTAATCAAGTCACGATATCCCAAGAAATTCTAAGCCGAACAGGCGGCCTAACCGGATGGTATAGTAATCTTGAAACCGGTAAAAATTTACCCACACGCGAAACTATAGTTCCTATTGAAAAACACCTACATCTAACTTACGATGATATTGTACCCAAATTTAATAATCAAAAAACACATCATAGTGTCTGGAATTATGATATGGCAAAACGTATTGATATTCATGTTACTCCTAAACCAGTTGAATTATTGAAAAACATTATCATACACACTACTGATGAAAATGATTTAGTTTTAGATTGTTTCGCAGGTTCCGGAACAATGGGATATGCCTGTGCTGAAACAAAAAGACAATGCATCTTAATTGAAAAAGAAGAAAAATACTATAATTATATCATTCAACAACTTAAACAATATTAATAAATTACTGGTTTGGTAGTATAGCGAGTTCTCTTTTTGGAGCAGGTAATATATCCGCTATTCCTTTTGGAGCAGGTAATATATCCGCTATTCCTTTTGGAGCAGGTAATACATCTATAGTTTGTTTTGGAGCAGGTAATATCTCCGCTACTCCTTTTGGAGCAGGTAATATCTCCATTGCTCTTTTTGGAGCAGGTGCAAAAGGTGCTGCAGGTGCAAAAGGTCTTTCAAATGGGTTATTTTGTTCAAACACCGTTAAACCATTTGTATTAATATATTTACTTACATTATCCATTTCTCTTTCAAGTTCATTGCATTCTGTATCTATGATTTCTATATTTTCAATATGATTTCTAAAATCATATGACATACTATTTAATTCTTTTATGTATTGTCGTAATGCTGGAAATAATGATTGACATTGATACTGTATCGTATGTACTTTAAAACGCAAATCCTTATGCGCATTAATCAGAAAACTTAAATCATTCTGTAATTCCTCTGGAGTTTTACCTCCTCGTTGTTTTCTTGAGTATCTGCTTCTACCACTTCGCTTAGAATTCTTCTTAGAATATTTCCTAAATCTACGCATATATATATTATACAAAATAAAAAATACATTGATTTTATTTATATGCTGACACTATCTCTTTTAAATCATCAATCCATTTGTCTTCACAATAATTATTATCACCTATAATTCTATTACCTTTTCGCGTCATTGGAACCAAATTTTTACCACGGATAGTAACCATATTGTCATTCCTAGGAACACAATGACCCATTTGTATATCATCTTCATCTATATTAATACGATTGTCTCTATCTGGATCTGCAAAATTTAACACTGATAATGTCTTACGCGTTACTGCACAAATCGTATACCCATCTTTGTCAAATATATATCGATTCTTATAATAATCTATTAATGTTTTTTTATGGTCAACTAACATCTTACATATATTTTCATTATAACATATATACTTATCTATACCCTTTATATTATATATAAATGTCATATAATCTAAATATGCCTGTGCCATACATATCGGCGTACTTGCATCTTTCAATGGAATCGCACATTTCTTCTTTATATCCTTATCTTTAATCTTCTTTTCATCTTCCGCTGAAATCGCATATGGATATAATCTTTGAGCGCGATTTTTATACACATAATCATCATTTCCAGGAGTATAATAAATCGCCTTTTCTACACTCGAAATTAATTTCTCCGTTAAACTTGATTTAATAAATATATCATATGTCGTTGAACATTTATCTTGATGACCTCTCGGTAATACACAACACTTCTTAAAACCATTTCTACAATTAGGCAAATTTAGTGACTCTAAGAACTTATAATCTCCTTTTACTTCTTGACCCACAGAGTTTAAACACAACGTATTTAAATAATAAACATCACTTTCATGTAATTTTGTACTTTCTGTGAAATTTGTATAAGGACACGTACATTCATCTTCTTCTATATCGTAACTTTGCATATATCTGAAAAATACGATATCACGATTTTATTTTCAATTTTCTTTTTTTTATACTTTTGGACATTTAAGACGCCAACTAATCATCAGAGAAAAATACTTTACTTTCTAATATTTTATCATATACATAAAAGCATTTAGGTATAACACGAATACCATAATTTCCATTAATTAATTTTATATTTATTATTTTTAATGGTTCTGTAATATTGTCTCTGCATAATTCTTTTATTTGAGAATTAGGCACATAACCAATCTTTTTATTATTATTTTTTATAGATATCGCTGATTTATCGTATTCATTGTCTGGTTCTAACTCCATTATTAATTCTGTTTCATATGTAATGTCTAAACAATTATCCTTATAAAAACTTATACCTGATATTAAAAATGATTTTTCTGGAAAAATAATTTTATTTCCATAATATTGTTGTGTATAATGACCATAAATAGACATATAATATTGTATAATATATTATATGTTAAAATTAAACGGAGTTTTAAATGTCCAAAGGTGTAATTTTCTATTTTTTATTTTTAATTTAATCAAAGAATCCTAAATCTATTTGTCTTTGTACCCATTTATCCGGATCATTTGGACATGGTTTATGTAACTTTTTCATAAGTTCCTCTTTTAGATCACTTTTTACAAACCATTCTCTTAATCGTTTCCTTATGAAATTTTCTTTCTCTACTATAAACCTATTATAACATAATTGATCATCTTTCCATGGCTTATCTAAATTCGCCTTTATATAATCAAATGTAACTGTTGGATTTCGTGAAATCAAATCCCATAACATTTTTGTTTCAGGAATACAATCTATTGTTATATTCGGATTTAGTTGTAGATTTATATAATTCCAACCACGAAACGGATATTTTCTCAGTATTGCAGGTGAAATTACATATGATAATTCTGTTATATTCCAATTCTTATCTATATATTTGTCAATAAATTCGTCTGTCAAATTTTTATTGTGTGATAATTCATTCCAATCCCACATTTTATCTATATTAGCTTCAATATAGTCTAATTGAATATTATGTTTTTGACTTAAACGCTTAAATTGTACACATGTTTCTATTATATCTAAAGATTTCTTAAAATGATTTCCTTGTATCATACTAATGTTATAATATGCATTTAAACGCAATACAACTTTACACTGTTGTATCTCTGGATGATTATTTGCAATTTCATATGTTATATCGTCCCTCGATGATACTGAATCCCATACCCATGGATATATATTTTTTGTCTCTAGTATTTCTTCCAATTTAATAGAAGGATTCTTGCTTAAACTATACCAATCCCATGGCAATGATATATTATTTTTTACATGTTCTAATGTTACAAATTTACTACCACTTATAAGTCCCCAAGAATACAAATCATATAATCTCGTTGTATAATGTTGTAACACAAATTCCATAGTCATTTGTTTATGTTTAACTAACATATAATATGGTATTCCCAAATCTATTAATGTATGTAAGTCTATATTTTGATTTGCAACACACATATATTTACTCCAATCTATATGATCTATAGTTGATTTAATAATTTCGGTACTTAAATTTGGATTAGAAGCTATAGCAGAATAAGATGGGTTATCTAATGATGTTACAAAATTAAACCAGTATATAGACCATTCTTGTTCTATTTGTTCTAACATTAGTATTCTAATTTTTATTTTTTGTAAACTGGTTTTATATAAAAATAGATTCAATTTTGTTAGGTATTTTTATCAATAATTACCTCTTTTGCAACATTTTTTATTATCTTTGTTGTATTATTAGATTGTTCTTCTTCTGAACTACCATTCATCGAATTTTGAACAATTGTTAGATAGGTATCCTTTTTATGGGAATTATACGCATCACATCCAGGATACATATTTTTCCAATTTTGTAACTGACCTATATTCTTCATTGCTACATTATTTATTACATTTTTCATTAATTTTGGGTTTTCTTTATCTTTTTCCCATGCATTTAGGTGCCGAATATATAACATATTTCGTTTTAAATCGCTGCAATGTATTGGTCTCTTATGAATGTCCAATTGTTTCAAATTATTAATAATTATACGACTTATACCCTCTGCATAACCAAGCCTACCAGTTTCTTCTAGATCATCGACAGTTACTTGAATTGAATTGACAAATTCATTGATGTCAATTGCATCTTTACATTGTTCATTCAAGAAAAACTGTAAATTGAAATGGTTGTTTACCGTATTATTACTATGATTATTGTTATTTGTACTATTATTTGTATTTATAATATTGTTATTGTTATTATTATTATTATTATTCTTTAAAGATTCCATTAATAATGCTTTGAATTCACTACTTTCTTGAATCATATGAAACCATACTTCTTTTGGTATATTAATAGTGTCTGTTTGAGGTTCACCTTTACATCTTTTTTGATGATACCATAATCCACTTGTATTTTTATATGTTTTATTACATTGATTACATGTTAATTTATTTTGCTCAACATCTTCAGGATATATGTCATTATTTACGCGATAATTATGTTTGTTTGTACTTAAATGTTTTTCCCAATTTGATTGTTTTGTACAACAAAAATCACAATGCTCACATTCAAATGTTTTCTTAGTATTTTCAATCATGTTATATAATTATGCCTTAATATTTTATTTTCTTTAACGCAAATTTTTATTTAAAAATCTCGAAAAAATAATTCCAGTACGTTTTATATTCTTACATCTATTATGATTTAAATTTATACAATTATATTGTAAAAGAATTTTTATCATATAAAATATTTTGAATGGGAAAATGCCTAAATGCGTATAAAATTTTCCAAAAAAATATATGCAGTAAAATAATTTTATGTTAATTTGTAAAACAAACCATTATGGTCTGGACCACTTTGTTGTATATTTTTCAAAAAAGTTTATGTGAAGTTTGAAAATTGGACATTTTTATTTTTGTCCAAATCTTGTATATCAAAGAAACTTTTGAAAATGCAATATTTTTCTTTAAGTTCTTTTTTGAATAATATATATTATTGATTTTTAACTTA
>JACCDW010579116.1_pt1 | contig 21950 bp, 20 predicted proteins | sample 7449781 | NCBI WGS metagenome assembly JACCDW01 (sample SAMN15323449, study PRJNA562643) | freshwater metagenome | isolation source: river surface water | place: USA:Blue River Watershed | collected 2017-08-18
GCATCTGAACCATCGCTATCTGTATGTCCTTCAATGCTGAATTTAGCATTTGGATATTGTTTAAGTAATGAAGAGATTGACTCAATTTTAACTGGCACATCTTCTGATTTAAAAGTAGCTTTACCAGAATTAAAATAAATTGATTTAGCTTCAACTTTAACACTTTCTAAAACTGCTGCAGTTACCTCAGGACATCCTTTGTTGCTAGCAGGACCAGCTACTTCAGGGCATTCGTCATCTTTATCAGCAACTCCGTCTTTGTCAGTATCTGCCCAAGGACAACCTGCATTTTCTTTAGGACCTGCAACTGATGGACATTTGTCATCTTTGTCAGCAACTCCGTCTTTATCAGCATCTGGGCATCCTTTCAAAGCAGCTAAACCAGCAACTTCTGGACATGCATCATTTGCATCAGTGATTCCATCACCATCAGCATCTGGACATCCATTCAAAGCAGCTAAACCAGCAACTTGTGGACATGCATCACTTCCATCAACGATTCCATCTCCATCTGTATCTGGACATCCGTTGAATTGCTTTAAACCAGCAACTTCTGGACAAGCATCTTCTTTGTCATAGATTCCGTCTTTATCAGTGTCTTTGCCTCCAAATTTAAAGATAAAACCAGCAGAGTGTTGAAAGAAAGAAGGAGCATCAGGAATTGAAGCAGTTTCTCTTTCTCCATATGATTTTTTGTATTTTGTAGTTAATTCTAAACCAACATTTTCAGAGAACCATAATATTAAGCCAGCACCTGGATTAACTGTACCATAGCTTGAGTCTCCCAGGAATGAATAACCACCACCAAGAGATAGAGATGGATCGATTACTTTAGACTTAATTAAATTCATGAAACTGTATTTTACAGTTGCATCAATTCCATAATACATTAAATCTCCAGAATTAGTAACTACATATCCTCTTGAATCATGTCCCAAAGCAGTTGGATTAAAACTTACAAATTTGCTTACTTTATTTAAAGATCCAGAAACTCCAAAAGAGAAGTTATCCCCAACATATTTAGAAACTCCAATGTAAGTAATAGAAGGAAGGATGTTCCAGTTGTCTTTTACTGCAAATGGTTGAGAGAAATGACGATCTAGCCAATTATGGCCTCCACCAGCACTCGTTTTAGTGTCAATGGCGTTAACTCCAAAAGAGATAGCCCATGGGTTGTTACTATCTTGTGCGTGAGAGCTTAAACCCATCACCATCATTGCAGCAACTAAAATTTTGTTAAGATGTTTCATAATTAATTTTTTAAATTACATTTAGTTATTTAACACAAAAGTAGCACCTAAATATCTAATAACAAAATTATTAATCGCAAAAAAAATACAAATAATTGAAGGTCAATTAATTATATTTTTGTATTTTATAAAAACCTTAAAATAAAAAAACACCGTAAATATATTTACGGTGTTTTTTTTAATAATTAATTCTTGTGATTATAATGTAGATTATTTTTCTCCAAATTTAACAACTAATGCTAATGAATGTTGAAACATTGAAGGGGCATTTGCAGCACCTAAGATTTCTCTAGCCTCAAACGACTTAACATATTTTGAAGCATATTCTATCCCAACATTATTTGTTGCCCAATACACAACTCCTATACCTGGACTAACTGTTTGATAGGTATTATCTCCTAAAACAGAATAACCAACACCTAATGAAACTGAAGGCTCAATTTTTTCAGATTTTATTGCTGATTTTAAACTATATTTTACTAAACCTTCTATTCCGTAATATTTGAGATTTCCAGGGTTCGATACTTTATAACCAAAATCTGCTTGAGTAACATATTTTGACAATTTATTCAAAGATCCTGATATCCCTACAGAGAAATTATCCCCAACATATCTTGTTACTCCAACATAAGTCAGAGCAGGCAAAATGTTCCAGTTGTCTTTAACCAAAAACGCTTGTGAAAAATGTCCATCAAACCACGTACCTGTTGGCCAGTTTGTCCCTCCTCCAGCACTAGTTTTAGTATCCAAAGCATTTATTCCAAAAGAAACTGCCCAAGGGTTTTTACTGTCTTGTGCTTGAATATTTAATCCCATAATCAATACGACAGCAATAATAATTTTGTTAAGATGTTTCATAGTTATTTTTTAATTAATAATTTTAACAAACAATTTTATATTTCTTAACAAAAATAGAATCATATTTTAGAAAAGCAAAACATTTATGAATAAAATTCAACTTGTTTTGTTTTTAACCTACCAATACTTCCCTGATTTATTGTTTAAAATAAATACAAAATCCAAAAAATTCCTACTTATCACTATAATTTACATACAACTATTTGACTTCCAATATAAATTAAAACTTTCTCAACTACCTTATAACCGATATCTTCAATAGCTTTTTGGTAATTTTCTAATTGTTGTTCATATTTTGAATTCGGAGCGCCTGTTTTATAATCTAAAAGAAAAACTTGGTTACTTGGATTAATGACCATCCGATCCGGTTTTATAATTCGCCCCTGTTTTTGAATGATGGTTTGTTCATTCAACACTTGATTTCCTTCTGCAAAATGATTTTTTAACGAGTCATGTTCTATAATTTCAAGAATTGTTTGAAGTACTATCTCTTTTTGACTTGGTGCTATAAGTCCGTTTTCAAGGGCTTTAGTAATGGCTAAATCAACATCGTTTTTAGTTTTTACGAATGATAAAATTTCATGAATCACGTTGCCGTATTCAATAGCTTTTTGTTGATGCGTTCCCCACATTACTGCTTCTCGTTGTGCAATTTTGATATTCTTTGGATTCAGCACTTCAGCCACAAAAGGAATGATTTTAGAGCTATCTTCATGTTTTTCTTGCGAGGATAATTTTGCTGAATTTCCCAACTCATATTCCAACGTATCTTCTTTATATATTCCTTGAGCTATTAAATAATTGATAAAAAAGGCACACATATTATTCTTCGGCACTTCGCCTTTGCTCGACAGATTTTTACTTGAAATAATGTATAATTGTTCTTCGGCTCGTGTTAAGGCAACATACAGCACGTTAATATTATCTAGTAATTCTTCTTGTTTTTTAATGGTGTACAATCCCCGAGCATTTTCGCCAAATCCTTCTACCGCACTACTATTGTCAATCAAAACCTTAGGCAAACCCACGGTTGATTCCTCGGCATTCAACCATAATTTATCTTTAGGCTTTCGACTATAATCTTCCTCAGCAAAAGGCATAATGACCACTGGAAATTCCAATCCTTTCGACTTGTGGATGGTCATAATTCGGACTGCATTGGTACCTTCAGGAGATGGAATGCTGAATTTCTCGGCACTTTTGTTCCAAAAGTCCAAAAAATCAGCCACTCCCGCCTGATTGCGGATATCTCTTTCCAATACAATATCTAGAAAATATTGCACATAACTAGAGGCACGAAGCGCTGGGTCGAGAAACTTACTCACAATAATCTCTACCGCTTCATATAAGGATTTTTTTCGGAGATTTTGAAAAGATAAAGCCAAGTTAAATTGCAACAACCAGTTTTCAAATTCGGTTTCTTGAGCCAATTCTTTGCCTTTGGCAATAAAATCATGCACTGGTAGTTGGTCCTGAGCGTGTAAAGCCAAATAATGTAAAAAATGGGCTTTAGCATCAATATCATAGCTATTTTTCAAATATTTTAGCAAATAAATAATAAAGCGGACTTCGGTCGCATTTTGAATCATCAAGGTTTCAGACGACAAAAGTGGAACCCCTTGTTCTGTTAAATAATTGGCTACCGCAATTCCTTGTCCGCGTTTGCGAGTCAAGACGACAATATCTTTGTATTCAAAGCCTTTTTCGAGCACTGTATTGATGGTGTCCAAAGTAGCTTGTACATACATTTCGGTTTTGTCCAAAGCTTCATCTTCCGATTCGGCCGTTTCAGGAAGAAATGAAATATTAACATAACCTCCGGTTTTAAAATTCACTTTTTGATGACTGTGATTTTCATACAAATCTTTGTAATCAAGATGCTGAAATTCATTGGCCAATAACTTAAAGAAGCTATTATTGAATTCAATAATTTGGGAATACGAACGGTAATTGTATTCCAATTGAGTCAACTTCTTATCCGGATTATTGAACGGATTTTGATCTTTACTCAACTCAATAAATTGTTCGGCCTTTCCACCGCGCCAACGATAAATAGATTGTTTGGGGTCGCCCACAATCATCAAAGTCCCTTTGTCTCCGTATTCGTCTTGACCCGAGAGTGCATTATCAATAAGCGGAATCAAATTTTGCCATTGCATCTCGGAAGTATCCTGAAACTCGTCAATAAAAAAATGACGGTAGCGTTCGCCCAAACGCTCGTAAATAAAAGGAGCGGGTTGGTTTTGAATTTCTCGATGAATTAAAGCATTGAATTCGGTAATGGATAAGATATTTTGTTCTTGTTGGATTTTAGCCAATTCATTACTAACTGTATTCAACAACGACAAAGGCGTAATATTTTTTAAAAACGCTTTATAAAAATAAATCTTTTCAAATAAGGCGTACACTTTTGATAAAACGGCTAACAAATCAGGAATAATAGCTTCAATAATCGCTCGGTCTTGGGCTGTTTTGTTGATAGCAATATCGTCCACTTCCTTGAACATTTTATTTTTAGGATTGAATTTTCCAGCTTGAATGCTTGCAATGTGATTGGGAAAAGTACCTCTTGAAAACGATTTTACGTCAATGCCTTTTTGTTCAATAAGCGCGGCCGCTTCGTCACCTAAAACAATGGTTTCTTTTTCTAATTCGTCACAAACGACAGCGAGTTTTTTCTTGATTTCGAGAAATTCGGTGATGGATTTATCTTGAAAATGGGTGATTTCATTTCGGTTGTTTTCATTCAAAACTAATTTTCCGGTTTCTAAAATTTCACGGGAAATATCCCAAGATTTATCATCGTCGGTTTTTTCCATGGTGAAATCGACTAATAAATTAGTCAAAATTTCGTCTTCGCCCGCTTGTGCAATAATAGCATCAACGGCTTCAATCAATAGATTTTCGGTATCCAATGACACTTCAAACGTCATGGGTAAATTCAAATCGTGTGCAAAAGCACGAATCACTTTATGTGTAAATTTATCGATAGTTGAAATGTCAAAAGCAGCATAATTATGAATGATGTGCTTGATGATCTGTTGTGACTTGGTTTTAATTTGGGCAATGGAAAGTCCTGTGTCCACTGACAAATCTTGCATTAAATCTTGCGCCTTTGAAGATGGATTTTCTTTAGCAAATTCGGACAAACTTCCCACAATTCGGCTTTTCATTTCGTGTACCGCTTTGTTGGTAAACGTAATGGCTAAAATGTTTCGATACGCATCATTTTTGGGCGAAGTCAAGATGATTTTTAAATATTCTTTGACCAAGGCGTAGGTTTTTCCAGAACCGGCTGAGGCGTCGTAAATCGAAAAGGAGTGTCTTTGCATCATTTGGGTTTATAATTCTATTCGGGTACTGAAAACGAAACTCCTAGCCCTTCCCGAAGCTTCGGGAGAAGCGGCATCCTTTACTGCCGGGGTTCGGCAGGAAAGATATAGCGTAAAGCAGGAATAGCTTCTCGAAATTTTGGTTCGATTTAAAATTTGTTCGAATAAAGTTTAAAAGTAGTATTTTTGCATCATGGAAACAAATAGACAGAAAAAAATAAGTGGTGTTATCCAAAAAGATTTGGTGGATATCCTACAAGGTGAAGTGAGAAAAAATGGAATAACCAATTTGATTATTTCCGTATCCAAAGTTGCTGTGACTTCAGATTTGTCTGTTGCTACAGTATATTTAAGCATTTTCCCGCAGGAGAAAGCCAAAGAAACTCTAGTGGCAATCAAATCCAATTCTACATTAATTAAGCACGATTTATCGCAACGCGTGCGTTTGCAATTGCGTAAAGTGCCCAACTTAGTTTTCTTTATTGACGATTCTTTGGATTATATCGAAAAGATTGACAAAGCCTTAGCCAACCGAGATAACCCAATTGAAAATAGAGATCTTTTAGAAAAACGCAGACAATCTTAAATTGAACTTCCCTCTTTATATAGCCAAACGATACAACATTAGTACTAGCAAAAACAATGCTATTAACATCATTAATCGTATTGCTAGTATGGGAATTATTATTGGCGCACTGGCACTTTTTGTGGTGTTATCCGTTTTTAGTGGATTGAAAGAGTTTAGTCTTTCGTTTACCAATGCCATTGATCCCGATTTAAAACTCAATTCGACTTTAGGGAAATCCATTTTGATTACGCCCGAACAAGAGCGTCAAATCAAACAAATTGACGGACTCGTTTCGTATTCCAAAATTATTGAAGAGCGGGTACTTTTTACCTTTGACGGCAAACAAGAAGTGACTTATTTAAAAGGAATTGATTCTTTGTTTACCAAAGTCAACCCCATAGAAAAAAATCTTTTTAACGGACAATGGCTTGCTCCCAATACCAATCAAGTGGTGGTGGGTTATGGCATTGCTCAGAAATTCTCTATGGGTTTATTAGACTTCAACAGACCGTTGCAGGTTTTTGTGCCAAAACCTGGGAAAGGTGCTATCGAAAATCCTGAACAAGCCTTCAATCAGTCGGATTTATTGCCCATTGGAATTTATACCATCAACGAAGATTTGGATTCCAAATATGTTTTTGCTGATTTGGGTCTTGCCCAAGAATTGTTAGAATTTCAACCCAATCAAGTGTCGGGATTGGAAATCAAAATTCAGAAAGGAGCCAACGAAAAAGCCATAATCGAGCAATTGCAAACCATTTTCAAAAATACGATCACTGTTAAAAATAGAGCGCAACTGAACGAATCGCTTTATAAAATGTTGAATACCGAAAATATTGCGGTCTACTTAATCTTTACTTTGGTAATCGTAGTGGCGCTTTTCAACTTAATTGGCGCGCTCATTATGATGATTCTAGACAAAAAAGGAAATTTGAAAACCTTGTTCAACTTGGGTGTCGAAATCAAAGATTTACGCAAAATATTCTTGCTTCAAGGTACTTTATTAAGTGTTTTTGGTGGGGGAATCGGTTTAATTTTAGGAATTGGAATTGTAGTGTTACAACAACAATTTCAGTTAATTATGATTACACCTACACTGCCCTATCCAGTAGTTTTTACCCTAGAAAATGTTTTGATTGTGTTGGGAACAATTATTTCGCTTGGTTTTATCGCTTCGTTAATTGCGAGTAGCCGGGTGAGTAAGAAGTTGTTGGGATAAAATTTTATTTACACAAACTCATACCCTGCATACACTTCTTCAATCTCTTTCATCACACTAAACAAATCGTCTACCTCATCGGTAGTAACTAATTTTTGTTTGTAGTCTTTGAACGAATGGATGCCTTTGAAGTAATTCGTGTAATGACGGCGCATTTCTACAATTCCCAAACGTTCTCCTTTCCATTCCATGGACCAAATTAAGTGGTTTCGAGCCGCTTCTACTCGATCAATAACGGTGGGTGTTGGCAAATGTTCGCCTGTTTTAAAGTAATGTTTGATTTCGTTGAAAATCCAAGGATAGCCAATCGCAGCACGACCAATCATAATCCCGTCAATACCGTATTCATTTTTATAATGCAAGGCTTTTTCAGGCGAGTCAATATCGCCGTTTCCAAAAATCGGCATTGTAATTCTAGGATTGTTTTTCACACGAGCAATGTGGGTCCAATCGGAATGACCCTTATACATTTGCGCACGGGTTCGTGCATGAATTGACAAAGCTTGCACCCCAATATCTTGCAAACGCTCTGCTACCTCATCAATATTAATCGAACTTTCGTCCCAGCCCAAACGGGTTTTTACTGTTACGGGTAAATTGGTACTGTCAATAACCGCTTTGGTCAAACGCACCATCAAATCGACGTCTTTCAACACACCTGCTCCAGCGCCTTTGCTCACTACTTTTTTCACAGGACAACCAAAATTAATGTCAATCAAATCGGGATTTACGGTCGAGACAATTTTGGAAGACAACGCCATCGCTTCTTCATCGCCACCAAAAATTTGGATCCCAACAGGGCGTTCGTAATCAAAAATATCGAGTTTTTGACGACTCTTGATGGCATCGCGAATTAACCCTTCTGAAGAAATAAATTCCGAATACATCATATCGGCTCCGTGTGTTTTACACAGTCTACGGAATGGCGGATCGCTCACGTCTTCCATCGGTGCGAGTAGTAAAGGAAAATCAGGTAATTCTATGTTGCCAATCTTAATCAAGGTGCTATTTTTTGGCAAAGATAGAAAAATTAGATTTTACAATTTTTACTTATAAACCATTAAGTTATCAAGGAACATTAAGTCTTAATTTTCTTAATAACTTAATGGTTTGAAAAAAAATAAATAGTAAAAGTTTTAACTACAGAAAATAGCAACTTGAATTAAGTGAACTTTTCTTAATTCGTTACTAGTTTAATAAGGAGTAGTTTCCAAAGTTTTACCCTATATTTGCAGATTAATAGCGATACTTAATTGCTATTTAAATTTTGAACTTGATATTGAAAGTGAATAATGAAACACATTAGAAATTTTTGCATAATTGCTCACATTGACCACGGAAAAAGTACGCTTGCCGACCGATTACTTGGCGCAACGCAAACCGTAACCGCTCGTGAAGAAAAAGCGCAATTGTTAGACAATATGGACTTGGAGCGCGAACGTGGAATTACCATTAAAAGTCACGCTATTCAGATGGAATACACCTACAAAGGCGAAGAATACATCTTGAACTTGATTGACACTCCAGGACACGTAGATTTTTCGTATGAGGTTTCAAGAAGTATTGCTGCTTGTGAAGGCGCTTTGTTGATTGTTGATGCTGCACAAAGTATTCAGGCACAAACCATTTCTAATTTGTATTTGGCTTTGGAAAATGACTTGGAAATTATTCCAGTCTTAAATAAAGTAGATTTACCTAGTGCCAACCCAGAAGAGGTGAGCGACGATATTATTGATTTATTGGGTTGTAAACTAGAAGATATTATTCATGCTTCTGGAAAAACAGGTTTTGGTGTAGAAAATATTCTAGCTGCCATTATTGAAAAAATTCCTGCTCCAAAGGGAAACAAAGACGAACCTTTACAGGCATTAATCTTTGACTCAGTATACAATCCTTTCCGCGGAATTGAAGTTATTTTTCGTGTAATTAATGGCGAAATTAAAAAAGGGCAAAAAATCAAGTTCATGGCTACAGGCAGTGAATATTTTGCAGATGAAATTGGTACGCTAAAATTAAATCAAGTTCCAAAACAAGTAATTTCGGCAGGAGATGTTGGCTATTTAATTTCTGGGATTAAAGAAGCAAAAGAAGTAAAAGTAGGAGATACTTTGACAGATGCCAAAGACCCAACCAAAAATATGATTACGGGATTCGAGGATGTAAAACCAATGGTTTTTGCTGGAATCTATCCCGTTGACACCGAAGATTATGAAGACTTGCGCGCTTCTATGGAAAAATTGCAGTTGAACGATGCTTCATTAGTTTTTGCAGCAGAAAGTTCAGCGGCTTTAGGATTTGGCTTCCGTTGTGGATTCTTAGGAATGTTGCACATGGAGATTATCCAAGAGCGTTTGGAACGTGAGTTTGACATGACAGTAATTACAACGGTACCTAACGTTTCTTATTTGGCTTACACCAAAAAAGAGCCAGAAATACCGCTTATTGTGAACAATCCGTCTGACTTGCCTGAGCCTTCCAAATTAGACCGAGTAGAAGAACCGTATATCAAAGCAACTATTATTACCAAAGCTGATTTCGTAGGAAATGTAATGAGCTTGTGTATTGAAAAACGAGGTTTAATCACCAACCAAACCTATTTAACTACCGAACGAGTAGAGTTGAATTTTGATATGCCATTGGCTGAAATTGTATTTGATTTTTACGACCGTTTGAAAACAGTTTCTAAAGGATATGCGTCTTTCGATTATTCACCTATCGGAATGCGTACTTCTAAATTGGTAAAATTAGATGTGCTTTTGAATGCACAAACGGTAGATGCACTTTCTGCTTTGATTCACGAAGACAATGCGTATAATATTGGTAAAAAAATGACCGAAAAATTACGTGAATTAATTCCGAGACAGCAATTTGATATTCCAATTCAAGCAGCTATTGGAGCTAAAATCATTGCGCGTGAAACCATCAAAGCCTTGCGTAAAGACGTTACAGCTAAATGTTACGGAGGAGATATTTCCCGTAAACGTAAATTATTGGAAAAACAGAAAAAAGGGAAGAAACGTATGCGCCAAGTAGGAAACGTAGAGATTCCGCAAGAAGCATTTATGGCAGTATTGAAATTGAACGATTAATAAATACGATACGAAGTACGAAGTTAAAACCCAATAACGAAAGTTGTTGGGTTTTTATTTATCCTTCAGCCACTCAAACAAACGCTTGGCATCGTGTAATTGAAATAATTTAGTCCCTTCATTCATAGTTGCAGCAGAGCCACAAGCCACTCCCCAACGAATGGCTTCTTTCAGACTTTTATTTTGCGAAAGCGCCCAAACCATTCCTCCCACCATACTATCGCCAGCACCTACTGTACTTCGCTTTACAACATTCGGGGCAGGCACAAAATCATAACTGTCTTTGGTAACCAAAACTGCTCCTTGCGGCCCTAATGAAACCGCCACCAATTCAGCACCACCTTGTGCAATAATTTGTTTGGCTGCTTGATTGACTTCTTCCATTTCAAGACGGTCTACCCCAATTAATTTGGCCAATTCGCCTACATTGGGTTTTATCATATACACCCCTTCTTCCAACACATTTTTCAACGCATCTCCATAGGCATCGACCACTAATTTGATTCTTGATAGCTTGGCAATTTGAGCAATTTGTTTGTAAAAATCGGCAGGTAACCCTTCGTTCAAACTTCCACTAACTACTAAATAGTCACACTCCAATTGACGAACTATTTGAAGAATATTTTCTTTTTCTTCCAAAGTAATCGCTGCACCCTTGAAACCAAATCGGTATTGCAAATTAGTATTGTCATCAACCGCAACAAAGCTTTCGCGGGTCCAAGTCTGAATCGGAATTGTTTCAAATGCTATATTTTCTGCAGTCATCAAAGTTTCAATCATTTCACCCGTTGCTCCGCCAGATGTAAAGATAGCTTTGGATTTTCCTTCTAAACGCGCAATGGCTTTAGACACATTAATTCCGCCGCCTCCCGCATCAAATTGAGGGTTTTCGCATCGTATTTTTTGTTCGGGAACTAACCCTTTGAAATGCGCACTTTTATCTAAGGCAGGATTCACTGTAAGCGTAACAATATTGAATTTTTCCATTTTTAGCGGATTTTGTATCTATAAAGATGCAAAAAAATTGGCAAATAGCCGTACAAAAACTTTGTATATTTGCTCCTTAAACTTTGCAACTCCACTATGATTGAAGATAAAAACCCACAACGCACCAGCATTTCGCAATTAGGCGAATTCGGATTGATTGATCACTTGACCAAAAATTTTACCATCGCACAACCTTCTACACTGAAAGGAATTGGAGACGATGCTGCAGTCTTGGATTTTAAAGACAAAAAAGTAGTGGTTTCAACCGATATGTTGGTGGAAGGAGTCCATTTTGATTTGGCGTACATGCCTTTAAAGCATTTGGGCTACAAAGCAGTGGTTAGCAATGTGTCCGACATTTGTGCAATGAATGCCAAAGCGACACAAATAACGGTTTCGATTGCTGTTTCTAATCGTTTCCCTTTGGAAGCCTTAGAAGAGTTATTTGAAGGTATCTCTTTGGCTGCTAATGAATATAAAGTAGATGTAATTGGTGGTGATACCACCTCATCTCAAAAAGGATTGATTATTTCGATTACCGCTATTGGCGAAGCTGATGAAGCCGAATTAACCTATAGAAACGGAGCCAAATCGACCGATTTATTAGTAGTAACAGGCGACATTGGCGCAGCATATATGGGATTGCAAGTTTTGGAAAGAGAGAAACAGGTGTTTTTGGTTAACCCCAATTCGCAACCTGATTTGGACGCTTATACCTATTTGATTGAGCGTCAATTAAAACCAGAGGCCCGAAAAGACGTTCGTACTTTATTGCACGCTTTGGAAATCAAACCTACTTCTATGATTGATATTTCGGATGGATTGTCGTCTGAAATCATCCATTTGTGCAAACAATCAAAAGTGGGATGTAATTTATACGAAGACAAATTACCTTTAGATCCTCAATTCATCAATGTGTGTGAAGAATTTGACATCGACAGCACTACGGTGGCAATTAATGGTGGCGAAGATTACGAATTATTGTTCACCATTGCAATGGAGGATTTTGACAAAATAAAAGGGAATCCGAACTTCTCTATTATTGGTCACATGACCCAAGAAAGTGAAGGTATTCATTTAGTGACCCGTGCCAATACTAAAATTCCATTAAAAGCTAGAGGCTGGAATGCTATAGCAGAATAATTCTATCTGGAAAAGACGATAGCAAATACAAAATAACGAAGTAATTTCTGATAATTAAAAATATTTATATATTTTTAACCCATTATTATTCATCAACTCAACCATACAATTGTGAGAAAAATTTTAATTATTCTTTGTCTATCTTCCTCTTTAATTGGTTTTACTCAGGACGAAAAAAAACCTATTTTTAAACAATACGAACTAAAAGGAAATGCATTGTTACTTCTTGTTGGTGCTTTAGACTTTTCTTACGAAGAATATATTAATCATGATACTAGTTATGGTATTAGTGCTTTTATAGCCTATGATAAAGATATTGACAGGAAATTCAGCGTAACTCCTTACTACCGTATTTATTTTGGAAAAAAAAGAGCAGCAGGTTTTTTTATAGAAGGATTTGGAATGGTAAATAATTACAAAACGATTGCTTATACACTTGAAAGTATGAGTTATGTTGCATTACGAGAAGCAAAAGTTACCGATTTAGCATTAGGATTTAGCTTAGGCGGTAAATGGGTAACTAAATCTGGGGTTTTATTTGAGATTAACACTGGTCTTGGTAGAAATTTATTTTATAAAGAAGATAATGTCAATCGAATGGAATTTGTCGGACGCGGCGGTATCGGTATCGGTTACCAATTTTAAAAATAAAAAAAGTCCCAAACTCAATTGAATTTGGGACTTTTTTATATCGTATTTCGGCTATCCGAAATCGTATTTTAGTCGTTCATTTTCATCAACCAATTTTTCATCGATACTTCGTTTTCGATAATAGCTTTCAAATCGGCAATTTTAACACGATCTTGTTTCATGCTATCTCTATGACGAATAGTCACTGTTTGGTCTTCAACGGTTTGATGATCCACAGTAATACAGAAAGGAGTTCCTAAGGCATCTTGTCTTCTATAACGTCTTCCTACTGCATCTTTTTCATCATAAGTCACATTGAAATCCCATTTCAAATCGGCAATAATTTGATGCGCTATTTCTGGCAATCCATCTTTTTTAACCAATGGCAAAATAGCTGCTTTGGTTGGTGCTAATACCGCTGGCAAACTCAATACTGTTCGTGTAGAACCGTCTTCTAAAGTTTCTTCTTTTAATGAAGTAGCAAAAACCGCCAAGAACATTCTGTCTAATCCCACCGAAGTTTCTACTACATACGGCACATAATTTTGATTCAATTCAGCATCAAAATACTGTAATTTTCTGCCTGAATATTGTTCGTGTGCTTTCAAATCGAAATCGGTACGCGAGTGAATTCCTTCTAATTCTTTGAATCCAAAAGGAAAATCAAATTCGATATCGGCAGCTGCATTGGCGTAATGCGCTAATTTTTCATGATCGTGAAAACGGTATCTTTCTTTACCTAATCCTAAAGACAAATGCCATTTTAAACGGGTAGCTTTCCAATGTTCGTACCATTGCATTTCTTCGCCTGGACGTACAAAAAATTGCATTTCCATTTGTTCAAATTCACGCATTCGGAAGATAAATTGTCTTGCTACAATTTCGTTTCTAAAGGCTTTTCCAGTTTGTGCAATTCCAAAAGGCACTTTCATTCTTCCTGATTTTTGAACGTTCAAGAAGTTAACGAAAATCCCTTGTGCGGTTTCTGGACGTAAATACAAATCCATAGCCGAATCAGCAGAAGCGCCTAGTTTAGTTCCAAACATCAAGTTGAATTGACGTACTTCAGTCCAGTTTCTTGATCCTGATTCTGGACAAGCAATTTCTAACTCTTCGATTAAGGCTTTTACATCATCCAAATCTTCATTCCCTAAAGAACGAGCCATTCTTTCCAGAATTTCTCTTTCCTTCGCTTTGTATTCCATCACACGGGCATTGGTGGTCACAAACTCTTGTTCGTTAAACGCATCTCCAAAACGCACACGTGCTTTTTCGATTTCTTTGATGGCTTTTTGATTTAGCTTTTCAGCATAATCTTCAATCAAAACATCGGCTCTATATCTTCTTTTCGAATCTTTGTTATCAATCAATGGATCGTTAAAAGCATCTACGTGACCTGATGCTTTCCAAGTGGTAGGATGCATCAAAATAGCCGCGTCCAAACCAACGATATTCTCGTTCATCTGAACCATTGATTTCCACCAATATTCGCGAATATTTTTCTTTAACTCTACTCCGTTTTGTGCATAATCATATACTGCACTCAATCCATCGTATATTTCGCTTGACGGAAAAATAAATCCGTACTCTTTTGCGTGCGAAACGACATTCTTAAATAAATCTTCTTGTTTTGCCATAGTACTGCAAAAATATAAAAAGTGTCCTTAAAAAAAAGAAAATAGTTAAAGTTTGAATCGCTGATTTTCTTATTTTTATGTTTCCTAACCCAAATCGTATGTTCAAAAGCCTCCTTCATTTATTTTTCCCGCCTATTTGCGCGGGTTGCAAAACTGTTTTGATTACTAACGAAAAAGTAATTTGCACCAATTGCCGACACGAAATTCCACTTACCCAACACCATTTGAATCCTGAAAATGAAGCCTTCAAGAAATTTTATGGGCGAATCCCTGTCGAACACGTTTCGGCTTTACTGTATTTTCATAAAAAAGGGATCGTACAAGAATTGATTCATAGTTTAAAATACCGAGGACAAGAAGCCATTGGAACCGCTTTAGGCGAATGGTATGCTGAAGAATTAAAAACCTACAACCTACTCGAAACTGTAGATGCCATTACTCCTGTTCCTTTACACCCTAAAAAGTTACGTGAAAGAGGATACAATCAAGTGAGTGAATTTGGAAATGCATTAGTTAAATCATTACAGATTCCCATCAATAATGAGATTTTGTTTCGCCAAGTGTATTCCAAAACCCAATCTCAAAAAAATCGGTTAGGTAGAACAGAAGGAATTGACACTGTTTTTGATGTTAAATTCACTGAAAGCGACCATAACAAACATTTTCTTTTAATTGATGATGTCATTACCACTGGAGCTACGTTAGAATTTTGTGCCAAAGCTCTGTTGAAAATTCCTGGAGCGAAAATTAGCATTATCTGTATGGCAATGGCAGATTCTTAGAAATAAAAATTATATTTGAATTTATTAATTACTCAAATCCCAATGAAAACTAAAACCTTATTCGCTGCCCTATTATTCGCTGGAACCTCAGCGCTTTCTGCACAACAAACACAACACAAAGTAGGAGGCGACAAAAATGACCACGACTGTATTTCCTCTGCAGGTTATACTTACTCCCAACTGAAAAAAGAATGCATTCGCACGTTTGAACAAAAAATCCAACTGAAAGAAATTGCTACTAAAGGTAGTTACAATGCGACAGTGATTTTTAACAAAGACCAATCCAAAGCTGAAATCTTCTTGAAAGAAGAAAAACAAGGTGTAATCTTGATTCATATTTCAAAAAATATTTGGAAAAATGCTACTTACACTTTGATACAAAATAAAGGATTTGTGCTATCTCAAAAGAAAAAAGCGATTTATAAATCGTAGTTTTTAATACAATTCCGTAGAATACAAAAGACCTTTTAATAAAATTATAACACAATTGCGTTTTCTATTTAAAGTTAAATGCCTAATTTTGAAGTCACTTTTTAATTTTCACTTAAAACAATTATATCATGGCTTTTGAATTAGCACCATTACCTTACGCTTACGATGCGTTAGAACCGCACATTGATGCACGCACTATGGAAATTCACCATACAAAACACCACAATGCGTATACTACTAACTTGAATGCAGCTATTGCAGGAACTGATTTAGAAGGAAAAACAATCGAAAATAGTTTGATTAATTTAGACAAAACCAATGCGGCTGTTCGTAACAACGGTGGTGGTTTCTACAATCATAATTTGTTTTGGTCAGTAATGACGCCAAACGGTGGAGGTTTACCAACTGGTGAATTATTAGAGGCTATTGAAGCTTCTTTTGGAACTTTTGAAGAATTCAAAGCTAAATTTGCTAAAGCAGGAGCAACTCAATTTGGTTCAGGATGGGCTTGGTTGTGTGTACACAAAGGAGGCAAATTAGACATCTGTGGAACACCAAATCAAGACAATCCATTAATGCCAGAAGTAGGTTGTGGTGGAACACCAATTCTTGGGATGGATGTTTGGGAACACGCTTACTATTTACACTACCAAAACAGAAGACCTGATTATATCGAAGCTTTCTTTAATGTAATCAATTGGACGGAAGTAACAAGACGTTTTGTTTTAGACAAATAATCTTTTTTATAAAAATTAAAAATCCGCTGATGACCTCAGCGGATTTTTTTATGTATTCCATTGCGAGGAGGAACGACGAGGCAATCTTATTTTGTGCCTTCTACCGCAAATTCGCAGATTAATCTTTTCCTATAAACTTATTAAAGGATTTTTGGATTCGCATTCGAGTTCAAGAACAGCTTATTTTGAAAGGGGAAAAAATAAAAGAGGAGGAATTGCTTCCTCCTCTTTTGCCCCAAATCTACCATAAACTCAACCTACTAATGTAAATGGTAGTGTAAAAGTATACCTGTAATTCCCGCAAATCAATTTATTTAGACAAACAGCCTAAATACTCGATAAAAGGAATTTATTGTCTTTTTTAATACGCTCTAGCGTCTTTTCCTTCGTAGAAATTCATAAAAGCACGATTCACTACTCGGTTACCTCCTGGAGTTGGATAATCTCCTGTGAAATACCAATCCCCTAAATTTTTAGGACAAGCAATATGCAAATCCTCTACGGTTTGGAAAATAATTTTTACCTCTGCATTAATTTCTGGAGAACTCAACATCTCCGCAATTTTATCTGAGATTTCTTCTGAAGTAAACGGGGCATAAATAGCGGTAACATAATTAACCACCTCTGCATCTATGAAGTTTTCTTGTGCTTTACACTTGGTATACACTTCGTCAACAATATGGTATAAATTACGCTCTTTCAATAATTCTAAAGCAGCTCTAAAGGCAACTAATCCCTCTAGTTTTGCCATATCAATTCCGTAACAATCTGGATAACGAATTTGTGGTGCCGAAGACACAATCACAATACGTTTTGGTTTCAAACGATCCATCATTTTGATGATACTCATTTTCAAAGTAGTCCCTCGAACAATACTATCGTCAATAATAACTAAATTATCCGTTGGTTTTATCACTCCATACGTCACATCATACACGTGAGCCACTAAATCGTCACGACTGCTATCTTCGGTAATAAACGTTCTGAGTTTAGCATCTTTAATAGCTACTTTCTCTGTACGAATTTTAACTTTCAAGAGCTCTTGTAAAGTTTGTTCCGTTAACGTATTTCTGTTCTTAAGAATGTAATCATTTTTTCTTTGGTTCAAGAAATCCTGAGCCGCTTCTACTAATCCGTAGAATGAAGTTTCGGCCGTATTTGGAATATACGAAAACACCGTGTTATCTGTATCTTGATCAATGGCTTTTAAAACCGATGGCAAGATTAATTTTCCTAAATTTTTTCTTTCTTGGTAAATCTCTGCATCGCTACCTCTTGAGAAATAGATACGCTCAAACGAACAAGCTTTCTTAACGGTAGGCGCTAAAATTTGATTTAACGAAATGTTGCCATTTTTCTTAATAATTAAAGCATTCCCTGGTTCAATTTCTTGAACGCTTTCAAAAGGCACATTAAAAACGGTTTGAATCACAGGTCGTTCAGAAGCTACTACCACTACCTCATCATCTTGGTAATAATAGGCTGGGCGAATTCCTGCTGGATCTCTAAACACAAAAGCATCTCCGTGGCCTAGAAGCCCTGCCATAGCATAGCCACCATCTAAGTTTTTAGAAGCACGAGTTAATATTCGGGCTACATCTAATTTTTCAGCAATCACTGGTGAAGCCTCTCTTTTATTTAAACCAGCATTTTTACATTCTTGGTACAAATCGGTTACCGCATCATCTAAGAAGTGTCCGATTTTTTCCATTACGGTTACCGTATCCGCCATTTCTTTTGGGTGCTGCCCCAATTCGACCAAACTTTGGAACAATTCCTTAACATTCGTCATATTAAAGTTTCCAGCCAAAATTAAGTTTCGGTGCATCCAGTTATTCTGACGCAAAAAGGGATGAACGCTTTCAATACTATTTTTACCAAAAGTACCATAACGCACATGTCCTAAAAACAGTTCTCCTAAATAAGGAATATTGGCTTTTTGAAGTGCTACATCATTCGCATATTCTGGATGTGAACTCATTTCTGAGTTGATCCTTTCATTAATTTGAGCAAAAACATCTTGTATTGGCTGTGATGCATTAGAACGCACACGGCTGATGTATCTTTCACCTGGTTCTACGTCTAATTTAATACTCGCGAATCCTGCACCGTCTTGTCCACGATTGTGCTGCTTCTCCATCAACAGATACATTTTTTGTATTCCGTAAAAAGCAGTTCCGTATTTTTCTTTGTAGAATTCAAGCGGTTTTAAAAGCCTCACTAAGGCTATTCCACATTCGTGTTGTAAAGCATCGCTCATTGTTGTATTGTAATTGGTTGTGTTGTTTTATTTTTTTATAAAAAATGCCTCGAAAATTTCGAGGCATAGGTTATTATAATTCGATATCAAATTGTGTCAATGATTTGAATTGTTGCAATCTAGACACTACTTCTTTTTTGTCTAACGCAAGCATTCTTTCTGTTCCAAATTTCTCTACACAGAATGAAGCCAAATTGGAACCGTAGATCACTGCATTTTTCATATTTTCAAACGATACGTTTTCGCTTTGCGCAATAAATCCTGTAAACCCACCTGCAAAAGTATCTCCCGCTCCTGTTGGGTCAAAAACTTCTTCTAAAGGTAGCGCCGGTGCAAAAAATACATTCTCATTGTGAAATAATAATGCGCCGTGTTCCCCTTTTTTGATTACCACATATTTAGGCCCCATCGTATGGATTTTAGCCGCTGCTTTCACTAATGAATATTCTCCTGAAAGTTGTCTCGCTTCTTCATCATTAATCGTAATTACGTCAATACGTTTCATCACGTCTAATAATTCTGGTAAGGCACAGTCCATCCAAAAGTTCATTGTGTCTAAAACAACTAACTTAGGTTTTACTTCCATTTGGTCCAAAACACTACTTTGTACCAATGGATGCAAGTTACCCAACATCACCACATCAGCATCTTTGAAGTTTTGAGGTACTTTAGGTTGGAAATCAGCCAAAACATTTAGTTCTGTAGCCAAGGTGTCTCTTGAGTTCAAATCGTTGTGGTACAAACCACTCCAAAAAAAGGTTCTACCTCCTTTTACCACTTCAAGACCTGAAATGTCAATATTTCGAGCAGTCAATAAATCCAAATATTCTTGTGGAAAATCGTCCCCAACTACTGAAACAATAGCCGATTGCAAATTGAAAAAAGAAGCCGAAAGACCAATATAAGTTCCAGCACCACCTAAAATTTTATCTGTTTTACCAAACGGAGTTTCAATAGCGTCGAAAGCAACCGTTCCAACAATCAATAATTTGTTCATTATTTTAGTTTCGAAATTAAGGGGCAAAGATAGTTTATAAGTTTTAGAGTTGCAAAGGTTCAAAGAAGCAAAGTGAAGAGAATTTTACATCCTCTAAATTGTACTATTACAACAGCTTTTGGTCTTCTTTTTCGTAGAATACATCCACCGAAAGTTGTTTTTGAGTTGAAGCCATGACTGCTAATGCATCGCAACGCTCGTTTTGAGGATGGTTGTTGTGTCCTTTGATCCATTTAAAATCGACTTGATGCTTTTTGTAAATCAATAAAAACCGTTTCCACAAATCGGGGTTTTTTTTACCCACAAAACCTTTTTTCTCCCAACCAAAAACCCATTTTTTTTCTACTGAATCCACCACATATTTAGAATCAGAAACTACAAGAACTTTGGTGTTAGGATTTTTTAATTTTTCGAGACCGACAATTACTGCCAATAATTCCATTCTGTTATTAGTAGTATGCCGAAAACCTTCATAGAATTCTTTTTTGTACGGTTGCCCCACCCATTCCATAACTACACCATAGCCTCCAGGACCTGGATTGCCCTTGGCAGCGCCATCGGTATAAATATGTACTTGATGTAGCATTTTAAAGGTTATGGGGTTATTGGTTTACGAGGTTATAAGGATAGTGTTCAAATCGTTACTAACTATCCGTTAGTTATCAATTTTTCAATCACTACTGGAAAGTGATCTTGTTCCAATTCATGGATTTTAGCAGCAACTACTTCGGGGGTATCGCTAATTAAAACCGTTACTTCTTTTTGAAAAATAACATTTCCTTCATCGTAATTTTCATTGACATAATGAATCGTAATTCCTGTTTTAGACTCTTTATTTTCAACTACAGCACGGTGTACATGCATACCATACATGCCTTTACCTCCGTATTTAGGCAATAAGGCAGGATGAATATTGATTATTTTTTCAGGATAAGCGGCCACAATTGTTTCTGGAAATTTTAATAAAAACCCGGCTAACACAATTAAATCAGGTTGAATCGCATTAATTTTTTGTAGTACTTTTCCTGTTTCTAAATCGTTTTTGGAAAAAACTTGAGAGGGTACTTGGTGCTTTTCGGCACGCTGTATTACCTGAGCATCGGCTTTATTAGTAAATACTGCTTCTACCGAAGCTGTTTTCGTTGCCTTAAAATAGCGAATAATATTTTCCGCATTAGTACCCGAACCAGAAGCAAAAATTACAATTTTTATCATGTTTTCAACCTATTTATTATGCAAAAAAAGGGATAAAAAACGGAAAAAAATAGCATTCTTAAACCTTTGTTAAAATAAATTTTATATTTTCGTTCGCACATTTATTAACTAAATAGTTGTTTTAAAATAAAGTTTTTTATTTTTGCCAACAAATTAAATTCTAAAATTAAAAGATTATGTCAGACATTGCATCAAGAGTAAAAGCGATTATCGTAGACAAATTAGGTGTTGACGAAAACGAAGTTGTAACAGAAGCAAGCTTCACTAACGATTTAGGAGCTGACTCCTTAGACACTGTAGAGCTTATCATGGAATTCGAAAAAGAATTTGATATTCAAATTCCAGACGATCAAGCAGAAAACATTGCTACTGTAGGTCAAGCAATCTCTTACATCGAGGAAGCTAAAAAATAATACTTAAACACCCGATACTTTTTTGTACTCGGGTGTTATTATTTTTCTTAAATTTAATTAGTGATTGAATTTCAATCAAAAAAACATATATAATTCAGCACCCACAGCTCTTTTGTAATAATAATACAAAAAAGAAATCGTGGGTTTTGTTTGTTTAAAGATAAAAATACAGAAGCTATGGAATTACGTCGCGTAGTTGTTACAGGTTTAGGAGCATTAACTCCTATTGGAAATAACATTCAAGAATATTGGGACGGACTAATTAACGGCGTTAGTGGTGCTGCTCCTATTACTTATTTTGATGCTTCAAAATTCAAAACACAATTTGCTTGTGAATTGAAAAACTTCAACGTTGAAGATTTTATCGACAGAAAAGAAGCTCGAAAAATGGATCGCTACGC
>JACCDW011459739.1_pt1 | contig 21950 bp, 22 predicted proteins | sample 7449781 | NCBI WGS metagenome assembly JACCDW01 (sample SAMN15323449, study PRJNA562643) | freshwater metagenome | isolation source: river surface water | place: USA:Blue River Watershed | collected 2017-08-18
CTCGAATTTCGAGGAAAGCGAGTTCTACTCCGATGTGATCTCAACGTACCGCTCAAAGGAGAGGGTGCTAATCGGGTAATTACCGATGATGGTCGTATTCGCGCTTCACTCCCAACGATCAATGCGCTCCTTGATGGTGGCGCTTCGCTTGTAATTGCTGCGCATTTAGGGAGACCCAAAGGCGAGAGAAAGCCAGAACTTTCCCTGGCTCCTATAGCTAAACGTCTTAGTGAACTACTTGGAAGTGAAGTCGCATTTGCAACGGATACGATCGGTCCGTCAGCAGATTCCGCAGTTTCATCTCTTGTAAGTGGTGGTGTTGTATTACTTGAGAATGTTCGCTATGAAGCGGCTGAAACTAGTAAGGATGATGGAGAGCGTTTAGCGATGGCAAAGAAACTTGCCTCCTACGCAGATATCTATGTGGGAGATGGTTTTGGCGCTGTGCACCGTAAACATGCATCTGTTTATGAAACCGCCCTTGCGCTTCCACATGCAGCTGGAAAATTGATTGCGGCCGAAGTTGATGTCTTACGGCGACTTACAGAGTCTCCAGAGCGTCCTTATGGCGTTGTTCTTGGCGGAGCAAAAGTTTCTGACAAAATCGGAGTTATAACCAACTTGCTCGACAAAGTAAATATGTTGGCAATTGGTGGTGGAATGGTCTTCACATTTCTTGCAGCGCAGGGCAAAGAAATTGGCACTTCGCTCGTAGAAGCAGATTCAATTCCTCTTGTGAAAGATCTTCTCTCTCGTGCAGAAAAACTGGGTGTAAAGGTTCTGCTTCCAGAAGATATTGTCGCAGCCCCCGCTTTTGCAGATGAATCTCCAACAGTTGTTAGCGCCAACTCAATGCCAAGTAATCAGATGGGACTTGATATTGGACCTGAGAGTGCTCGCGCCTTTGCAGCTGCAATTAAAGAATGTCGAACAGTCTTTTGGAATGGCCCCATGGGAGTCTTTGAATTCTCTAATTTTGCTGCAGGTACAAAAGTTGTTGCACAAGCCCTAACAGAAGTCACTGGACTTTCGGTAGTAGGCGGTGGTGATTCAGCCGCAGCAGTACGTGCGCTGGGATTTGCCGATTCACAATTCGGCTATATCTCCACCGGTGGGGGAGCGTCGCTGGAATACCTTGAAGGTAAAGAACTTCCTGGCTTAACAGCCCTAAGATAAGAACTCGAATCTAGGAGAATCCATGTCACGACGTCCGCTGATTGCTGGCAATTGGAAGATGAACCTCAATCATCTTGAAGCAATTGCAGTCACGCAGAAACTTGCTTACTCGTTAGAAGAGCGCGATTTCGATGCGGTCGATGTTGTGGTCCTTCCACCTTTTACCGACCTTCGTTCAGTTCAAACTCTCGTTGACGGCGATCGCCTCAAACTTAGTTATGGGGCTCAAGATATCTCTCCTGAAAAGTCTGGAGCGTTTACCGGAGATATCTCGGGTTCAATGCTCAAGAAATTAGATTGCTCATATGTAGTTGTTGGCCACTCGGAGCGCCGCGCTTTTCACAAGGAAGATGATGCGCTGGTAAATAAAAAGATCCGTGCTGTTCTTGATAACGAAATGACTCCGATCTTCTGTATTGGCGAAGAACTTGCAATTCGTGAAGCGGGAACTCATGTGGAGTATGTGTTGAGCCAAGTTCGTGAAGGACTTAAGGGATTTCATAAACCTGAACTAAAAAAGGTTGTCTTTGCATATGAACCGGTCTGGGCAATTGGAACCGGGAAGACGGCAACTCCAGAAGATGCTCAAGAAGTGTGCGCTGCTATTCGTAAAGAAATTGCCAAGATTGGAAGCGATGAAATCGCTGAGAACGCCCGCGTTCTTTATGGTGGATCTGTGAAATCTGCCAATATCGTGGACATCATGAAGCAACCTGATGTTGATGGCGCGCTGGTTGGCGGAGCGAGCCTTGACCCAGAAGAATTCGCCCGAATCTGTAAATTCCATCGCGTTCTTTAGGCTCAAAGTTTAGGCTCAAAGTTTGGGCTCAACATGGAGTTCATGGAAAGCATGCAGTACTTGGCCCTGTCTTTAGGTAGTATTCGCCTCTCACAACGTCCCAAGGAGTAATTCGTGGCTTTAGCGCTCTCAATCCTGCTGGTACTCACCAGCATCTTGATGATCCTGCTTGTTCTGCTTCATAAAGGAAAAGGCAGCGGCCTCTCCGATCTCTTTGGTGGAGGAATGTCGTCCACATACGGCGGATCTTCTGTCGTTGAAAAGAATTTGGATCGCATCACCATCGTTGTTGGTGGAATCTGGTTTGCATCTGTCATAGCTTTAGGTTTAGTTCTTAAGTAATTTTTGGCTCGTAGTTAATTCGAAGTTAAAGGGAGAAATACATGGCAGGTGGAAGCGCAATCCGCGGTTCACGTGTCGGCGCTGGCCCGATGGGCGAGGCCGAACGCGGCGAGGCTATTGCACGCTTTAGAGTTTCGTATTGGTGCCTCAATGGCCATGAAACTAAACCATCATTTGCCGAAGATGGAACGGTCGTAGTGCCTGACGAATGGGATTGCCCACGATGTGGTTTCCCTGCTGGACGCGATAAGAACAATCCACCGTCACCAATCAAAAATGAACCGTATAAGACTCACTTGGCTTATGTGAAAGAACGTCGAACTGAAGCCGAAGCAAAAAAGATTCTTGAAGCGGCCTTAAAGAAACATCGCGGAGAAGACGAAGACTAAAGTCTTTTTGCAGCGGCAATTAATTCAGCAATACCGGTGCTGCGTTCTTTCAAGTGAAATCTGACTAACGGATATTTGCGCGCTGCAAGCGCTTCATTGTCGCCAAGAGCCTGCGCCATCACGAGCACTTCAAATCCATAATCTCGTCCTTGAATTGGCCACGTGATACTCGTCGCTCCAGTTATCTGAATAAATGATCCAACTTTGGGACCACCTTTATGGAACTGACCCGTCGAATGCAAGAAGCGAGGACCCCATCCGAAAGTGACGGGCTTCTTTCCGGAGATTTCCAAAATATCGCGTAGTTGATGAATTTCATCATCCACACCGCGATGGAGGTAGGCCATGAGCGCTACATATCCATCCTTATGGGAAATTGCGTTACGCAGATAATCACTTAAGGAAGAAGCTTGATGACTAGAAAAGACTGAAACGGCGCTCGTTTCAAAAATCGGCTCAGGGGCATGAACCTGCGCGCCTTTCCAACGTTCCAAAAGTGCACCAGTTTTCTCTTTCGCTTCTGTGACATTTGGCTGATTAAAGGGATCAACTTTCATCAAATATCCAAGAAGGGCGGTAACCCATTCCCAGAAAATGAATTGCTCGCCTAGGCTTCCTGAGACGTTGTATTCACCTCGGCCATCAAAGGTGATGACGGGAAAAAGAGAATTAGTGGGAGTTGAAATTACGATAGGAAGTACGCCCTTTTCATTCTTACCAGTCGATTCAGCAATGAGCTGTTCAATCCAGTCGCTCAAACCTGGAAGCGTTGAACCAGAATCACAGAAGCCGGTGTAAGCAAAAGTTGGTTGAGCTAGAGTTGCCGCGACCTGCACTACAGAAGAATCTGGCTCTATAAATCTCAGTGAAGCTTCATAAGCGTCGTCAATCAGAACTGAAACATCAACGCCTATGAGTGCTGCTGGAGTTAAACCAAATGCGCTCAATGCGCTGAATCGACCACCTACATTTGGATCAGCGTTAATGACGCGCAATCCTGCCTCTCGCGAGTCTTTATCAAGAGGAGAGCCAGGGTCCGTAACAATAACCATGTGGCTCTTTGGATCAAGACCTTGTTTCACTAATTCTGATTCTGCGGCGCTCTTCTGAGATGCAGTTTCGATTGTGGAGCCTGATTTTGATCCAACAATGAAGCAAGTATTCGAAAGATCACGACCAAGGACTGACTTCACATGTTCAGGATCCGTCGAATCTAAAACAGTAAGTTTCTTTTTATAAACCGCAGCAATCACTTCTGGAGCAAGTGAAGATCCGCCCATGCCGCATAAGACAAAGTCTTTATGGCCAAGCTCTCGAGACCAAGCCGAGAGAGCATCAAGAATAGGCAGCAAATCACGTGAAGTTTCTGGAAGATCAATCCAATTGAGACGAATGGCTGCTTCTGGTTGAGCTTCTGAACCCCATAAAGTCGAATCTTTCGCTGCCAACTTTGCAGTTATTAAGTTCAGCGCTCGGAGATTTTCTGCGGGTGCGCTAAAACCTTGAATGCTAGTCATTGACGAGATGCAGCCTCGACAGCAGAGATTAAATCTAACCAAGGTTTGATGAACTTATCTATACCTTCGTTCTCTAACTTCGTGGCAACTTCATCGATATCAATTCCTATCGCAGCGAGTTGAGCGATTACATCGTGGGAGTCGACATAATTGCCGACGACTGTGTTGCCTTTAAAAGCACCTTGATCGCGAACGGCAATGAGCGTTGGCTCGGGCATCGTGTTTACCGTTAGCGGCGCCACTAAATCGATGACATATTGCGTTGGGTCATATGCCGGATCCTTAACTCCCGTTGAAGCCCATAACGGTCGCTGGATTGCCGCCCCAGAGTTTTCCAATTTCTTCCATCGAGTTGATGCTAAAACTGATTCGAAGTGCTGATAAGCCAATCGGGCATTTGCAATGGCGGCTTTACCCAAGAGCGAAATCGCATCTTGATTGGAGTGAGATTTCAGACGCGCATCAATTTCGGTATCGACTCGACTCACGAAAAATGATGCAACTGAATGAATGTTGGCGACAGAAAGTCCTTTGCTATGACGTTCTTCAAGACCTGCGATAAATGCATCAAGGACAGCTTTATAACGAGCTACAGAGAAGATTATTGTTACGTTGACGCTTATTCCGTCTGCAATCAACCTTTGAATTGCCGGAAGACCTTCGATAGTTGCAGGGACTTTTATTAAAACATTGGGACGATTCACTTTGTTCCATAATTCGCGTGCTTGGGAAATCGTGGTGGCGGTGTCTCGAGCTAAACGGGGATCGACTTCAATACTCACTCGACCATCTACACCTGCTGACTTTTCATATGTGGGCAAGAAGAGATCGCAAGCTTGTGCAACATCAGCCGTGGTGAGTTCTGTGATGATTGATTCCGCGCTATGTCCTTGAGAAGCCAGGGATTTGAGGTCATCTGAATAGAGCGATGATTGAGAGATAGACGCAGAGAAGATTGCGGGGTTTGTGGTGACGCCGACGACGTACTCTTCTGCAATAAGTTTTGCAAGATTTCTAGATTTGCCATCAGGAATCATTCTTTCTCGCGAGAGATCATCAAGCCAGATTGAAGTTCCGGCTTCTGAAACCGCCTTGAGTGTTGTACTCATTTGCTCGCTCTGACTTTTGCAATAGTTTCTTTTGCAGCGCTGACAATCTTCTCAGGAGTAAATCCAAATTCTTTAAAGAGTACGGAGGCAGAAGCAGATGCTCCAAAGTGTTCAATGGAAACTGCGACTCCGTAATCACCAATATATTCCCGCCATCCTTGCGCGATACCTGCTTCAATACTCACTCGAGCTTTGACTGTATGTGGGAGAACCGAGTTCTTATAGTCGGCATCTTGCTCGTTAAACCATTCCAGACATGGGGCGCTTACTACCCGAGCAGATATGTTCTCTTTCTTTAGTAGTTCTGCAGCTTGGAGAGTAATCCCAACTTCGGAGCCTGTTGCAATCAAAATGACATCAGGATTGGCCACATCATTGAGTGAGTAAGCGCCTTTGCTGACACCTTGAGTTGAAGCGAATTGGTTCCGATCAATTACGGGGAGATTTTGGCGTGACAGAAGAATTCCAACGGGTTTACGTCGTCTCACAATTTCACGCCAACCTGCAACAACTTCATTCGCATCAGCCGGACGGAGAACTTCAAGATTTGGAATCGCACGTAGCGCTGCGATGTGTTCAATTGGTTGGTGAGTTGGGCCATCTTCTCCAAGTCCGATTGAGTCATGTGTCCAGACGTAAGTGACCGGAAGATTCATCAATGCTGAGAGACGAACTGCGCCACGCATGTAATCGCTAAATACTAAGAAGGTTCCACCAAAGGGACGAATCAGTCCATGCAACGCCATGCCATTAAGAATCGATCCCATCGCATGTTCACGTATTCCAAAGTGCACGATGCGGCCATAAGGATGAGCACCTTTCATCGTAGAAGAAGGTGGAAGGAATGAACCGCCTTCTTCGATCGTAGTGTTATTGCTATCTGCGAGATCTGATGAACCGCCAAATAGCTCGGGAAGTGCATGTGCCAGAGCATTTATCGTGTCACCCGATGCTTTACGAGTGGCTACTTCCTTATCAGGACTGAAAGAGGGGAGAGTCGCATCCCAATTACTAGGAAGTTCGTGCTTCATTAGCCGCTCAAGTAAAGCTGCGCGATCCGGGTTCTGGGATTGCCACTGAGAAAAAATTCTGTTCCATTCGCTATGGATAGCATCACCACGTTTAGAAACTTCACGAACATGTTTTTCAACATCAGATGGGAAAAAGAAATCTTCGGGAGGCAGTCCTAACTCCACTTTCGTTGCAGCTACTTCATCAGCCCCAAGAGCTGATCCGTGAGACTTTGCAGTGTTACGAGCTTTAGGCGCTGGCCAAGCAATAACTGTCTTGAGACGAATCAAGGTTGGTTTACTTGTAATGCTAAGCGCTTCATCCATCGCACCCTCAAGTGCGACTCGATCAACATCACCATTTGCTTGCGCGCTGACGTCAATGACATGCCAACCATATGCTCGATAGCGTGCGCTTACATCTTCAGTAAATGCATAATGAGTGTCACCTTCAATTGAGATGCGATTGTCATCATAAATAACTTTTAGATTTCCAAGTTCTTGAGTACCGGCTAGTGATGAAGCTTCGGTGCTTACGCCTTCTTGCAAATCTCCATCGCTGCAAATTACCCAAATATTGTGATCAAACGGACTCTTGCCAGCGGGTGAATCAGGATCAAAAAGTCCACGTTCGTAACGTGCTGCCATCGCCATGCCAACTGCATTTGCAACGCCTTGCCCAAGAGGGCCAGTAGTTGTTTCAACACCAGCTGTGTGGCCGAATTCTGGATGTCCGGGAGTTAGGGAGCCCCACGTTCTAAAAGCTTTCAGATCATCGAGCGACAGACCATAACCACTAAAAAATAATTGAATATATAAAGTAAGAGATGAATGGCCGCATGACAAAATAAATCGATCTCGTCCAATCCATTGCGGATCTTTCGGATCGTGGCGTAGGAAGCGTTGAAACAAGGTGTAGGCAACTGGCGCCAGCGACATTGCAGTTCCGGGATGACCGTTACCAACTTTTTGGACTGCATCCATAGCGAGGGCGCGAGCTACTGCGACCGCCTTATCGTCAAGAGCGTTCCACTCAGCCTTCTCTAGATTTAAATGTGGATTCACCACTTACCCCCTCCGCCGCGCGAGATTACCCGTAATGGCAAGGTTCCATGCGAATAGCCACACGAGAACTGCTCCGATGAGGTGGGCGGCAACTATTATTTCGGGAAGTCCGGTGAAATATTGAATATATCCAATGGCTCCTTGAGCAATTGCAACGAAGAAGAAATGTTGCGCCTTTCTTCCCAGCGTGGCTTTGACCGCGTCCGTTTCGCCAAGCTTGATTGCTATCAGAAGCGCGATACTGACGCCAAGGAGAGCGATAACTAAGTCGGCATGAATCCATGCCATCATCTTGGAGTCGAGATTGAACCTCTCTGCAGTTGAATCTCCCGCATGCGGGCCACTTCCAGTAACAATTGTTCCCATCACAAGAACTGCAACTGTCAGTAGTAAATGCGCACCCATGAGTTTCTTAACAAGGGGGATGGGTGTGATCTCTGTTGGAGTTTTGCCGTGTGCACGTTGTCTAAGAGAAAGCGCTCCTGCAATCAATACGATGGATAGCAAGAAATGAGCTGCCACAGTTGCGGGATTAAGTCCGGTAAGGACGGTAATTCCACCGAGTACTCCTTGCGCCAAAATTCCAATGATTTGAAAGGCGCCCATCTTTCGTAAATGACGTTGACCTTGTTTCAGAATCACAAACATCAAAGCCAAGGCATTGAGGAGAAGGACAAAAGTAAGCAACCGATTTCCAAATTCAATCCAAGCGTGAAGTGGTGCTTCAGGTTGATCAGGCGTTGGCGTGTATGAACCAGGAGTACATTCCGGCCAGGTTGAACATCCCAATCCTGAACCTGTAATTCGAACAGCTCCACCTGTGACGACAATTGCCGATTGCGTGAAAACCATGAGCGACGAGAGGCGGAGCAGAGCTTTGCTCGCTGAATTCGCCATGGAGCAGAGCCTAAGGCGCACATCACCTCGTAGCGGCGCTAGGTGAAGTGGCGTTGCGCCATGAATTACGCAACAATTCCGTTGTGAAATCCCCTGAGAAAACCATGGTGAAATCGATGGTTCCTGCCGAAGACCTCCGCACCCGCGACCAGGTCGCACGTGCCATCTTGGAATCAGGTCCTTCGACGGCGGTAGCTCTGGCCGAGAAATTGCAACTCACTCCAGCGGGAATTAGACGCCATTTAGATTCTTTGGTTGAAGAGGGAATTCTTGAAGAGCGAGAACCACACATTCGGAGTACCCGAACTCGCGGTCGCCCTTCCAAGGTATTTGTTATGAGCGATACCGGCCGCGAACGCTTCGAGCATTCATATGATGATCTTGCGGTTTCGGCTTTGAAATATATTGCAGCAAATAGCGGTGAACATTTAGTAACTGGTTTTGCCCGCCATCGAGCGGATGAAATTGTGCGTCGCTCTCAGAGTCGAGTTTCAAAATCTAAAAACCCCATCAACGGGCTTGCGGAATTTCTTAGTGAAGAAGGGTATGCGGCAAATACTCATGCACATGGAATTGGTATTGAGTTATGCCAACATCATTGTCCGATTGCCCACGTTGCGGCCGAATTCCCACAACTCTGCGAAGAAGAGACTGCAGCGTTTTCAAAGATTCTCGGTACCCATGTACAACGACTTGCGACGATTGCTCATGGTGACGGAGTCTGCACAACCTTTATTCCCCAAACAAGCGGTCGACAAACCAGCACAACCCAGATCAGTAAAGTAAAAAAGTTCGAACCTAAGAACGCCACTTCGAAGAATAGAAAGCTGAGTACACGATGAGCCAGACAGCGCACCCCGAACTAGAAGGCATTGGCAATTACGAATTCGGCTGGTCCGATAAGAATGATGCCGGTGCAAATGTAAAGCGTGGTCTGAATGAGGATGTCGTACGCGACATCTCGGCGAAAAAGAGCGAACCACAATGGATGTTGGATCTTCGTCTCAAAGGACTCTCACTCTTTGACAAGAAACCACTTCCAAATTGGGGATCGGATCTCTCCGACATCAAGTTTGACACCATCAAGTACTTCGTTCGCTCCACCGAAAAACAAGCGACTTCATGGGAAGAACTTCCAGAAGATATTAAGAATACTTATGACCGTCTCGGTATCCCAGAAGCTGAAAAACAGCGCCTGGTCGCAGGTGTTGCAGCACAATATGAATCGGAAGTTGTGTATCACTCAATCCGTGAAGATCTCGAGAAGCAAGGCGTTATCTTCCTTGATACCGATACCGGGCTTCGTGAGCATGAAGATATTTTCAAAGAGTTTTTCGGCTCCGTAATTCCTGTTGGCGATAATAAATTCGCAGCGCTGAATACTGCTGTCTGGTCTGGCGGATCATTCGTCTATGTACCTAAGGGTGTGCATGTCGAGATTCCACTTCAAGCCTATTTCCGAATTAATACCGAAAATATGGGTCAATTTGAAAGAACTCTAATCATCGCTGATGAAGGTTCTTATGTTCATTACGTAGAGGGCTGTACCGCTCCGATCTACTCATCTGACTCTCTCCACTCTGCAGTAGTTGAAATTATCGTCCGCAAAAATGCGCGCGTTCGCTACACCACAATCCAGAACTGGTCGAACAATGTTTATAACTTGGTAACCAAGCGCGCAACGTGTGCTGAAGGTGCAACCATGGAATGGATCGATGGAAATATCGGATCCAAGGTAACTATGAAATATCCAGCTGTTTTCATGATGGGTCCACACTCTAAGGGCGAAACTCTTTCGATTGCATTTGCCGGAGAAGGCCAACACCAAGATGCTGGCGCAAAGATGGTCCATGCTGCTCCGTATACATCCTCCACAATCATCTCTAAATCAGTTGCTCGCGGCGGCGGGAGAACCTCTTACCGCGGTCTTGTTCAAGTACAAGAAGGTGCACATCACTCCAAGAGCACAGTTAAGTGCGATGCGCTCCTAATCGACACTATCTCTCGCTCCGACACTTATCCGTATGTAGATGTGCGCGAAGATGACGTCTCGATGGGTCATGAAGCCACAGTCTCAAAAGTCAGCGATGATCAACTCTTCTATTTGATGTCACGTGGCCTCTCAGAAGATGAAGCGATGGCGATGATTGTTCGTGGATTTATCGAGCCTATTGCTCGCGAATTACCCATGGAATATGCGCTCGAACTCAATCGCCTTATTGAGCTCCAGATGGAAGGAGCGGTTGGCTAATGTCAGCGCTTCCAACAAATTATTTAACTCCTACCGGTCGCGAAGAAGCGTGGCGCTTTACGCCCCTTAAGCGCATCGCCGGACTTCACGATCCATCAGTATCTGTTGTTGACCGAATTTCAATCGCACTGAACGGCGCTAGCCGACCAGGTTTCACAATTAGCAAAGTGAAGGCTGCGGAGATTCCAGCAAAGTCATCAACCGATGATGCTGTCATCCAGCGCGTGCGATCTAGCGTTGCAGAAGTAACGCATCTTGAAATTGGCAAAGAAGCTATGGTTGCGGAACCAATAATTCTTACTCGCACTCCAGGTAACTCAAGTGAATTCTCACGCACAGTCATTACTGCAGGTGCACATTCAAAAGCAACTGTAATCGTTGAAAATTCTGGCAACGCCACACTCGGTGAAGAGATAGAGATCCGTCTAGAAGCTGGCTCAAATCTCACCTTCGTTTCTCTACAAGAGTGGAGTGACACTACGGTTCATTTGGGACGCCACCACGCAATCGTTGGCCGAGATGCAACATTTAATTCCATCACTGTCACAGTAGGCGGTTCACTTGTTCGCTTACTTCCAACCGTGGAGTATTCAGACCAGGGAGGAAGCGCAGAGTTACTTGGACTTTATTTTGCAACTGATGGACAACATCTCGAGCATCGCGTCCATGTCGAACATGGAATTCCAAATGCTAAATCTCGCGTGACTTACAAAGGCGTTCTCGCTGGCGATCAAGCTCGCACCGTATGGATCGGCGATGTTTTTATTCGCAAAAACGCTGAAGGAACCGATACTTACGAACTCAATAAGAATCTCTTGCTTACTGATGGAGCACGTGCTGACTCAGTTCCGAACTTGGAGATCGAAACTGGCGAAATTGTGGGCGCCGGCCATGCCAGCACCACTGGCCGCTTTGATGACGAGCAACTCTTCTATTTAATGTCGCGAGGCATTCCTATGGCAGATGCTCGTCGCCTTGTGATCCGCGGTTTCTTTACCGAGATCATTAACAAGATCGGTAATGAGGCAATCGAAGAGCGCCTCATGACACGCATTGATGCCCAGCTAGCAAAGGTGGGTGCGTAAATGTCTTCAACTCAGATTCAGTTTTCAAACCTGGTCGAAGGCAAGCCTCAGAAAATTTCTCTTGGTGATAAAGATGTTTGCGTCGCGCGAATCGGCGAGGAAGTTTTTGCAGTCGCTGATATCTGCACACACTCAGAAGCATCGCTCTCAGAAGGTGATATCAGTAATTACAAAATCGAATGCTGGCTCCACGGGGCGGAATTTGATTTGCGTACCGGAGAAGCAATGACGCCACCGGCTGTCGAAGCTCTCGAAACCTTTGAAGTACGTCGTGATGGAGATACTGTCACGATTTCCCAGAAATAAGACGTCAAGGAGAAAAAGAGAATGTCACAACTAGTCATTAAAGATCTGCAAGTCGGAGTTGAAACCGAAGGCGGCATGACAGAAATTCTTCGCGGCGTTGATTTGACCATCAATTCTGGAGAAGTACACGCAATCATGGGTCCAAATGGTTCTGGAAAATCCACTCTTGCATATTCCATCGCGGGACATCCGAAATACACCATCACCGGAGGATCTGTAACTCTAGATGGCGCAGATGTTCTTGAGATGAGCGTTGATGAACGCGCCAAGGCTGGACTTTTCCTTGCGATGCAATATCCAGTAGAAGTTCCTGGAGTTTCGGTAGCTAATTTCTTGCGTACTGCTGCAACCGCGCTACGTGGTGAAGCCCCCAAGGTCCGCACATGGGTTGGGGAAGTAAAAGAAGCGATGTCTAAACTTGCAATGGATCCAGCGTTCTCAGAGCGGAGCGTTAATGAAGGTTTCTCCGGAGGAGAGAAGAAGCGCCATGAAATTCTTCAGATGGAACTCCTTAAGCCAAAAATTGCAATCCTTGATGAAACAGATTCAGGTCTCGATGTTGATGCGCTTCGTATTGTGTCGGAAGGCGTAAATCGAGTTAAGGCTGAGCAGAATTTGGGAATCATGCTCATTACTCACTACACACGCATTCTTCGCTACATCAAACCTGATTTCGTTCATGTCTTTGCCGGAGGAAAGATTGTCGAAGAAGGCGGCCCAGAATTAGCAGATCGTTTAGAAGAGAAGGGATATGCGCAGTACGTGAAAGCGTAATTGCCTATCTACGTGACTTCCTTGGATATTGCCGCAATTAAAGCTGACTTCCCAATTCTGAAGCGCCAGATTCGCGGCAATAATCGTCTTATCTACTTGGATAGCGGTGCGACCTCACAGAAGCCAAATCTGGTTCTGGATGCTGAACGTGATTTCTACATTAATCACAATGCTGCTGTTCATCGTGGCGCTCACCAATTAGCGGAAGAAGCGACAGAACTCTATGAAGGTGCTCGAGAAAAGGTTGCAAAGTTCATAGGGGCGGAGACTGATGAAGTAATTTTTACAAAGTCCGCAACAGAGAGCATTAATGCAATTGCTTATTCCCTAGGAAATGCGGCTCCCGATTCACGTTTTCATATTAAGCCTGGCGATCGTATCGTGGTTTCAGAGATGGAACACCACGCAAATCTCATTCCATGGCAGGAACTCGCTCGCCGCACTGGCGCCGAACTCGTCTGGTTTAAAGTTACTGACGAAGGTCGACTTGATTTTTCAAATTTAGACGAGTTAATTGATGCACGGACAAAGGTTGTTGCATTAACTCATCAATCAAATGTACTTGGAACGATTAATCCTTTGGACGATGTAATAAACAGAACTCATGAAGTGGGGGCTCTATTCGTACTCGATGCCTGTCAATCTGTTCCACATTACAGAGTGGATGTGAAAGCGCTTAACGTTGATTTCCTTGCCTTCTCAGGACATAAAATGCTTGGACCAACAGGTGTCGGAATTCTCTGGGGAAAGAAAGAACTTCTTGATGAAATGCCACCATTTCTTACTGGTGGATCGATGATTGAGACGGTCACGATGGAATCTGCTACATATCTCGACGCACCGAAGAGATTTGAAGCTGGCGTTCCCAATATGGCTCAGGCTGTGGGACTAGGCGCAGCAGTTGATTATTTGAACCGAGTGGGGCTGGATGCTATTCATGGACACGAAGTTGCTCTCACCCAGAAAGCGCTAGAAGGTTTACAGTCGATTAAAGGTCTCTCGGTTATTGGCCCCAAAGATATGGAAATGCGCGGGGGAGTAGTTTCATTTGCAGTTGAAGGAATTCATCCGCATGATCTCGGCCAAGCGCTTGATCAATATGGAATCGCGGTTCGCACTGGCCATCATTGTGCGTGGCCGCTTATGAGACGTTTCAAGACCGTAGCCACAACGCGCGCCTCCTTCTATCTCTACAATGATTTCGATGATGTTACTGCCCTCGTTGATGGCGTAGAACGCGCTAGAAAATACTTTGCGGAACGCTAATGGAACTAGATTCGCTCTACCAAGAAGTAATTTTGGAGCATTACAAACGTCCGCTTCACAAATCACTTAAAGCAAATCCAACAATCCAGGTTCAGCACATTAATACTTCATGTGGCGATGAAATTACTTTAAATCTCCATACTGATGGCAAAACTGTTCAAGATATTTCCTGGGATGGAATTGGCTGTTCGATATCCCAAGCAAGTACCTCGGTCGTCTCCGATCTGGTTCGAGGCAAATCGATTGATGAAACCCTTTCAATCATCGATGCATTCCAGGCCATGATTCAAAGCAAGGGCGCTGATACTGGAAATGAAGAGGTACTGGGAGATGGAGTGGCATTTTCCGGTGTTTCAAAGTTCCCGGCTCGAGTAAAATGCGCTCTACTGGGATGGATGGCTACCAAAGATGCAATCTCCCAATCGATGACGAAGTAATATCAGGTAATAACGAAAGGATAAGTCACATGGCTACTACTCTCGACGATGTAACTGAAGCAATGAAAGATGTGATTGATCCCGAACTTGGTATCAATGTGGTTGATTTAGGTTTGATTTACGATATCTCGATCGACAACTCGAATGTCGCAGTTCTTGATATGACCCTCACGTCAGCTGCTTGTCCTCTGCAAGATGTTATTGAAGATCAAACTCGTTCTGTGCTTCAAGATCTCGTTTCAGATGTGAAGATAAATTGGGTATGGATGCCGCCGTGGGGTCCTGACAAAATCACTGATGATGGTCGCGAGCAACTCCGCGCCATCGGATTTACCGTCTGATTTATTCATCCTTCAACGCAAGTACTTTCTAGGTATTAAGGTAAATCCATGTCCCAACACGCGATGTGGATGTCCTTTCGGACACTCACTCAAGATCAATCAGTTAAAGATCAAAAACTTAAACCTGGAACTGTAAAGCGGATTGCGCGATATGCCCTTCCGTATAAACGCTCACTTATCTTTTTCCTCGTCACTGTCATCATCGATGCGATGCTGGTCGTCTCAACGCCTCTACTTCTGCGCCGCTTGGTCGATGAAGGAGTAATCCCTGGTAACTCTTCACTGGTGACCCGTTTAGCTTTACTCGTGGGACTCATTGCGGTGGGCGATGCCCTAGTGAACATGATTGGTCGCTGGTTCTCAGCAAGAATTGGTGAAGGCTTAATTTTTGATCTGCGTACCCAGGTCTTTCAACATATCCAACGCCAATCCATTGCATTCTTTACTCGCACCCAGACTGGTGCACTCATCTCTCGAATTAATTCTGATGTCATTGGAGCCCAACAAGCCTTCACAACAACGCTCTCAGGTGTCATCAGCAATTTATTGAGCTTGGTTTTAGTAATCGGAACTATGCTGATTCTCTCCTGGCAGATCACGATTGTTTCCTTACTTCTTGTTCCGGCATTTCTTTTGCCAACTAAATGGGTGGGCCGCAAGCTTCAGCGTTTAACTCGTGATTCCTTTAATCTCAATGCCGAAATGTCAGCGACGATGACTGAACGATTTAACGTATCGGGCGCGCTCCTGGTATCGCTTTACGGAGATCCAAAAGTTGAAAATTCATATTTCTCCACGCGCGCACGAAGAGTCGCCGATATTGGAATATCTATCGCGCTTCTCAACCGCATTTTCTTCATTGCGCTTACGTCAATTGCGGCGGTTGCGACAGCGTTTGCATATGGAGTCGGCGGGCATCTCACAATCAATAAAGAGATCACCCTGGGTACCTTGTTGGCTATCACCGCGTTATTGGCCCGCCTATATGGGCCTTTGACTGCTCTCTCGAATGTGCGAGTGGATGTAATGACCGCTCTAGTTTCCTTTGAGCGAGTTTTCGAAGTTCTCGATCTCACTCCCATGGTGCGCGATAAAGAAGCAGCAAAGCCTCTTTCAGCTGGCCCGCTCAATATTGCTTTTTCCAATGTTAAGTTCTCTTATCCGAGAGCAGAAGAAATATCGCTCGCTTCACTGGAATCGGTTGCAAAGCCAGAAACAATCCAGAGCGGCGAAATTCTCAAAGGAATTTCTTTCGAAGTTCCGGCCGGTACCTTAACTGCGCTTGTTGGCTCATCAGGCGCTGGAAAAACAACAATTAGCGCGCTCTTGCCAAGGTTGTATGACGTTACGGATGGGGCAATCTCAATCAATGGCGACGATATTCGCGATCTTCAACTTCAGTCTTTACGCGATGCGATCGGAATTGTTACGCAAGATGCCCATATGTTCCACGATTCAATTGCCACGAATCTTCGATATGCCAAAGCAGATGCAACTGAATCTGAGATGGAGAGCGCATGCCGCGCAGCACAAATTTGGGATTTGATCAGTTCATTGCCCAACGGCTTTGACACTGTTGTGGGAGAGCGAGGACATCGTTTATCCGGTGGCGAGAAGCAGCGCCTTGCAATTGCGCGGCTTCTATTGAAAGCACCGCGCATCGTCGTACTTGATGAGGCTACTGCGCACCTTGATTCAGAGAATGAAGCGCTAGTTCAGCAAGCTCTTGCGACGGCGCTTAAAGATCGCACCAGCATTGTGATTGCTCATCGTCTCTCAACCATTCGAGCTGCACATCAGATATTGGTTTTAGATGATGGTCTAATTAAGGAACGCGGTCGCCATGACGAGCTGTTGGCGCTTAATGGAATCTACGCTGATTTGTATCAACGTCAGAGTTTTACGTTCTGACCCTTTCGATCTTCCCGAATCACCAAGAACCAAGCGAATGCGACCAAGAATATAAAGAGCACCCATTGGAATGAATAGGCCAGGTGCGGGCCATCGCTTAATTCAGGAAGCGGAGTAGGAACTTTCGGGGTGAACGCCTCGTTCGAGCTTGAGATTAAATCAAAATAGATCGGTTCAGTTGTGACAGATTGATCGGCGCTCCATTTACTTAACTTCGGTGTTGAGTTTGTTCCAGGAATGGCGAAAACGCTACCTTGGACTTGCGATTCAATATCTTGAATCCTTACATGCGCCAAAATCTGCACTTTTTCATCTGTAATCTTTTGGACTATTGGAGGAGTTTGAGCATCTTTACCGGCTATTACCCAACCTCTATCGACCCAATAATTCTTTCCGGTTTCGCTGCGGAACAATGTCACGACTCCGAAGCCGTACTTACCTTCGTGATAGCGGTTGCGAATGAGGAATTCTTTACTTGGATCAAAAACGCCGATCAATTTAATTTTTCGCCATGCGATTTCAGACTCTTTGCTAGTCGATAATGAACTCTCTGAAATTTCCAGTTTCTCAACATTATTTCGAATGAGCTCGTTATTGGAGTGGCGAACTTGGTAACGATCATATTGCCAGAGCGCACCTTGGAAGCAACCGAAGATAAGCGCTAGCGCTAGCGCTGTTACTGCAAGGAACCGACGCATGGGTCTAAGCCTAGATGTATCAACCTCACGATATTCCTATTAAGGGTTATTCGATCTCTCTCTGACGACTACGAAGAATTTTTGCCTGGCCACGAATTGTTTCGCGTCCACCATTTGCGACGATTACAGAGATGTAGGGCAGAGTCACGGCGCCAACTAGAAAGAACCAGCGATAAGGACTCGGAGTGAATACCGCGAGAAGAAAGCAGGCAGTTCTGATCATCATCGAGATGAAGTATTTTTTCTGTCGACCAGGTAGATCATCAGAGAGCGCAGAGCCAGCTTCAGTGATGCTTTGGAATTTTTCGTCGTTATCTTTTGGACGGTTCCAAAAGCGATTCTGTGCCATGGCACGAGCCTAGGTCTCGTAGCATCACAGCGCACTTTGAGCCCGATTTTGTAGCTTTTCATGCGAGAGGTACTATGAAGGCCTTGGTCAAACGACCAACATGAAGTGGAGCTAGCCGCTCCCACCTACCTCACTTTTAAGTGAGCTGGTCAAGATAGTAAGACTTCTGATGAAGTCGATTCTTTCGTGCGGCGCACTCCCATCATGCAGATCTGAAGGGAAGAGTTATCAGCACAGCAGAACCACGTATCAATGATCGAATTCGCGTTCCTGAAATTCGTTTGATTGGTGCTTCTGGCGAGCAAGTCGGTGTCGTAGCGATTGATGAAGCGCTTCGTATGGCCGAGGAATATGGTCTCGATCTTGTCGAGATTGCTCCCGAAGCAAATCCACCAGTCTGCAAAATCATGGACTTCGGAAAATACAAGTACGAAATTGCCCAGAAAGCGCGCGAAGCCCGTCAGAACCAGACTCACATTGTGGTCAAGGAAATTCGAATGGGTCTCAAGATTGAGAATCATGATTACGAAACGAAGAAGAACCATATTGAAAAGTTCTTGCTCGGTGGTGACAAAGTGAAGGTAACTGTTCAATTTAAAGGTCGTGAACAGACCAGACCAGAAATGGGGTTCAGATTGTTACAACGTCTTGCAGAAGATGTTGCCGCGACTGGATTTGTTGAATTCGCTCCGAAGCGCGAAGGCCGCAGCATGACAATGGTGCTTGGTCCAGTGAAGAAGAAGAGCGAAGCGCTCGCAGAAGCAAAGCGCGCCCGCGCTGCTAAATCTAAGAGTGAGAATTAAGAGCTAGAACTACAGGAGGAAAGCAATGCCAAAGATGAAGACACATAGTGGCGCAAAGAAGACATTCCGCGTCACCGGAAGCGGAAAGATCGTGCACGAGCGCGCTGGCAAGCGCCACCTCCTTGAGCGCAAATCTTCACGTCTCACACGTCGCCTATCCAAAGACCAGACTGCTAATGACCGCAATACATTTTCGGCCAAGCGTCTTCTTGGAATGAAGTAAGGAGATAAAACATGGCAAGAGTAAAACGTGGTGTTCATGCGGCAAAGAAGCGTCGCACAACCCTTGAGCGCGCCAGCGGATACCGCGGTCAGCGTTCTCGTCTCTTTACAAAGGCAAAAGAACAAGTAACACACTCACTTGTCTACGCGTTTAATGATCGCAAGGATAAGAAAGGCGATTTCCGCCAACTTTGGATTACACGTATCAATGCTGCAACTCGCGCGAATGGAATGACTTATAACCGTTTCATTCAAGGCCTGAAGGCAGCTGGCGTTGAAGTGGATCGCCGAGTTCTCTCGGATCTTGCTACAAACGATCCAGTTGCATTCGCAGCTTTGGTCGAAGTAGCACGCAAGAACGTAAAAGTTTCCTAAAGTCATTCGCCGTAAGCGATGATTACGAGCCTTCATTCGCCTCATGTCGAGGCAGTGAAGGCTCTTTTAGGTTCTAGAGGCGTTAAGGCGCGTCGCGAATCCCATGCATATGTTGTTGAGAGTTTGCAGAATATCCGTGAACTCATCGATAACGCTCCACTTCAAATCAAGACTTTATATGCCACCGCCGATGGGCTTGAAAAATTGGGCCCGGTATCAAGCGTTGATGTACAAATTGACATACAAGAAGTATCTCCTGAAGTGATGAAAGCCATGACTGACACCGTAACCCCTCAAGGTTTACTTGCAATTGCAAAGATTCCAAACAATTCCCTCGATGAATTCTTTGCAATGAAAAAAGACGGAATGAAGTTGGCATATTTTTGGGAGATTCAGGATCCAGGAAACGCTGGAACAGTGATTCGCGCAGCAGATGCCTTTGGATTTGACGGGGTTCTCTTTTCCGACAAGAGCGTTGATGTCTACAGTCCGAAGGTAGTTCGATCGAGCGCTGGATCACATTGGCACATACCAATTTTTGAAGATGTAACAATTGAAGCGTTGTTGGATTCTGCAAGGAACAATAGTTTTGAGCTCTATGCCACTGATGCAGATGCAAACTTAGATCTTCTCGCTGCAGCGCAAGAATCCAGTTCTTCAAGCGCTATTTGGATTTTTGGAAATGAAGCTCGTGGAATTCCAAACCAATTACAAGCAAAGCGTGTCGCTATCCCCATAAATGGCAAGGCAGAGAGCCTTAATTTGGCCACAGCAGCCTCAGTCGTTATGTACGCCGTATCGGCAGCTCGAAAATAACGGCGAATCAGGGCGTCAATTAGTAGAATTTCGCAGTGTTGTTAGATCACGCAGAAATCGAGAAAATCAAGGCTGAGGCTCTCTCCGCTATCTCGGCAGCGACTTCACTTGATGATCTCCGAGAAGTTAAGATCAGTCACGTTGGCGATCGCTCACCGATTGCACGTGCTAATCAAGGGCTGGGTCAACTTCCTGTCGAAGAGCGTGCCGCAATGGGCAAAGTTATTGGAACAGCCCGCGCCAACATAAACCAAGCTTTTGACGATAGAGAAAAAGTTTTAACACATGAGCGTGATAGCACAGTCCTCATTAACGAAAAGGTTGATGTCACGCTTCCTACAAATCGCAATCTGCGTGGAGCGCTACATCCACTCACCATTCTCAGTAATGAAATCTCTGATCTCTTTGTTGGAATGGGGTACACAGTTCAAGAAGGTCCAGAACTTGAATCCTCATGGCTAAATTTTGATGCACTTAACATTCCAGCTGATCATCCTGCTCGCACCATGCAAGACACATTCTTTATCGAGCCACTTTCATCAGGACTTGTTATGCGAACCCACACGTCACCGGTTCAGATTCGCACCATGCTTGAAAATGAACCGCCGATTTATGTTATTTGTCCTGGGCGCACATATCGCGCCGATGAACTCGATGCGACGCATACTCCAGTTTTTAATCAAGTTGAGGGTCTCGTGATTGATAAAGGAATCACCATGGCTCACCTCAAAGGGACCCTTGATCACTTTGCGGCAAAAATGTTCGGACCTGGAGTGACGACGCGGATACGCCCCTCATTTTTCCCTTTCACCGAACCAAGTGCGGAAGTAGATTTCTTCTACAACGGTCGATGGATTGAATGGGGCGGTTGTGGAATGGTGAACCGCAAGGTTTTGGACGCTTGTGGAATTGATACGGACATTTACACAGGTTTTGCATTTGGAATGGGACTTGAGCGCACGTTAATGGTGAAACATGGCATCAACGATATGCACGACATCGTTGAGGGTGATGTCCGTTTTTCACGTCAATTCGGCACAGGTGCGCGATGAAACTCCCTTTATCGTGGCTCGCTGAATTCGTGACTTTTCCCAAGAACATCACTGTTGAAAAAATTGTTGCGGCATTTGTCAAAGTTGGTTTCGAAGTAGAAGGCGTTGAAAATCCAGCTGATTCCATCAAAGGGCCATTGGTTGTTGGCAAAGTTCTCTCGATTGAAGAACTAGTTGGACACAAGAAACCGATTCGCTACGTAGGTTTAGATTGCGGCGAGAAGAGCACTAGATATGTAATTTGCGGAGCAACTAATTTCTCAGAAGGAGATTATGTTGTGGTAGCACTTCCGGGCGCAATATTGCCTGGAAACTTTGCAATCTCAGCGCGCGAAACTTACGGCAAGACGAGTAACGGAATGATCTGTTCAGCGCGCGAACTCGGACTTGGCGAGGATCACAACGGCATCATTGTTTTGCAAGAGAAGAGCCTCAAGGTTGGGGCTTCCGCACTTGATGTACTTGGGGCGAATGATCCAATTATTGATATTGCGGTCAATCCAGATCGCGGTTATGCAATGAGCGTTAGGGGAGCCGCGCGCGAATTAGCCATGGCGCTAGGAGCACCATTCAAAGATATTGATTCGAAGGCACTTATCTCCACTTTAGAACGTAAAAAGAAACGCGGAAAGATCACGCCGGTACTTCTAAGTGATAAATCTGGAGCATCTCGAATCTATCTCCGTTCGCTCACTAACGTTAACCCTTTAAGTCCGACACCTTCCTGGATGGCTCGTCGACTAGTTCAAGCTGGGATGCGACCAATATCAATCGCAGTCGATATTACAAATTATGTGATGTTGGAATTGGGTCAACCACTTCATGCCTTTGATGCAGCAAAGATCTCTGGAACTTTAAGAGTGCAACGAGCAGGAAAATTCAAAGAAATCGTCACTCTAGACAATCAGAAGCGTAAATTAAATAAAGAGGATCTGCTGATAGCTGATGATAAAAAACCAC
>JACCDW011188515.1_pt1 | contig 21946 bp, 26 predicted proteins | sample 7449781 | NCBI WGS metagenome assembly JACCDW01 (sample SAMN15323449, study PRJNA562643) | freshwater metagenome | isolation source: river surface water | place: USA:Blue River Watershed | collected 2017-08-18
AGTGCAGACTATCGCAGAGATCCTGAAGCTGTGTATCAACAAGTGTATCAGGATTTTATACGGCGTGAAGGCGGTGCCCAACCCCTGTTACAGGACATGGTAGGTGACGAAGATTTTCCTATCCTGTTCAGCATATTCCGACGCAAACCCATAAAAGAATTATTTGATCGTCCAGTCAAAAATCAACCTGCCACTGCAAGAACTCGCAGTAGATTTGTCAGCCAGGTAGGTGATCATGAAGTGGAAGTATTTTTCAAAAACACAGATCGTGGACTTGAAATTAACTTTGCTGTGGATGGTCGTGGCTTTGCCCTAGATCGAGACCGGGGCAAACCAAGTAATCAACGGGCATTGACGTCGGCCATAAACATGATATTGAATAGACTGCCCGAAGCAGTAGCCTACTATCGACCAAAAAGAGTTTGGTACAAGTCCATTGGCACTGACGCCGGTCGAGTAAAACTCTATAACCGATTACTACCTTTATTACAACGTGCCCTGGGACCAGACTGGCGGGCTAGTACTGAACAGCATCCTGGTTGGAATTTATATTACTTGGATCGACAACAAAAAGTCAAAGAATCCGAGCAGGCCACAGCCCAGCAAGTATTGGCCTATATCAACAAAACCCATCACGAACCTTTTCAACCAGGATCAAAAATGTACCAGGCGGTTATGGCACACCCACGGTGGGAACTGGTGCAGGTGCCCTTGCTCAACATCTACATACCCGATCAAGAATACGATGACATGGATCCTGATTACGAGCCCGATGCCGATCCGTATGGTCGAGTCATGATGGTAGAGCCCGGTCATGCCGGCGAAGTCAGTGCAAATTTAATAGATCGATTCCCTATTGTGATAGACGCTGATCGTTATATCATAGATGGCAATCACCGAGCCTGGGCCGCAAAATACTTGCTGAATCGTGACTATATCCAGGCCTGGAGACCCGCATGAGAGCCCAAGAGTTTGTAAAAGACTACGAAGGCATGAGCCTTAAAATATCCCGGGATGCGGATGGCGTGGCCATACGTGCTTATGGTGCGGATGGTGCCAGAGAGTTGGGCATGGCAGAATTTTTCTTCAACGAAAAAGGTCAATTGGATCCACAAACGGTATGGGTAGATGAACGCTATCAAGGTCAAGGCATCGCGGCGGTCATGTATGATTACTTAAAGAGCCAGGGCTACAAAATCATAAGGAGTTGGGATCAGACTGATGCTGGTCGTGGCTTTTGGAACAAGCATCGCGGACCCAGGGCCAAGGTCTGGGAAGACACATATAAAAAGAACACCCCTTAGGACCGTTAATCTTACGGGTGCGGCCGGCTGCTGGCCCGGATCAGAGGAGTCGTGCCCCGAGATCCGAAAGTGAGCGATTTTTCCAATCCGATCGCTTTTCAAAATAAGTAGTGTATAATATGTTTTTTCAACTAGGAGAATCAAATGGCATCACGCATGTTCAGCGCCGAGCAAAAGGCCAAACTAACACAAATCATCAACGAAGGCATGGCTGTATTGACTGAGATCGAAGATCTCAATGCAGGACTCAATGACACAGTCAAGGCCATTGCTGAAGAGCTAGAAGTCAAACCAGCCATCCTTAAAAAGGCCATCAAGATCGCACAAAAAGCCAAATTGGGCGAAACCAATGAAGATCACGAAACGCTAAATGATATTCTAGACACAGTGGGTAAAACACTGTAATGTTTCAGTTTGGTGACTGGATCTACGCTACCTGGGGGTACATAAAAAAGGACTACACAGAATGGCCTTTGCGTTTCTGTGCCGAAGTGTTCTCCTGGGCTTGTAGCGTGGTGTCAGCCATTATTTTTGCTGTGAGTGTGCCGGATATTCCTGTGGTACCCTTGTACACTATTTTTATTTCAGGTTGTGCGGCTGCTGCTTGGACCTGTTGGACCCGTGGCAGTTTTGGTCTTTTGGCCAACTATGCTTTTCTTATACTGATAGACGCCATTGGTCTGATCAGGTTCATAATCAAAACTTCCACGTAGACATCACATAGTCATGGGCCAGGCGGTGCGATTGCACTCCTGGATGGTGCCCAACAAATTCGTGGCCCTGTTTTTGAGCCCATTCTACAAATCCGTCGTTTTCAAAATACAAAAATCTAGACCAGTCAATCAGGCGAGTCAATGCATTGATGTAGATGTCCCCGCTGCGAAAGGTATGGGTTTTTACCAGAACACTGTCGCTCCAGGTAAACACATAAGGTATGCCAAGATTGGTCAAATAATTTTGTGCCAGGATAATGTCTTTCATCGTGGTGGCTATCTGGGTGAATTCCAAATTGCCCGTGGCCTTGTACCACTCGTGTGCGAATCCCTGGGTTTCTTGTTCGGCATTTTCTCTACGTCGATCCCCGAGGTTGATCCAACCATGTTCGGTTTTGAATTCAAATCGACTGGGTATGCTCCACATCACAAAAGCATAATCATCTTTGAAATCAAAAGTTAAAATTTTTCTCAAAATCTTGTTATTACTAGACGTAGGCCTAGCCTGTGTCTTATAATCTACACATAAAGATTCTGCTAGTTGTCTGGTAAATGTTTTTGCATCTGGTGGCAGTTCAGTGCCATACAGCGGACTTGAACCAAAACTGACCAATCTTGAATAATTTGACATACGAATATTTATTTGTTATACTACAAGGCATAATTACTAGTATAGGTGTCGCTGACCTTGAAACAGCAGGCAGAAAAGTATTTGCGAGCTAAAAGTCGCATTGGAGATATATGAGTTACGTAGATGCATTATTCGATCGTGATCACGATCGAATCCATGTGGTAGAACGAGTCAACGGTGAGCGTGTTTATCGCGAGTACCCAGCCAGCTATGTGTTCTACTACGACGATCCCCGAGGCAAACACAGGACCATATTTGACACACCTGTGAGCCGTTTTGCCACACGCAATGGCAAAGAATTCCACAAAGAACAAAGAATCAATTCCAACAAACGCCTGTGGGAGTCAGACATCAATCCCATATTCCGTTGCTTGGAAGAAAACTATCTAGGCGTCAATTCCCCCCGACTACAAACAGCATTCTTTGACATCGAGGTTGACTTTGATCCCGAGCGTGGATTCTCAAAACCCGAAGATCCATTCAACGCTATCACTGCTATTTCAGTCTACCTAGACTGGATGGATCGCCTGGTGACACTAGTGGTTCCGCCCAAGAGCTATTCGTGGGCGACTGCTGAGGAAATTGCCAAACAATACGACAACTGTTTTTTATTCGAGCGTGAAGAAGATCTGTTAAACACGTTCTTGGACATCATTGATGATGCTGACATCTTGAGCGGATGGAACTCAGAAGGTTTCGATATACCTTATACCATCATGCGTATCAATCGTGTGCTGTCAAAAGACGACACACGTAGAATGTGCCTGTGGGGACAGTTTCCCAAACAGCGTACCTTTGAACGCTTTGGTGCAGAGAACCTGACCTTTGACCTGATTGGTCGTGTACACATGGACTATATGCAGTTATATCGCAAATATACCTATGAAGAGCGACACAGTTACAGCTTGGATGCCATTGGCGAATACGAAGATGTAGGCAGCAAGGTTGCCTATGATGGCACCTTGGATCAGTTGTACAACAAAGACTTCCCCAAGTTCATTGACTACAACAGAGAAGACGTTATGCTGTTGGCCAAACTGGATAAGAAACTGAGATTTTTAGATCTGGCCAATGAACTGGCCCATGACAATACTGTGTTGTTGCCCACCACCATGGGTGCTGTGGCTGTCACAGAACAGGCCATCATCAACGAAGCACATCAGCGTGGTCTGGTAGTGCCCAATCGACGCAGCCGAGATGATCAAGGAGACACACAGGCCGCTGGTGCTTATGTGGCTTATCCCAAAAAAGGCATGCACGAATACATTGGCGCCATTGACTTGAACAGTCTATACCCGTCGGCCATCCGTGCCTTAAACATGGGCCCTGAAACCATTGTGGGACAATTACGTACTGTGATGACAGATCACTACATTAAAGAAAAAATGCTCAGTGGCAGCAGTTTTGCCGACGCCTGGGAAAACATGTTTGGTACTTTGGAATATCAGGCAGTGATGAACATGGAAACAGGCACAGAAATTACCATTGACTGGGAAGAAGGAGGCAGTGATATCATGACCGCTCCTGATGTATGGCGCTTGATTTTTGATTCAAATCAGCCCTGGACACTCAGCGCCAATGGTACTATTTTTAAATACAACATCAAGGGTATCATACCCGGCTTATTGGAGAGATGGTATGCTGAACGAAAAGAAATGCAGGCCAAAAAGAAGGCCGCAACATCTAAGGAAGACCAAGCGTTCTGGGACAAGCGTCAGCTTGTTAAAAAGATTAACCTCAATTCGCTCTACGGGGCGATCCTTAACCCCGGTTGCCGTTTCTTTGATCAAAGGATTGGCCAGAGTACGACGCTTACGGGCCGTATCATCGCGAAGCACATGGACAGCCACGTCAACGAAGCGATTACAGGGGATTATAACCACGTTGGGGACGCCATCATCTACGGCGACACGGACTCGGTGTATTTCTCAGCCTGGCCGCAAATCAAAGAGGAAGTAGCCGCCGGTCGCATGGAATGGAACAGAGAAATCTGTGTGCAGTTATACGATACCATTGCTGATAGTGTCAATGAAAGTTTTCCAGCATTCATGGAACGTGCTTGCCACTGCCCAAGAGAAATGGGCAGTATTATCAAGGCCGGTCGCGAACTTATTGCGTCAAAGGGTCTGTTTATTAAAAAGAAACGCTATGGCGTACTGATCTTTGACATGGAAGGTGTGCGTTTGGACACACACGGCAAGCCCGGCAAGATGAAGGCCATGGGTCTTGATCTCAAGCGATCAGATACTCCCAAGGTAGTGCAGGACTTCCTAAGTGAACTGCTGATGGATGTACTCACAGGTGCCACACGTGAAAGCGTGATTGACAAGGTACGTGAATTCAAATTGGTGTTTGCCAGCAGACCGGCCTGGGAAAAAGGCACACCCAAGCGTGTGAACAATCTTACCAAGTACACAGCCGAAGAAGAACGCCTGGGCAAAGCCAACATGCCTGGACATGTGCGTGCGGCCATGAACTGGAATAGACTAAAGAAAATGCACGGTGACAACTACAGCATGCAGATCGTGGACGGTATGAAAACCATTGTGTGTAAACTAAAAGACAATCCCTTGAGTCTTACCAGTGTGGGTTACCCCACAGATGAAACGCATATTCCCAAATGGTTCAAAGAATTGCCATTTGATGATTCAACCATGGAATCAACCATCGTGGATCAAAAAGTAGAAAACTTGTTGGGTGTGCTGGAATGGCGTATCAGTGAAAGCACAGATATTAAAACCACTTTTGATGACTTGTTTAGTTTCGAATGAAAAAGCTCAGTGATCTTGTACGTGTTCGAGAAAAAATTGTTGAGGTCTATGACACTGGCCCTATCAGCCAACAGATCGACATTCTTGAAATCGCACTGAGAAGCATTGGTCAGGAAAGTGTGATAGAACCCACTGCCACTGACATAGCTGAAATAGTGCAGGATCTGGACAACGTACACAAAAGGATTACCTTAAACAATCGCTTGGTTGAGCTCTTGTTAGAAAGCATTGATAGAGAAATAGCCAGAGAAAGCCAAAAGTTCCTGTCAGACAATTACAACCTTGAACTGCGTGTTGAACACGAAGCTGTCAGCAACATTAGAAAAGTACGGGTGTTGGAACTGGGCCCACAGATACAACAAGAAGTTGTCAGCCGCATAATCCTGCATACTGATTGGAAATATCCGGCCTTGGAAATTGGTTGCAGAGATGGCGAACTCACACGACACATGGTGGCTGCTGATCCTTTGTACATCACCGATCACTACAGAGATTTTATTGAGAGCACAGTAGAACAGTACGATGAAATCTATCAACGACGCATCAGACCTTATCTGATCCGAGACGCCAATTTCAGTGCCCTGCCGCAGGGTCAGTTTGGTTTTGTGTTGTGTTGGAATTTTTTAAATTATCGCAGCCTAGACACTGTGAAAGAATATCTCAAAGCAGTCAAAGAACTGCTACGCCCAGGCGGTATCTTCATGTTCAGTTACAACAACGGTGACATGCATGAATGTGCTGGCTATGCCGAAGGACACTGGATGAGTTTTATACCCAAAACCATGCTGGTACCCTTGTGTGAAAGTCTGGGCTACGAAGTCTATCACACCAGAGAAAATCGCGGTGAAGGCACAGTGATCAGCTGGATTGAACTCAAACGACCCGGCGAACTAAGAACAGTCAAAGCACATCAAGTTTTGGGCGAAATAAAACGCAGAGAACTTTGACATTTTCTAAATATATCTGTAAAATAAATCAAACTTTGGAGAAAACTATGATCGACTATTTGCAAGACATTGTACAACACACTTATGGACTGGGTGTTATCAACATGATCAAGGTCACTGGTACCGCAGAAGGAACCAGCGTCAATGCCTTTGATCAGGCCACCAAGACCGTGGTACTCAACGCAGAATTCAAGGCACCCATTGCCGAATTTGTTGGTGTGTTTGGTATGCCAAACCTGGACCGACTCAACACAATTTTGAGCATTCCTGAATACCGAGAAAATGCCAAGATCACCATCAACACCAGCACAGACCCTGAAGGCAATCAGATTCCCAGTGGAGTACACTTTGAGAATGCCACCGGAGATTTCAAAAACGACTATCGTTTTATGACCACAGCAGTGATCAATGATCAGCTCAAAAATGTCAAAATGAAACCAGTCAAATGGAACGTGGACGTGGTGCCCACTGCTCTCAGCATACAAAAATTAAAATTCCAAAGCCAGGCACACAGTGACATGACTGTGTTCAGCTCCAAAACAGAAAATGGCGACTTAAAATTTTATTTTGGTGACATGAGTAGTCATGCAGGATCATTCACGTTTGCGGCCAACTGTGGTGGTTCATTGAGCAAACAACTAAACTGGCCCGTGGCTGTGGTCAACAGTATCCTGAGCTTGCCTGGAGACAAAACATTCAAGATCAGTGACGAAGGTGTTGCTGAAATCACTGTGGATTCGGGTCTAGCTGTTTACAAATACATGTTGCCAGCACAAACCAAGTAATGCTTGAGCATCTCAGCCGTAGAGGCTATCAGCCCGGGGGAGGATTGATTTCACCTCTGGGCGTGTTTTATTTGAACATACCCAAAAATGCCAGCACGTACTTGACCAATATCTTGTTGGCCAATGATTGGCAACATCACAGCCTACACCAGAGTTCGGCTATTAAACGATGTATCGTGGTTTTGAGAGACCCTATAGAACGTTGGATATCAGGCTTTGCTACCTATGCCAGTAGTTGGATCTTGGGTGCCGGATATGGCAGTGATCATTTCCTGCAAGATTACAATGCCTTGGTAGAAAGATTTATTTTTGATAATATTGTGTTTGATGATCATACCACAGCACAAAGCCAGTTTGTGGCCCAACTGCCTGCCACAGACATAACCTATTTCAAATTGAACAAAAATATTATTGACCAGATTGGCCAAGATCTAAATATCAATCTAGTTACCACTCGTGTTGATGCCAACCAATCAGAAAACAATTATGATCAAAAGCAAATCTCCGCTCACATGCGGCAACGCATTGAACAAGATCCGGTGCTCAAGGCTCGCATATTTGAGCAATATAAATGTGACTTTGACCTAATTAATAGTGTACAATTCTACTATGACCCAAGATAACCTAACCGCCAAACAACTTGATTATGCAGTGTTCTTACCTGCTATCTCGGGTTTCTATGCCACATTCATAGGCAAACAACGCAACGAAAATTATGTGGATCCTGCTAGATTTCCGCAGGGTCTCACAGACATGGAACAGATGAACTGGTTGAACGATCAGAAAGCCCTGTTTCCATACAAGTGGTCACTGTACTCCGGTGGACATGCCAACCTCGATCTTAACAAACAAGATTGGAGTGAGGACATGGTTCGCAATCGCGATCCCAACACACTAATCCTAGGCGACTCTGGTGGATTCCAGATAGCCAAAGGGTTATGGGAAGGAGATTGGCGTGCCAACTCAGGCTGTACCCGGGCTGACAACAAACGCCGGGCTGTGCTTAATTGGCTTGACAACATCAGCAATTACTGTATGACCTTGGATATTCCGACCTGGGTCATACATGACAAAAAGGCCAGCGATGCCTGCCAAATAAAGACCTTGCAAGAAGCCGTTGATGCTACCAAGTACAACAACGAATACTTCATGCGGCATCGTCGGGGTGTCAAGAATGGTGGCACACGTATCCTAAACGTGCTACAAGGTGACAATCATACTAGTGCCGAAGAGTGGTACCAGACCATGAAACACTATTGTGATCCTACCAAATATCCTGACACGCACTTTGATGGTTGGGCCATGGGTGGTCAGAACATGTGTGATGTTCACTTGGTGCTCAAGCGCCTGGTTGCCTTGCGTTACGACAATCTGCTACAAGAAGGTGTACATGATTGGATGCACTTCTTGGGTACAAGCAAGCTGGAATGGGCTGTGCTACTAACAGTTATTCAACGAGCGATTCGCCGACATGTGAATCCTGCTTTTACAATTAGTTTTGACTGTGCCAGCCCATTCTTAGCTACCGCCAACGGACAGGTATATCATCACATCGATTTGCCAGATCGTGGCAAGTGGTGTTATAGAATGAGTCCCATCGTGGATGACAAAAAGTATGCCACAGACACAAGACCTTTTGGCCCTACAGTGGTACAAGAGAAATTTGTCCATCATTTTGACGAAAGCCCAATAAGCAAGTTATTGGCCATGAAGGACATCTGCATCTATAAACCCGGCGATCTAAACAAGATTGGCAAGGAAGGCAAGACATCGTGGGATAGTTTTAGTTATGCCTTGCTCATGGGTCACAATGTTTGGATGCATATTGAAAGTGTGCAACGTGCCAATCGTGAATTTGATGCTGGACGATATCCTTACATGATGGAATATGATGCCAGCGTCAACAAAGAAAAGTTCCAAGACATCGTAGAAGCCATATTTGCCGCACCAGACCGTGCCACAGCCGAAGCGGTGATCGAATCCTACAGCAACTACTGGATGGAAATCGTGGGCACACGTGGATTCAAAGGCAAAAAGACCATGAATTCAAATACCAATTTCAATGCTCTTTTCAGTTTTGATGATGACAATTACGAGCACGAAGGTTCAGCCAGCGACGAAATCGAATTTGATCAAACTAAACTTGACAACTTAACCGCTTAATTGCATAATACAACTTATGAATAGACCCGGACACGAAAACATAGATTTTTTTATTGGTACTGAAGTTGAGCACTCGCCAGCTTTTGGACATCGCACTCTTTTTGTAGTGGGCGTACAGCCAGTGGATCGAGTGCTCAAATTGGCACAAGAATTCAAATGCAGTCATATCTATTTTGGTGCCAATCAAAGTTTTCCACCTTTGGAAATCAATGACGGCGATACCTGGCGTACTTGGGAAGGCATGATTCGCGGCTGTTTGGAATCGGGTTACTTGTGTACCTTGGATTTAGACGTGAGCTGTGCAGAAGGCTTGGTAGAAGGTTGCCTGATTGAGTACAATAACTTTATTCCAATGATTTCGGTAAAATTGCCCTATGTACAAATGCTGGGTTATAATGCTACAATCAAGATAGACGACAAAGATTTTAGGGCTAGTAATCCTGGAGTCTGGTGTCATAGTCTACATGATTTACGGGACCGTAAGGTATTTACGGATTGGTCAAAATACACCAAAGATGAAACAGTCAAATGAATCAAGAACAACGCAGTCAAGTAGAACGTGTGATGGGATCGGCCCGTCGCAGGATCTGGGTAACATTTCGTAAAGAAGGCATCCACTGCTATCCAGCGGCGGCCACGGATCCCCGGTTAAATACAGCAGGAGAGTATGATGTATCGTTTCTTGCTAGTCCTCATCGTCACATATTTCATTTCCGGGTGTCAATCGATGTGTTCCACAATGACCGGGACATTGAGTTCATCCAGTTCAAGCGATGGCTCGAGTCGCTGTATAACGGTCAGAATTCCGTTTTAGAACTGGATTTCAAGTCGTGCGAAATGATCGCCGATGACCTATATACACAGATAGCCGAACGCTATCCTAATCGTAATGTTTCAATTCAAGTGGCCGAAGATGGCGAGAACGGTTGCTTGATTCACTATAATCTCACTCGCCCAAGTCAATCCATCGTTATCTAAGGAGTAGTAAAATGGCCCAAGAATGGCTAAAGAAGTATCTTCGTATGAAACCCGAAGTAAGCAAAATCTTTGAAGATTTGGAAGTGTATTACCAATTCTGTCGGGACTATGGTTATCCCTACGACGAGCGTGATCTGTATCATGAACGCAGTCCCTACGGTGAATACCTAAAGATGGTGCGTGGTCGCGAACCCTGGGATCAGTGGCGTACTCCTAAACGATTCAACAAACACAAATATGAGACTGTACAAAATGCGTAAGTTATGGTACATGGGCTTGGAGCCCTACAAAGCCAGATATACTCTGCAACTGCAAGAGTGGAATCGGGCGGTATTTGAACGTCGTGGAATCACGTATGAAATCGTGCCCGGCGAAACCTTGTCAAATGATCAGGCCATTGTCACAGGTCAGGTCTTAGACGCACATGGTCGTACTTATTTTGGTATGAGCCAGCTGATGAATCTTGTCAAACGCATGAAAGCCGGAGATGTAAGCAATGAAGATGTTATCTACTTTGAAGATATGTTTCAACCAGGCATTGAAAGCCTCCCCTATATTTTGGATCAAATTGATCCTGCTCACCGTCCTCGCATTGCCGTTCGTTGCCTTGCTCAATCGATTGACCCTGATGATTTTGTACATGTCTGGGGCATGGCGAAGTGGATGGGTCTCTATGAAAAGATGGTGGACTCGTTCGCAGACATAACCTTGGCGTCAAACGAAGAAATGGTCATGCACATGAAAATTGCTGGTTGGGAAAGTCCAATTTACAATATTTCAGGCCTGGCCTTTGGCAAGGATGAAGTGCGTGGTCGTGTCGCAGGTGACCTAAAGCCATTTGTACAAAGAAAACTGCGTGTGGGATTTGCTGCACGCTGGGATCAAGAAAAACAACCAGATTTCTACATGGACTTGATTGAAGAATTCCATCGACGGTCGCCGCACATGGGCGTAGAGTTTTGTGTGTTCTCAGGCAGCAAGTTAAAATCAAACAATGACAGTTACATGGCTCGTACAAGAGATCTACAGGCACGTGGACTGCTAACAATTTACGAAGACTTAGAAAAAAATGACTACTATAATTTACTCAATGATACCCGTGTTCTTTTCAATTGTGCTTTACAAGATTGGGTCTCAAATACCGTTAGCGAAGCGGATACTCTTGGCTGTAACGTGCTTTATCCTGCTTATCGCAGTTTTCCTGAAAGTTTCTCCAACGATGCGAGTAGACTATATGTACCTTGGAGCCTGGATGATGCAATATCTAAGTTGATTCCGTTGTTGCAACATCCACACCCTGACCAGGGACGGATCAGCGACTGGACCAATGGTACCATTGATCGTATCGTAGATATCCTTGAGGGCAAAGGTGAATCTTGGCGCCGCATGAGCACTGACTATCGCAAACACACTCACGAAAGCAAATACTAATATGACCGACAAAGACATCACAGCAGAAGAACTGGTTGAACTTATCAAGTTTACCCCCAGAACCTACAAGATTTCAATGTGGGGTTATGGTGGTGAAAAAGTCATGGGCACTGTGGATCCCAAATCGTGGGACTACTGCATGGAGAATCAAGTCAACCTACAAGACATTGCCTGGAACTATGATGCCTGCGAAGAAATGGATCTGGACGAAGATCAGTTACCGTTTACTCCAGGCTCCTGGTACGAGTGCGATAGCATGGCTCATGTCAACGGTGTTAGTCGCGAGGCTGGCACCTTGCAGATCGAAGATGAAAAAGGCAACATAGTTTATGAACAACGAATCGAAAGCCTGTCAGGACAAGACGGTGAGCCTGGTTGGTGTTGCAACGACGAAGTCTGGATTGGCATGCGTAAAAAAGGCGAAGTAGTATTCATTGGCTCCAGCAACGAAAAAGGCACTTTCTTTGAAGGTGAATTTGAACTACGTGCACCATTTGATATTGAGAAACTGGAACTGCACTACGATGAAGTTGATGGTGAAGAAATCATCAACGGTGCTTATTATGATGGTGAAGAAATAGAAAACTTTGGTGGCAGCACCGACGGTAAGAGTTCAGACATGAACATGGTCAGGCTCACAGATGACGAAGGCAACTGGGAACGCTACGAGCCCGAAGAAAAAGACTGGGGTCATCCAGAATATGGAACCAGCCCCAGCGACTGGGAACGGTCCGAAAAATTTAAATTTAAGAAACAACGACCCACGATCCCTGGATATTATAGCTGTAACTACGGTCATGGCAGCACCTATGGTAGCCTGTATTGGGATGGCACAGCGTTTGGGGATTGGGAATATGGCAAGTTTGTTCCTGTAGGTCAAGACGGTATTGTAAGCTGGTCGGGCTACAACTGGGATACCACAGACTGGGCCAATCAGCCGCCAGAGCCACCAACCCTGATCTGCGACAATAAAAAGTGCGGTTGGGTAGGATCCAGTGATGATCGCCGTGACGATGAGGAATTTAATAGTCATTGCCCTGCGTGTGACGGCACAGATTTTTCGTGGATTGACTACGATCCTGACACTGCTGAAGGGCGCCGAAATCGTGCTAAATACTGTGTACCAGCAGTACCCAAGGCCGATGATTACACCATGGAACAAGCTCTTGAAGAACTCAAGCAAGAATTTGAAACACTGATGGCGGATGCGGAAGAGCCTTGGACTCCGGTCAAAACCAAACCCTCTACACCAGGCATGTACGAATGCCAGTTTAAAAAATTACCCACATGGCCTTGGCCTCCCACAGAACAACTGACCTGGACAGGTAAGCATTGGGTCAACGATGATGGAGACAAGGTCACAGGTGTCAAAGGGTGGCGTGTACCACAAGAGGAAACAGTAGAATGACCACATTTACCACAGAAGATCGATTACAGGCTGATGATGGTCGAGCTCGTTGCGGATGTGGTCGGAGTCTGCATCAACCTTACTGTGATGGTAGTCATGCACGCAACGAGCAACAGATGTTGGAATGGCGTAATCAAGTTGATCTTGAACGCTATAGAAAAGAAGCCGAAGCCCTTTGGTTTGAGGGCGGAAGTTGTACAGGTGGAAAACCAGAATAAGGAGAAACTATGAGCACTTTATACTCAAATGTCAGTGAAATTAACGGTCGCATGATTTCGGTCTATAACAACATGTTCTTGGCCGTGGTCAACAGTTTAATTGTGAGTTTGTTGGTGGCAAGCAGTCCCACAGTCATGCAGTTCCTGTTCACAGGATTTATGAAATGGCTGGTGTTGTTTGCACCCTTGGTCATGATCTTGGCCATGACATGGATCATGGAAAAGGCCACCTATGGCGAAGCCCGAGGCATGCTACATATTTTTGCTGCACTCATGGGCCTGAGCATGAGCAGTATCTTTGTGATTTACACCACCATGAGCATTGTGAGTGCGTTCATGGGTGCCGCTGTGTTGTTTGCGACCATGAGCCTATATGGATATTTTACCAAGAAAAGTCTTGAAAGTTGGGGTAGCTTCTTGCTGGTAGGCCTGATTGCCGTTGTGATTGCCAGCATCATCAATGTGTTTCTGGGTAATTCAACCTTGGCCATGGTAGTCTCTGCAGTGGCCATCATTGTGTTTTTAGGACTCACTGCCTACGACACACAGCGTATCCGTGAAGCTGTGAGTGTTTTTGAACCAGATTCAAAGGTAGAAATCCTAGGAGCCTTGAGCCTGTACATGAACTTTATCAATATTTTCATGAGCCTGTTGCAGTTGTTCGGCGGACGCAACGACGACTAACATGCAGGCCCTGCGTGATGATCTAATGGTACAGCAACAAATCGATGGCGCATGGCAACACATGGTCGGCGTGATCATGCTGAACCAAACTGGACGTAAACCTGTAAAAACTGTGTTGCCCGAATTCCTAGATCGCTGGCCTACTCCGGAACTGTTCTTAACAGCTACAGAACAGGAAGTCAAACCGGTTATCCAGAGTCTGGGCATGGTCAATGTGCGTTGCCAGCGGTTGCGGAGAATGACTGAAGATTTCTTGACCTGGGACGGTGAAGATGCTAAAATGTTATACGGTATTGGCAAATACGGTTCGGATAGTTACGAAATATTCTTCAAACACAACTACACAGTAGAGCCCACCGACAAAGAATTAAAACGATATCTCGCAGAGGAAATACATGAAACGATTTAGAATTTGGTTGGCTAGAAAGATCTTGGGCAATCACTGTCCTTGCTATCAGATGGGCTATCACAGCATGGTAGACTTCCAACAACGCAGTGCCGATGCCTTGGCGAAGCACAAAAAAAGAAAACAATGAAACGAGTTTTAGTTACAGGTGGATGTGGCTACATTGGTAGCCACGTGGCACGAGCATTCAAACAGGATGGTTATCATGTGACTGTGATTGATTGGGTGGAACGTGAACACACTCTCCGAGACATCGACGGTTATTTCATCGGCGACTTTGTCAGCGATGGTGCATTAAGTGTGTTGGTACATGACAATCCAGACGTGATTGTACACTGTGCTGGCACCAGCCTGGTTGGTCCCAGCCTAAACAATCCCAGCGAGTATTGGGACAACAACATCGTCAAACTGGTCCGATTCATGGACGTGGTCAAGACCTTGCCCAAGCGTCCCTTGATCTTGTTTAGCTCCAGTGCATCAGTGTATGGTGATCCTGAAACATTACCCATACCCGAAGAACACAGGATAGATCCTATCAGCCCTTATGGCAACACCAAGGCCACTGCTGAACGTGTGCTGAGAGATTACTTCACTGCTTATGCCATACCCAGTGTGTGCTTTAGATTTTTCAATGCAGCAGGTGCCGAACCTTTCAACTACGATCTTGGTCAAGAGCCTGGTGCCACACACCTGGTAGCACGTGCTTGCGAAGCCAGCATTGCCAAAGAAAACTTCCGTATCAACGGTCGCGAATATAACACGCCCGATGGTACTTGCATCAGAGATTACATACATGTATGGGATCTAGCACGTGCCCATGTCATGGCAGCACGTCAGGCCGGTGAGCCACATGGTTGGGTAGGTGCCCAACGCATCAACCTAGGCACAGGTCGTGGTTACAGCAATCTTGAAGTAGTCATGGCAGTGAAAACACGCTACGGTGGTGGTACCATAGAATACGGACAACCCCGATTGGGAGATCCACCCAAACTCATAGCACAGGCCATCAAGGCCGAACACTGGCTGGGCTGGCGTCCTGAATACAGCGATATCAGGACCATTGTAGATTCAGCCTATGCATGGTACACTAGAAAGCAATGATTGGTAGTTTAATAAGGCCAAACGTTGTACGCTATGTTAGACCGCAAGAAATATACACCGACGACTTTGGTATCAATAGGCCGTTGTTGCAGGATCTCAATCGACGTTTTCCTGTGTTGGTACTAGAGCTCAGTCGTGAAAACTATGGCATAGGCAATTTCTACATCTACGATGAATGTGCAAAACTGGGCCTAAACTTTGTGTTGCTCACGCATGATGTTCATGCTCACGGTCAACGGCCAAACATGATGTATTATCCGCACTGGTATTACTACTGTGTAAAACATTTTAGATACGGTCAACAGCATTTTCCCAAACGCTACCTGTTGAGTTGTATCAATAGAAATCCCAAGCGTCATAGAATTTACAATTACTTTTTACTCAAAGGCAAGCCATACGTAGACAAAGTCTTGGTCACACTCTATCAACCCACTACCGGTATGCCTACAAGGTTCGACGATTTTGATTTGCCTGATCACATAGAACAGGCCTGGAATGCCACACGTGCGAGCTTGCCCGAATGGCGTCTTGGCAACAATGCCACGGACAATTTGATGATTGATGCATTCACCAACAGTTATGTGCATCTGGTCACAGAAAGTACTTGTGTCGAAAACTTTTTTGTCACTGAAAAGACCTGGAAACCCATAGCCAGCGAACAACTGTTCTTTGTGTATGGAGCACCGGGCATGATGCAGTATCTCCGCAGTGTGGGCGTAGATACTTTTGACGACTTGATTGATCATAAATATTACGACAACGAACCTGATCCCATTCAAAGACTACACCGTTTACACACAGTATTAGACAATTTTTTATCTCAAGACGTAGAACAGATCTACGTAGACACAGCCGAACGCAGAGAAAAAAACCGACAGCAGTTTGTAACTGATCAATACAATCATCGATACCACACAGACCTAAAACTCACAATAGAAAAATGTATCAATTCGCCGAACTAGCACACTGGATGCAGAACCAAGACACCATGAAAATGTTACCTGCTCAGGTAGACATAGACTTGACCAATGTGTGCAATCAGGACTGCTACTACTGTAACTCAGCCGACTTCCGGCAGGCCAAGCCTGTACAGAAAAAATATAGAGAATACATTGGTTTGTTAGATAAATTGGCCGGATGGCGAGCACACAGTCCCAACAGCTATGGTAGCACACATACTATCACCTATCCAGGCGGTGGCGAACCCACTGTGTTGGTTGGTTATGAACATGTGATTGAACACACCATTGATCTGGGATTCTTGTGCAGTATTACCACCAATGGAAGCAATCTAGATAAACTGTTGGACAGCATCGTAGTAGAAAAACTACGCAAGATAGCCTGGATTGGTATAGACATCGATGCTGGTACTGAGGATCTCTACGAACGGATTAGACGCAGCCTAACTGCCAAGAGCCTGTTTAATCGTGTGTGCGACAATGCAAAAAATCTCATCGAAGCCGGAGTCAATGTGGACTTCAAATGCCTGATCAATCCGCTCAATGACAACCTAGATTCAATGAATGACTTGTTCCGATTGGTTCGACGTCTTGGTGGACGCATGATATACTTTAGGCCTGTGATCGTCAATGGCCAGGCTCATCCCTTGATGCCAGAAACCATTGAAATGCTGAAAACTCTCAGCGAAACTTATGGTGTTCCTCACTGGGTCAATACCAACAAGACCTTGCCACGTAACTATAAAAAGTGTCACCAAATGTTCCATTTTCCTGTGTTCTGTGCTGATGGAAAAGTATATGTGTGTTGCGAAGGCAAGGGCAATCCGCAGTTTGAGCTGGGTGCCTGGGACTCAGGAGATTTTAGAGATCTTTGGTTGAATTCGCGCCATTACGAAATATACAATCGTACTCGTGTGGAATTTTGTCAACCATGTCGTCCCAACATAAACAATATAAACATACAAAACATTTTAGATAATCCTAAAAGCATAGAAACCTTATACCTATGATAAAATTTCCCGTTATTGAACTCATCGACAGATTGGCCATAGCCGACATTAAATTTAAACGCACAGGGGCCAATCACGAAGAATTGACTTGGTATATGAATCAGGCCACAGAATTTGACCTTTCTCTAATTGAAGATCTATATATCAATTTGGTAGAGATACACAACCAAATTTGGAACCTGGAAGCAGAATTAAAATCAGGCTGTGAAGATCAGCTACCGTTGGAAGAAATAGGTCGACGTGCTATCGCCATAAGAAACCATAACAATCAACGCATAGCATTAAAAAATGCTATCGCAGAACGATTAGGTTGCGGTGTAAGAGAAATCAAACAGGATCACCTAAGCCAATGAAACACAGATTTGGACACATCACTCCCTGGTGGGACGACAGTTTTAAAAATCTAAACTACATTTACACTCCTTTGACCAACACTCATGACGAAGAACGTTGGATACAGGAAGGATACGGTAGGCTCACACTCAACGGTGGGTTATACAGCATGAAACAGGTCATGCCCGATTATGCCCAGCCGTTTATAACCCTGTTTGATTGGAATGATGTAGGTATCGCATTTTATCGTATGAACACCTTGGATGCCTTGCCCTTGCATGTAGACAGCTATCTCAGCTATCGTCGAATGTTCAATCTCACTGATGCCAACCAGATCTGGCGTTGTATCATATTCTTGGAAGATTGGAAAAGTGGACACTATTTTGAAATAGCAGGAGCCGCACACATGAATTGGCGGGCCGGCGACTATGTGATGTGGAACAATGACGTGTCGCACTATGCGGCAAACTTTGGCCTGGAGCCAAGATATACCATGCAGATAACTGGCTGGACCAAATAATGCTTTGGATTTTCGGACACAGCATGTGTTTGCCGTTTGACATGCCCGATGAGTCCTTGGGTTGGCCACATCTCGTGAGCCGCGAACTGGGCATAGAATATCAAAATTTGGCACAAAATGCCAGTGACAATTTTTTTATATACACTTCGTATCAACACCACCGACATCGGATCGCCGCAGATGACATTGTTGTGATCGGCTGGAGCCATCCAAGTCGCAAAACATTTGTGTTGGATAGAACCAATCCTGTGCATGTAGAAAACATAGACAAAGGTCTGTTGTATCGGGTAGGAGAAGTAGAGCTGATACGCAGTCTTAATCCAGTGCAAGATACTATGAGCAAGTGGTTGAACATGATTCCACGCAACCGAGGCAACAGATTCTATGACACTTGGTTTACTGACTACTACTCAGACTTTGAACAAATGACCAACTTTGGAGCATACATGGACAGTGTGAGATTGACCTGTCCGTGTCTGTACGTGCCGTTTTATTTCAATCAAGAAAGTGTAAAAGACCTTGACGTCAAAGGCGCAGGTTATTATCTGGATTTTGCCTTGGCCAACAAGCTATACATCAGCGAGCAGAATGTGCATTTAAATGAACAAGGGCATAGACAGTGGGCCAAAGTTCTGTTACAATATATCAATGATCTCAATAAATGATTTTTCTAATCCGTTCACAGCCATACTGGAATTTGAGCAGGCTGTGGCCGAATACACCGGAGCACCTTACTGTGTGACCACTGACTGTTGCAGTCATGCCATCGAAATAGCTTTTAGACTGACCCAGCATGATTCTGTGATACGTTTTCCAGCACACACCTATCTCAGTGTGCCCATGACCTTGTACAAGTTGGGCATAAAATTCAACATGACCAATGAGCTTTGGCGTGGCGAATATGAATTCAAAGGCAGCCGTGTCTGGGACTGTGCTCGTAGATTTGAGTCTGGCATGTATCGTGCAGGCACCATACAGTGTATCAGTTTTGGAAGGACCAAACCGCTACAAATCGAACGTGGTGGGTGTCTTTTGACAGACAATGAGGAGCTGTATCAAGCAGCCAGTCGCATGAGAATGGATGGGCGTGATATTTTCCGCTATGCTCCATGGATACAGCAACGAGATTTTAATCTGGGTTTTCATTATTACATGCGTCCCGAAGAATGTGTGCGTGGTCTCAATCTACTACGCAACAGAGAATTCACCGAACAGGTTGACAGTTACTACAACTATCCAGATTGTAGATTGGGTACCATATCTGATCCTAAAAAGATATGCTTGTAAACACACTCAACTATCAAATCTTGTATGATCAAGATAGGCCCATTTGTTTTGTTGGCCACACTGTGTACAATGAAATGCTGTGCGATTATTTCAGTCAAACAAGATCATGTGAGTTGGTGCGATTAGAAGACATAGAAAATTGCAATCAAGAATGGTTTGATCAGCATCAATTTATCAGTGCGGCTACCACGATCAGTTTTAAAAGAATGGTAGTTGAAACGCTGGCCGCACACGATCCACACTACATATCAATCATTGGTACTGGCAACGCACTGAATCAGGTTGACATCGGACATGGAACCTTTATCCAACACTACAATATCGCTACCTTTGCTGATGTCAGCATAGGCAATCACTGTACCATCGCTTGTCATACCACCCTGGGGCATGATGCTGTGATCGAAGACTACTGTCACATAGGCAGTTACAGCATAGTTACCTTTACACACTTACAGAGTGGTTGTTGGCTGGGTTTGAGAAGCACAGCCATTGGAGAACGAGGTCGTCCGGTTGTGATTCAACCCAACTGTAATTTTTTGTTTGACAGCAGAATAACTCGTAGCAACACAGAATCAGGCACATATTATGGCAATAAGTTGGTTGATAAACGAACCAGCCTGACTTATGCTGTCACAATCAATACATAGAATTTAACAAGGCTCTAGAGATTTTACCTGAATTATTTTTTGGTATTGAATCTACCTGTCGGATCAGGCTAGGCCAACAGTACTGGCCTAAACTCACTAACACACGTCGTATGTGCTCGGCGGTGTAGTCGCCCACGTACACACACTTGACAGAATCTGTGCCAAACACAGCACATTCCGCCAGGTCTGGTAATTCTTGATACAGTCGTGTTTCTAAACTGAGTGGATCTAGTTTATAGGTACGCACAGTGATACGGTCAGTGGCACGGCCTAGAATACGATAGTATCCAGCTGAATCTTGTTCGGCCAAGTCTCCGGTGTCAAACCAACCGGGCCTATGCACCTGAGGACCACGAACAAACAGTCGACTGTCTTCGATCCTGGCTTCTATGCCATCGGGCAGGCCCACTGTGCCCATGCGTTGCTCTCCGTGCAAGGGATTGGTAAAACAATGGCTGCAGGTTTCAGTCATGCCAAAACTTTCCAACACAGGCACACCAAATTTTTCACGCAGAGCAGTGTACAGTTGATTGGGCAAAGGACTACTGGCTGACCGCACAAACTTCAGGTCCTGAAACTGTTGCCGTAGTAGTATTTTTAAGATGTCAGGGATGGCAGTGATAAACGTTGGAGCATATTCGCTCATGGCCTGTAGCCGATTCACATTTAGGAAATGTGTTTCGCAGTTCAGGCGTTTGCTGACCCAATAAAACATTTGTCCGTGTGCGTGCCACAAGGGCAACACACTCACATAACGATCATTGTAGTCAAGTTCATAACTACGGATGATGTTGTCTACCACTGTGTCAATCTGTAGCTGTGAAAACGAACAGAACTTGCTGTCTCCGGTGGTGCCCGATGTGTACCAAAACACACGCTCGTCAGGATAGTCATTGCCGTTCCTGGTATTGACCATGTCTGGCATGACCAAAACACTGTAGTCCGAATTGTCCAGCAGATATTGGTTGCGTGCTGGCACCGAACCAGGATTGATGATCATGAGGCTGTACTCGTTTTCGTACAACGGAATATAGTTCCATGGGTCTGGTGTACAGATTACAGCACGTTTCATTATGGTGAAATTGAATTAGATAAACCTATTTATTTTCTTAAAAATATCGTATAATAGGTTATGAATTTTGGTCAATATAAAACTATTATCTTGACATCCAGATCTAAATACAGTACAATAAACAAAATGCCATCCACGGCAATAACTCGGAGAACACATGCCTAACAACAAACACGACACATTCAGTGTGTTGAAAATGGATCCTTTAGTAGCAGAAGCCCCTTATCATCCTGGATACGAAGATGCTGTGGTTGATCACGGTCGACCACTCAGCCAGGTAATCAGAGAAAACATGCGGGTTTCTGGTAAACGTTTCTGGGCCGGAGACAACGTCAGTGATTACGTCAGCGAAGAAAACAAAGAGCAATTGATCACGGAAGCCACTGCGGCATTTGAACAAGTGTTAGATACACTCTTGATCGATCGTGAAAGAGATCCCAACAGCCAAGGCACAGCACGACGCTTGGCCAAGATGTACTTTAACGAAATCATGGCCGGACGCTACGAACCACGTCCAGATGCCACAGCATTTCCCAACGATAGTGAGGATAGATATGAAGGCATGTTGGTCGTCAGAA
>JACCDW011533925.1_pt1 | contig 21908 bp, 21 predicted proteins | sample 7449781 | NCBI WGS metagenome assembly JACCDW01 (sample SAMN15323449, study PRJNA562643) | freshwater metagenome | isolation source: river surface water | place: USA:Blue River Watershed | collected 2017-08-18
AAAGACATACCTTGCCTCCATCAAAGTGATTAGAAATGTAACTCTCAAGAGAGGGTTTACAGTTCTTAAGGAGGCTCCAGGTGGCTGCACCACAGAATTATCTCGCCGTAATCAAGGTCGTCGGTATTGGCGGTGGCGGAGTTAATGCGATTAATCGCATGATTGATGTTGGACTCAAAGGCGTTGAGTTCATCGCAATCAACACCGATTCCCAACACCTCTTGATGAGTGATGCCGACGTTAAGTTAGATATTGGCCGAGCTACAACAAAGGGGCTTGGTGCAGGTGCTGAACCAGAAAAAGGTCGACAAGCCGCAATAGATGACATTGAGAAGATTGAAGAAACTTTACGCGGCGCAGATATGGTCTTTGTTACAGCAGGTGAAGGTGGTGGCACCGGAACCGGTGGCGCACCGATTGTTGCGAAGATTGCACGCGATCTCGGCGCACTCACCATCGGCGTTGTCACACGTCCATTCTCCTTCGAGGGAAAGATTCGCGCCCGTCACGCCGAAGAAGGAATCGCAGCCCTTCGCGAGCATGTCGACACACTTATCGTTATTCCAAATGATCGCCTTCTCGCAATCTCGGATCGCGGCATTACAGCGGCGGATGCATTCAAGAGCGCAGATCAGGTTCTCCTCTCTGGTGTGCAGGGAATTACCGAAATCATCACTCAGCCGGGTCTCATCAACCTCGACTTTGCTGATGTTAAGACAGTCATGACGGATGCAGGCTCCGCTTTGATGGGAATCGGTTCAGCGCGTGGAGAAAATCGTGCAGCACGCGCAGCAGAGCTTGCAATCTCAAGCCCGTTACTTGAGGCATCAATTGATGGCGCAATGGGAGTCCTTCTCTCAGTTGCAGGTGGCTCTGACCTTGGTCTCTTTGAAATCAATGAGGCGTGTGAGCTCGTACAAAATGCAGCACATCCTGATGCGCGCATCATCTTTGGAACAACAATCGATGACGCTTTGGGTGATGAAGTGCGTATCACCGTAATTGCAGCTGGATTTGCGGGCGGAGAGCCAAAGAAGGTAGAGATGCCATCGATAAATGCAGCAACTCTCTCTGGTCAGGCAGATCCAATTCCAGCAAATGATCCGCTCTCAGTTGCGCTTGATCTAGATTCGTCAGCACCGCGCAAGCGCATTACTTTTGAAGAGCTCGTCTCTGAAGATGAAATCGATGTTCCGGACTTTATGAAGTAATGGGCAAATATTGATGGGTCTGGCATGAACTTCAGCTTTACCAAACGCACCGGCGGCAGAAGCCACGGTGCGTTTGCATCTTTCAATCTTGGAGACCACGTTGGTGATTCACCGGAAGATGTTGCAGTAAATCGACAGTTGCTTGTGGATTTAGTAGGCCCAACTCAGTTTATGAACCAGGTTCACGGCAATCGAATCGCCTTGATTGAAGAAGTAACAGATGAAACACCGACTGCCGATGCGCTTATCACCGGAATTCCGGGAATAACTCTCGCAGTAATGACGGCAGATTGCATCCCACTACTCCTGCACTCTCAAGAGTCGGTGGCAGCAGTCCATGTTGGTCGCAAGGGTCTAGTCAATGATGTTGCCATCAAGACTGTTGAATTGATGCGCGAGATGGGGGCGACCAATATTTCGGCGATCCTAGGACCTTCAATCTGTGGAAGATGCTATGAAGTTTCAGAGGAGACTTACAGAGAGGTTATTGAACTCCATCCGTTAGCCGCATCGCGAACTTCAAAGGACACTCTTTCTCTCGACCTTCCGGGTGCACTTTCGGCAGTACTAAAGAGAGCTGGAGTCAGCGTTGAGATTCACCACGAATGTACAGTGGAAAATCAGGACTATTTTTCTTACCGTCGCGATGGTGTAACTGGACGACAAGTAGGAGTGATCTCCCTATGAACTCCAGAGCCGATGAACTTGCTGAGAACTTGCATGCAGTTCAGGGCGAGGTTGCTCCATATGCACCTACATTGATTGTCGTTACCAAGACATATCCAGTGAGCGATGTTGCGATACTAAAAAATTTAGGAGTCCATCACTTTGGCGAGAACCGGAGCGCCGAAGGCCTCGAAAAGAGCGCAATTATCGATGCTCACTGGCATTACCAAGGTGAGATTCAGAGTAAGAAGATCCGCGAAATTCTTTCGTGGGCGGGGTGTATTCATTCACTTGACAATCTCGGTCATGGCGAGAAGATAGAACGCACTCTCGCTGAAACCTCTCATGAAGTCACTATCTTTCTTCAGCTCTCACTCGATGGCGACCCGTCACGTGGGGGAGTGCAAGAGAGGGAGATACATGAGTTAGCTCGTCAGTTGATGGACCGCCCTCGAATAAACCTTCAGGGAATCATGTGTGTTCCACCTGTCACAACTGAGCCAGCTCGTGCTTTCGCAGAAATTTCACAGATTCATCGTCGTTTTATAGCCGAATTCCCTCAGGCACCTTCTCTATCGGCAGGTATGTCTGGTGATTATCTCATTGCCCTGGATCATGGTGCGACACACATTCGCGTGGGGAGCAAAATCCTCGGTCCGCGGCAGTACCACTAGTAACCTTGAGGCCATGTCAGCACTCAATAAGATGATGGGTTTCCTCGGTCTGGTTGATACAGAGGATGAGTTAGAGACCCCTGCTACTCCAATCAAGAAGTCTGAACCACGCGCAATCACGCCACGCCGCCCAGAGCCAACAGGTGTAACAGTTGTTCGTACACACCATGACGTTGTTGAGGAGCCATTTGTTGATGAGAGCACTTCGTACAACATCGTGACTCTTCAACCTCGTTCCTACTCGGAGGCGCGCAAAGTTGGCGAGTACTACCGTGAGGGCAATCCGGTGATCATCAACCTTGATGACATGGAAGAATCCGAGCGCAAACGTCTCGTTGACTTCGCATCTGGACTGGTATTTGGTCTACATGGCCGGATCGAGCGCATTAGCCTCAAGGTCTTTCTTCTCTCACCAGCTAACGTCAATGTGAGCAACGAAGATCGCACTGCAGCTCAAGCAAGTTTCTACAACCAGAGCTGACGCGACTGATGTTTCTACAGAACGTCATTCTCCAGCTTCTCTCACTCTTCAAGATTGCGCTCTTTCTGCGCATCATTATCGATTACATTCGAATGTTTGCGCGCTCATGGCGACCAAATACTTTTCTGCTCGCCATCTTCGAAGTAATTTTTACTGTGACCGAACCGCCGATGCGTTTCGTCCGACGCTTCGTCCCACCGCTTCGTATCGGTGGAGTAGCGCTCGATCTCTCATTTATCGTCCTATTGATTGCAGTAAATCTCCTGCAATCAATAGTTGTCGCAGTTCTTTAAGCTTTACTTAGCTCGAAGACCAAACCGAGTTCGAATTCACCTGGAGTAAGGCTTTCATCGCGCACCATTGAAGTCGCCAGAACTTCATCTGAGATATGTTTGACACCAGATTCGATTGTCGCAACATCTTCAAGGTTGGCATTCCACTTCACAATGATTCGATCTGAGATATCGAAGCCATCGCTCTTGCGACGTTCTTGAATAGCTCGAATGACCTCACGAATGGAGCCAGCAGCAATGAGCTCTGGGGTTAATTCCAAGTCGAGAGCAACGCTCTCGCCGTCGTGGCTAGCCACCATCCAGCCACTCTTTGGAACCTCAGTCACTACGAGATCATCGATCGAAATCTCATAACCGCCGAGAGAGGTGGCAGGCTGCGTCCGGAGAGTACGGACGAGAGAGACGGCATCAGCTGTTGCGATCAGTTTCGCAACATCCTGAACTGATTTTCCATACTTAGCGCCGAGCGACTTGAAGTTCGCCTTGATCGAAACATCAACCAAATCACCATCTGCATCTGCAATATCGGCCAAGTCAGTCACATTGAGTTCGTCAGAAATCTGCTCTTTCATCTCCAAAGGAAGAGATGACCATCCAGCAGCAGAGATCAGTGCGCGCTGTAATGGTTGGCGAATCTTTACTCCAGACTCAGCTCGTGCAGATCGACCCAGTTCAACAACGCGTCGAGTCATGGATACTTGCTTATTTAACTCTGGATTAATAAGTGAAGTATCTGCAACTGGAAAATCAGTCAGATGAACGGATATCGCTGCGCTCGGATTTGCCACTCGAATTAGTTCTTGCCAAGTCTGTTCAGCTATGAAGGGAACCATCGGAGCGAGCAACTGGGTCAGCGATTCCAAACACTCGTGAAGCGTTGCAAGAGCCGCCACGTCACCATCCCAGAAGCGGCGACGAGATCGGCGAACATACCAATTTGAAAGATCATCGATAAATTTCGCGAGAACCTTTCCGGCGCTCTGTGAATCGAATTCACTGTATGCCTTATCGACCTCATTAATAACGGAGTGCAACTCGCTTAAAATCCACTTATCCATTGTGGAGCGATCTGCTATTGCTGGGCTCTGGCCTAAAGTGAAATTTGAGGCTTTGGCATAGAGCGCATGGAACGAAATTGTGTTCCAGTAGGTAAGGAGGGTCTTTCGAATGACATCGGAAATGGCTTCATGGCCTACTCGACGCGAAGCCCATGGCGAGCCTGCCGCAAGCATGTACCAACGAACAGCATCTGCACCGTGCTGATCCATGAGCGCCATTGGCTCGAGCACATTTCCAAGGTGCTTGCTCATCTTTCGTCCATCTTTATCCAAGATGTGACCGAGGCAGAGAACGTTCTCGTAGGAGGATTGATCAAATACAAGAGTTCCAATTGTCATCAAGGTATAGAACCAGCCTCGAGTCTGATCGATTGCCTCGCAGATGAAGTCAGCGGGATAGGCAGCTTTGAATTTCTCGACCGATCCCTCCTTGTGTGGATATCCCCACTGTGCAAACGGCATCGATCCGGAGTCGTACCAACAGTCGATTACTTCAGGGACGCGGACCATCGTTGCATCACATTCTGCACATCCGAAAGTAACGTCATCAACATATGGGCGATGCGGATCTAGATTAGAGAGTTCCTTACCGGCCAATTCGCCCAGCTCTTTCAGAGAAGAGATACAAATTTCATGTTTATTCTCGCAACGCCAAATTGGTAGTGGCGTGCCCCAGTAACGGTTACGAGAGAGCGCCCAATCGATGTTGTTGGTGAGCCAATCACCATAGCGACCAGTTTTAATGGTCTCAGGAAACCAGTTGGTCTTTTCATTTTCGCGCAAGAGCGCATCCTTGATCGAGGTTGTGCGGATATACCACGATGGTTGTGCGTAATAAATCAGTGCAGTGTGGCAACGCCAGCAGTGTGGATAGGAGTGCTCATAGGGCTGATTTTTATAGAGAGCCCCATTTGTCTTGAGTTCCTTCACCAACGGCTTATCGGCATCTTTAAAGAAGAGTCCACCAACAACTGGCACATCGCTAAGGAAGCGGCCATCGGCTGCGACGGGATTTACTACCGGCAAACCATAAGAACGGCATACCTGTAAGTCATCAGCTCCAAAGGCTGGAGCTTGATGCACCAACCCAGAACCATCTTCGGTTGTCACGTACGTTGCAAGAACGACGAAGTGAGATTCTGGGATATCGATGTAGTCAAATGGGCGCTTATATGTCACGCGCTCCAAATCCTTACCTTTGAAGCGTTTGAGAATTTCCTGCTCACCTGCAACCGCAGAGAGAAGTGGCTCTGCCACGACTAATACTTCTGAGTTTTCTTCAACCGTGGTGCGCACTGCTACGTAATCCACATCAGGGTGTGCAGCAACCGCCGTATTCGATACCAATGTCCATGGTGTCGTTGTCCATACCAGGAGCGAGGCGTTTAATTGAGCAAGTTCACCACTGGTGATAGGGAAGCGAACATAGACCGAAGGATCGACAACAGTTTCATATCCTTGAGCGAGTTCGTGATCGGATAGTCCTGTGCCACAGCGAGGACAGTAAGGAGCAACTCGATGATCTTGAACTAGCAGACCCTTCTTCCAAATCTCTGAGAGTGACCACCAGACGCTCTCGACATACTCAGGTGCCATCGTCCAATATGCCTGATCAAAATCGACCCAGAAGCCCATCCGCTCTGTCATTTTGGTAAAAGCATCGACATGGCGCGTTACTGAGCTCTTGCATTTGTCGTTAAATTCTGCGATTCCAAACTTCTCGATATCGCCCTTGCCAGAAAAACCAAGTTCTTTCTCTACCGCAATTTCAACGGGGAGTCCGTGACAGTCCCAACCTGCTTTGCGTGAGACGTATCTTCCCTTCATTGTTTGATAGCGAGGGAACACATCCTTAAAAACGCGAGCTTCGATATGGTGCGTTCCAGGCATACCGTTTGCAGTGGGTGGCCCCTCATAGAAAGTCCAAGGTTCACCATTTGCGCGAGCGGTTAAACTCTTTTCAAAAATATTCTCACGCTTCCAAAAATCAAGGATGGAGTGCTCCATCGCAGGCAGATCAATCTGCGGTGCGATTGCATTGAACTTCGGTGAATCGGTCATATCTATCTCCCTCTCCATGCTCGACTTCTTCTCAGTCTCGCTCTATGGAGGGACGAGCACGAGGCTCGCGGTACCACCCGCCTTGCAGCGCTGTTCGCGCACTGCCACTTTCATTCTTTACGCGTTGCGGTTCTACCCTCCCACGCAAACGGGAGTATCTTCCAGCCGGCTCCGAGGTGATCGCCTCTTCATCGCCACTTTCGCGTAAATCCTGTGCCCGCAGTCTAAACCATCACCACTGAGTCGTAGCTCCTTATGCGTGGCGCAGTTGGCAGCGGGCGGGGAAAAGGAATAGGGTGCGCGGCGTGCCAGCAAAGAATATTGCCCAGAAGCTCCTCAAGAAGGTGAAGCCTGCTGCAAAGAAGGCCGCTCCAGCAAAGAAAGCTGTAGCAAAGAAGGCCGCTCCAGCAAAGAAAGCGGTAGCGAAGAAAGCTGTAGCGAAGAAAGCTGTAGCGAAGAAGGCCGCTCCAGCAAAGAAAGCGGTAGCGAAGAAAGCTGCTCCTGCAAAAAAAGTTGCTGCAAAGAAAGTCACTGAAGTAAAGAAGGCCCCTAGTCGCCCATTTCCTTCCAAGGTTGGCAAGACAACTCTTACTGTAGATGAAAAATCCCAAACGGTCTCAGTGGCTACTGTGGTAGCTCCACAAGCTGCACCCGTTGTTGAAGAGCGTCGCTTGGTGATGCCACCGCCACCTCGTCCAGTAAAGAGTGGAAAGAAAGTTGCCCCCCTCAAGCCACTCAAGGCGGCACCTACTCCGGTCACCGCAGAAGCTGGTGAAGCGGCATGGAGCGCAGCAGAACTCAAGGCGATGCGAGCAGAACTCTCTCAAGATCTGCTTCGCCTCCAAGCAGAGCTTGCAACAGTTGAGGCAGAGATGAATGAACTCATCGCAGATGCTGGAGACGGCGCCGGAGATGATCAAGCAGATTCCGGAACAAAGACATTCGAGCGTGAGCACGAGATGTCACTTGTAATCAATGCACGAGACATGGTTCTGCAGACCGAACGCGCCCTCAGTCGCATAGATAATAAAACTTATGGAAATTGTGAAGTGTGTGGATCGCCAATCGGAAAAGCCCGACTTCAAGTATTCCCACGTGCAACACTCTGCATGATCTGCAAGCAGAAGGAAGAGCGGCGCTAAAGTGCGCCGAACTTCATTAGTTCAGCGCCTCTTCTCTCTTGCCCTAGTAATTTGGGCGCTCGATTTCTTCACCAAGAACTGGGCTGTAGAGAATCTCAGCGCAGCGCCTCGTCAACTCATCGGCTCCTTCCTGCAGCTCACTCTCTTCCGCAATCCAGGTGCTGCATTTAGCATGGCGACAAGTTTCACCATCGTATTCACAACTATCTCCATCGCCGTCGCACTCTTTATTGCTCGATATGCAGCCCGAATTACCTCGCCTTGGTGGGCATACGTGGCAGGCATGGTCCTTGGGGGAGTGCTCGGAAACCTCTCAGACCGGATCTTTCGAGCACCTGGATTCCTCTATGGCCATGTGATTGATTGGATTCAAATTCCTCATTGGCCAATCTTCAATGTCGCAGATTCCGCGATCTTTATCGCTGCTGGAATCGCTATCCTCCTTACCCTCAAGAATATTTCTCCCACAGAAAACTCCAGCGGAACTAAGTCAGGAAAAGATGAGTAGAGAACATCGCACGTTGGTCGTGCCAGAAGGTGTGGCAGGTGAACGAATCGATAGCGCTCTCACTCGCGTCCTCGGGTTATCTCGAACTTCCGTAGTAAAGCTTCTTGAAGATGGAGACATTCGAAGCAATGGAAGAGAAGTTGCAAAATCCGAAAAGGTTGTCGCCGGTCAGGTGATTGATGTCTTGCTTCCAGCAGAGGTCAATACCGATCCCATTCCACCGACGCCCCTCGACGGATTAACAGTTGTCTATAACGATGATGAGATAGTTGTTGTAGATAAGCCCGTTGGATGTGCGGCTCACCCAGCTCCAGGATGGACAGGTCCTACTGTTATCGGCGCACTGATTGCCGCTGGTTACACCATCTCCACAAGTGGACCAGCAGAGCGCGCTGGCATCGTCCATCGACTCGATGCTGGAACATCAGGTTTGATGATTGTGGCAAAGACCGACCGCGCATATCTCAAACTCAAAGATATGTTCCGCGATCATGATGTTGAAAAAACTTATCACGCCCTCGTGCAGGGACATATGGATCCTGCCGAAGGAACTATTGATGCTCCGATTGATCGCCATCCAACTCAGGATCATCGCTTTGCGGTGGTTGCCGATGGCAAAGAGAGCATCACTCACTATCAAGTGATTGAGTATTACCGATCTGTGTCCATGGTCAAAGTCGAACTTGAGACAGGGCGTACTCACCAAATTCGCGTTCACTTCTCTGCACTTGGCCATCCACTTGTGGGAGATACCACCTATGGCGCAGACCCGGTTCTAGGAAAGTCACTAGCGATGCGTCGGCCCTGGCTTCACGCACTCGAACTTCGCTTTAACCACCCAATCACGGGCGAGGAGCTTGTACTTAGCGCTCCATATCCACCTGACCTTGAGGCTTCACTCGCACTACTTTCGGAGGCAGTTCTCCCATAATTGGGCGACTAGGGGATAAGGTGGCGCCCTAATGTCATCTGAAGAGAAATCAGCTTCACGGGCATCGACGCAAGACTCATTTGTACATCTTCATGTGCATACCGAGTACTCGATGCTCGATGGCGCCGCGCGTGTAGGCGAGTTGGTGAAAGAAGTCGCTCGCCAAGAGATGCCGGCGATTGCAATGACAGACCATGGAAATGTTTTTGGTGCCTTCGAATTCTATAAACAGGCAACGAAAGCTGGCGTAAAGCCAATCATTGGAATTGAAGCCTACGTGGCTCCAGAATCACGCTTTGAGAAGAAGCGTATTCAATGGGGAGATGGAGGCGATGATGATGTCTCTGGCGGTGGCGCTTATACGCACATGACGATTCTCGCTGAGAACAATCAGGGGCTAGCAAATCTTTTCCGACTCTCATCTCTAGCCTCTCTAGAGGGTTATTACTACAAACCTCGCATGGACCGCGAGCTCCTTAGCACTTATGCCGATGGTTTGATAGCAACAACTGGTTGTCCCGGTGGAGAAATTCAAACACGCCTTCGCATGGGTAAATATAAAGAAGCAATGAGGGCGGCGAGCGATTATCGCGACATCTTCGGAAAAGATAATTTTTTCCTTGAGCTTATGGATCACGATATCGATATTGAAAATCGAGTCAAATCCGACTTAATGAAACTTGGCAAAGAGCTCAAGTTGCCACTTCTTGCAACTAACGATTTGCATTACACGCACCATGCAGATGCCGATGCTCATGCCGCTCTTCTCTGCGTTCAATCTGGATCAACTTTGGCAGACCCTAAGCGATTTAAGTTTGATAATTCAGAGTTCTACGTGAAAACCGCGGCCCAGATGCGCGAACTGTTTAAAGAAACACCTGAGGCGTGCGATAACACTTTACTGATTGCCGAACGCTGCAATGTAACCCTTCGCGAAGGCGAAAACTTAATGCCGCGATTTGCGGTTCCGCCAGGTGAAACCGAAGATTCGTGGCTCCGTTCAGAATCAATCCGCGGATTATCTGAAAAACTCGGCGATCGACTTACGCCAGAACATAGTAAACGACTCAACTATGAACTTGATGTCATGATTAAGATGGGATTTCCTGGTTACTTTCTCGTTGTTGCTGACCTGGTAAGCCACGCGCGCAAAGTTGGAATTCGCGTTGGACCTGGACGTGGCTCTGCCGCAGGTTCACTTGTTGCTTATGCGCTGGGAATTACCGGACTCGATCCCATCGAACATGGATTGCTCTTCGAGCGCTTTCTGAATCCAGAGCGCATCTCAATGCCCGATATCGATCTCGACTTCGACGAACGTCGCCGCTCGGAGATGATTCGATATGCCACCGAGAAGTACGGTGAGGACCGAGTAGCGCAGATCATTACTTTCGGCACAATCAAATCGAAGCAAGCACTGAAAGATGCAACTCGTGTTCTTGGCTATCCATATGCAGTGGGTGAAAAACTCACCAAAGCTTTACCGCCATCTGTGATGGGCAAAGACATTACCCTCGGCGGAGTCTTTGATGCTAAAGATCCTCGGTATGGCGAAGCGGGGGAGTTCCGACAACTCTACGAGGGTGATGTCGACTCCAAGCGAGTTGTAGATCTAGCGCGTGGCTTGGAAGGTTTGAAGCGTCAGTGGGGAGTTCATGCGGCAGGGGTGATCCTGTCACGCGATCCATTGCTTGATGTGATCCCAATCCATCGCCGCGAATCTGATGGCTCGATTATCACGCAATTTGATATGGGAGCGTGCGAAGCAACCGGTCTCCTTAAGATGGATTTTCTTGGTCTGCGTAACCTCTCGGTACTAGATGATGCGCTTCTCAATATTAAAGAGAATCAGAGCATTGACCTTGTATTAGAAGATTTGCCGTTGTCCGATAAGAAGACCTTTGAGCTCTTATCTCGTGGCGATACTCTCGGCGTATTTCAGCTTGATGGTGGCGGAATGCGTTCACTCCTTCGCGCCATGGCCCCCGATTCCTTTGAAGATATCTCAGCGGTAATTGCGCTCTATCGTCCAGGTCCAATGGGTGAGAACTCACATAATGATTATGCAGATCGGAAGAATCGACGGAAAAAAGTCGAGCCGATTCATCCAGAACTTTCGGAGGCGCTAGAAGAAATTCTTGGGGATACTTATGGCTTGATTGTCTATCAAGAGCAGGTGATGGCAATCGCACAGAAAGTTGCGGGCTTCACACTTGGTCGCGCAGATTTATTGCGTAAGGCGATGGGTAAGAAGAATAAAGAGATTCTTGATAAGGAGTATGTTCCTTTTGAAGCTGGAATGAAAGCAAATGGATTCTCAGAGGATGCAATTAAACGCCTCTGGGAAGTTCTGATTCCATTCTCTGATTACGCATTTAACCGGGCACACTCTGCCGGTTATGGAGTTGTCTCATTCTGGACTGCTTATCTGAAAGCAAATTTCCCAACCGAGTACATGGCTGCATTGTTGACTTCTGTGCGAGATGATAAAGATAAGTCTGCTCTCTATCTTTCCGAATGTCGCCGCATGGGAATCAAGGTACTTCCACCTGATGTCAATGAATCTAATGCCGAATACACGCCGCGTGGTACAGATATTCGATTTGGTTTGGCAGCGATTCGAAATGTCGGCGAGGGCGTAGTTGCCTCCATCAAAGCCTCACGTGAAGCGAAAGGTAATTTCACTTCTTTCGGTGATTTCTTGGCAAAGGTTGATGCGCAGGTATGTAATAAGAAGACGATTGAATCACTTATTAAGGGTGGGGCTTTTGATTCGCTCAACCATCCTCGTAAAGGGTTAATGACAATTCACCTCGAAGCGATTGATTCTGTGATTGAAACCAAGCGAGCAGAAGCAATTGGACAATTCGATTTATTTGGTGGTGAGACTTCGTCAGAGATGGCCGGACTTGAAGTTGAGATTCCGCAGAGCGAGTGGGATAAAGGAACTCTCCTCGCATTTGAGCGCGAGATGCTAGGACTCTATGTCTCAGACCACCCTCTCCTAGGCGTCGAAAATGTACTTCGCTCCCATACAGATATGTCTATTAGCCAACTCCTCGATGATGGTGTTCCTGATGGAATGGTCACCATTGGAGGTCTTATTACTGGCGTTCAACGAAAAGTCTCCCGCAATGGAGATTCATGGGCGGTTGTAAATATTGAAGATCTCGAAGGCTCCATCGAGGCTCTCTTCTTCTCCAAAACTTACAACCAGTATTCCCTCTCACTTACTGAAGATCGCGTTGTTGTTATTCGTGGCCGTTTCTCTCGAAGCGACGAACAAGTGAGGTTTACTGCGATGGAGATGTCTATGCCAGATATCTCAAGCGGTCCTACCGGCCCACTTCTCATCTCGCTGCCTGCAGTGCAAGTCACTCCACCAATTGTCGAGCGAATGAAAGAAATTCTCCGCTCTCACCCAGGCAAGCGCGAAGTACATCTCCATGTCATCGATACTGAGAAATCGACTGTTTTGAAAGTTGATGCCCTCGTCACAGCATCGCCAAGTTTGAGCGCAGACCTTAAGGCGATTCTTGGCCCGGAGTGCATTGTCCGGGGATAATCAGGTCGCATCGCACTCACATCGCAAAGTAGAATAGGCGCATGTTGCGTCGCGTCGATCTTCGAGGAAAGTCCCTTACCAGGGGGCAATATCAGCGCGAACTCCCTCGAGCTACTCTTGATGTGGCAGCCGCGATGGTTGCAATCGAACCAATCCTTGAGCGCGTGAAAAATGGCAACGAGGAAGATTTGATTGCGCTCAGTGAGCAATTTGATCGAGTGCGTCCTGCATCTATCCGCGTTTCACAGGCTGCGCTCGATGAGGCTCTGGCCAATCTAAATCCCGCAGTTCGCACAGCGTTGGAGACATCGGCTGCGCGAATTCGCACCGTTCATTCATCTCAAGCACGAGGTGAAACCACAGTTACTGTTGTCGACGGTGGAACAGTCCGAGAGAAGTGGATACCCGTGGATCGGGTGGGACTTTATGTTCCTGGAGGTCGCGCGGTCTACCCAAGTTCAGTCTTGATGAATGTCATTCCGGCACAAATTGCACAAGTGTCGAGCATTGCGGTCGCATCTCCACCACAGGCTGAGTTTGGCGGATTACCGCACCCATCAATTTTGGCGGCATGTGCGCTCCTTGGTATCACAGAGGTCTATGCGGTTGGAGGAGCACAGGCGATTGCGCTCTTTGCATATGGAATGGAGGGCGTTGCTGAAAAATGTGATTTGGTTACTGGGCCGGGAAATATCTATGTGGCTGCAGCCAAACGTGCGCTCCGCGGAGTAATCGGCATTGACTCTGAAGCCGGACCGACAGAAATTGCAATCCTTGCCGACAATTCGGCAATCGCAGCAGAAGTTGCAACAGATTTAATTTCGCAAGCAGAGCACGATGTGATTGCCGCTGCTGTTCTTGTGACAGATTCACTTGAATTAATCGAATCCGTTGAACGTGAGTTGGAGGTTCGAGTCTCGAGCACCAAACACTCAGAGCGGATTAGAACAGCTCTCACCGGAATTCAATCAGCTGCCGTTCTTGTCGATTCCATTGAACAGGGACTTGATGTGGTCAATGCATATGCGGCTGAGCATTTAGAGATTCAAACAGTTAATGCTCGTGAGGATGCGGCAAAGATTCGCAATGCTGGCGCCGTCTTTATTGGACGGTTCTCTCCAGTCTCATTAGGAGATTATTCCGCCGGCTCTAACCACGTACTTCCAACGGGTGGTTGTGCCTGCCACAGTAGTGGTCTCTCTGTTCAGACATTTCTACGTGGAGTGCATTACATCGAGTACCAGAGAGAAGCATTCACCGATATCGCACAAACTGTGATAACTCTTGCAAACGCAGAAGATCTTCCAGCTCACGGTGAGGCCATCTCAGTTCGATTTGAGATGCCATGAGTCAGTGGCCGCAATGGCTGCCGTTGAGCGAACGGCTCCGTCCACTCTCTCCCTACGGAGCTCCACAACTTCCTGCAGAGGCGGTTCTCAACACCAACGAAAGTCCGTTCTCGCTTTCGCCACAACTAGCCGCCGCAATCTCTCGACGAATTGAAGAGGTAGCGAAGAGTCTCAACCGTTATCCCGATCGTGATGCCACAGTTCTGCGAACGGGTCTGGCGAACTTCATCAACGAACTTTCCGGAACCTCCTTTACGCTCCACAATATTTGGGCAGCAAATGGCAGTAATGAGATTATCCAATCAATCTTTCTGGCGTTCGGAGAGAAAGGTGCTATTGGGTTTACACCCTCTTATTCGATGCACCCCTTGATAGCACGAGTTACCAATACATCTTGGATTGATGGGCCACGACGTTCTGATTTTTCACTCGATGTTGAAATTGCAAAGAAAGAAATTGCTAAAGCGCAACCAGCTTTAACATTTATCACTACTCCTAACAATCCAACCGGTACCTCATTGCGGCTTGATGAGATTGAGGAGTTGGCAAAGAGAGTTACTGGACTCCTTGTTGTCGATGAAGCGTATGCTGAATTCTCTGACGAAGTTTCAGCAGTTACTTTGATAGATAAGTACCCACATGTGATTGTTATCCGAACTATGAGCAAGGCATTCTCTTTTGCTGGAGTTCGTCTTGGCTATCTCGTGGCGAACTCCGCTGTGATTGAGGCGCTCTTCTTGGTTCGTTTGCCCTACCATCTCAGTGCAATTACTCAGGCAGCAGCTGAAGTTGCTCTCGATTATCGAGGAGATCTGCTTGGTAATGTGAGAACACTTATTGCCGAACGAGATCGAGTGAGGTCCGAGCTAGAAGCCCTTGGTTTATCTGTTCTTCCCAGCAAGGCCAACTTCCTGCTCTTCTCAGGATTTGATATTTCTGCCGAGCTTCTCTGGAAATCGCTCTTGGATGCAGGTGTGCTCATTCGAGATGTGGGATTATCAGGGTACTTGCGAGTGACTATCGGCAGCGAGGCCGAAAACACCCTCTTTATCAAAGCTGTGACCGCAATTCTTCACAAATAACGTTAACTGGAGTCAGAATGAGAAATGCACGAGTCGAACGCACAACTAAGGAATCAAGCGTCCTGGTAGACCTCACTCTCGATGGAACCGGAGAAATTTCGGTCGACACTGGAGTCCCATTCTTCGACCACATGATGTCTCAGCTTGGAAAGCACTCTGGATTTAACCTCACGATCAAGACTACTGGTGATATTGACGTGGATTCTCACCACACTGTAGAAGATACCTCGCTCGCATTCGGCCAGGCGCTTCGCGAGGCGCTCGGTGACAAGACAGGAATTCGTCGCTTTGGTGATGCGATGGTTCCGCTCGATGAAGTTTTGGTGCAAGCGGCAGTGGACCTCTCAGGTCGTCCTTATCTCGTACATCGCCAACCAGAAATTGTTGAGCTCATCGGAACTTTTGATACAACATTAGGGCGACACATTTGGGAATCGATTGTTGCCGAGGCGCGAATCGCTCTGCATGTACGTGTCCTTGAAGGTCGAAATGCGCACCATGTTTTCGAAGCACAATTTAAGGCAGTGGCTCGTGCACTCCGCGATGCAGTCGCTATTGATGGCCGCACCGCTGGTATTCCATCAACAAAGGGCACGCTTTAGTTGATTGCAATCCTTGATTACGGTTCGGGAAATCTGCGTTCGGCGCTCCGTGCATTTGAGCGTGCCGGTAAAGAAGTCATCCTCACCTCTGATTACTCCATTGCCCTAGAAGCCGAAGGATTGGTGGTGCCTGGAGTAGGCGCATTCGGTGCATGCATGACTGGTTTGAAATCTGTGCGTGGCGATCAACTCGTACGTGAACGAATCGCACTTGCTCGTCCGACCATCGGCATCTGTGTTGGAATGCAAATTCTCTTCGCTTCTGGTGTTGAGCATGGACAGCATCAAGGGGTAGGCATCTGGCCATCAACGGTAGAAAAGTTAACTGCAAAAGTTCTCCCTCACATGGGTTGGAATACCGTCGCTGCCGCTTCAGGAAGTCAACTCTTTAAAGGCGTCGAAGGAGAGTCCTTCTACTTTGTACATTCTTATGGAGTCACTGCACCGGTCGATGGTGGTGCGCTGCACTCATGGAGCGACTACGACATGCGTTTCCTAGCGGCAATTGAAGATGGCGTTATCTCTGCAACACAGTTTCATCCAGAAAAGTCGGGCGATGCAGGGCTGCATCTGATTAAGAATTGGGTATCGGGGCTATGAGCTATTTAGAACTACTTCCAGCGGTAGATGTGAAAGATGGCCGTGCCGTGCGCTTGGTTCAGGGAGAACTTAGCGCTGAAACCGCATACGGATCCCCACTTGATGCGGCACTCGACTTTCAATCCTCGGGCGCTGAGTGGATTCACTTGGTGGATCTTGATGCTGCATTTGGAATTGGTGAGAATAGTGCGCTCCTTGCAGAAGTTGTAGGTCGATTAGATATCAAAGTTGAACTCTCCGGCGGAATACGTGACGATGAATCGTTGATACGCGCTCTCGCTACTGGCTGCCGAAGAGTGAATCTCGGTACTGCCGCACTCGAAAATCCCGAGTGGACTTCGCAGGTGATTGCGCAATATGGAGATCGGATCGCCGTTGGACTTGATGTTCGCGGGCATGTTCTCGCTGCACGTGGTTGGACCAAAGAGGGTGGCGATCTCTTCGAAACCATCGAGCGCCTCGAACGTGATGGTTGCGCTCGTTACGTGGTCACAGATGTCACAAAAGATGGAACGCTCAAAGGACCGAATCTCGAACTTCTGCGCGAAGTCTGCGCTTCTACCAAGAAGCCTGTAATCGCTAGCGGTGGAATTTCATCACTTGCAGATATTGCAGCTCTCTCGACTTTGCGTGAGATCGGCGTTGAAGGAGCCATCGTCGGTAAAGCCCTCTATGCGGGAGCGTTTACATTGGAAGAAGCCTTGGAGCTAACACGCAAGTGACGCTCTCGGTTCGCATTATTCCTTGCCTTGACGTGACTGATGGCAGAGTTGTTAAAGGTATTAATTTCACAAATCTCGTTGATGCCGGCGACCCAGTTGAGATGGCTGCGCTATACAACAACGAAGGCGCTGATGAATTAACTTTTCTCGACATCTCTGCCAGCGTTGCAGGTCGAGAGACAACACTTGACGTTGTTCGCCGAACGGCTGAACAAGTATTTATTCCGCTCACCGTTGGTGGTGGCATCCGAAGTGTGGACGATGTAGATCGCCTCTTACGTGCCGGAGCTGACAAAGTTTCGATTAACACTTCTGCAATCGCTCGACCTGAGTTGATTGCAGAGATTGCAGACAGATTTGGCTCCCAAGTTCTTGTTCTATCGGTTGATGCGCGACGCGCACGAACTGATTCAGGCTTCGAAGTGACAACTCATGGAGGCCGCCAGAGCGCTGGCCTTGATGCTCTTGCCTGGGTTGAGAAGGCCTGTGCGCTCGGTGTCGGAGAAATTCTTCTCAACTCTATGGATGCTGATGGAACTCGTGCTGGGTATGACATCGGAATGATCACCGCCGTCCGCGAAATTTCTAAGGTACCTCTGATAGCTAGCGGTGGAGCTGGCAGTCGAGAGGATTTCGCTGCTGCGCTCGATGCCGGAGCCGATGCGCTGCTCGCTGCCTCAATATTCCACTTTGGAGTCCATCGAATTGGCGATGTGAAGAGCTATCTTGATAGCAACGGATATCCGGTGCGCAAGGTGATGCGGAGCTAGGGCAGAATAGAGATATGAGTATTGAGCTTTCGCCGACAGTGGCTGCGTTGCTGAAAGAGGGCGTAGAGCTCATTCCTGCCATCGCACAAGACGCCACGACCGGCGAGGTGTTGATGTTGGCTTACATGAACCATCAATCACTAGCCATCACTCTTACTACCGGTAGGGCAACTTACTGGTCGCGTAGTCGTCAGGAACTCTGGGAGAAGGGTGCAACTTCTGGTCATACTCAGAGAGTTATTGCACTTTCACTTGATTGCGATGGCGATGCAATTCTCTTAAAGGTGGAACAAAGTGGCCCAGCGTGCCACACTGGCGAGAACTCATGCTTCCATCACACTCTCGATCGCACTTTAGAGAGTTGATACCGTAATGAATCTTCAGGAGTTTCGCTCGTACGCCAGGGATCACAATGTCATTCCAGTCTTTCGCCGTGTGCTGGCCGATGGTGAGACTCCGCTTGGAATCTACAAGAAGTTAGCAAAGAATCGTCCTGGCACTTTTCTGCTCGAGAGCGCAGAACATGGGGGAGCCTGGTCTCGATACTCCTTTATTGGCGTCAATAGCCAAACAACGTTGACAGAAAATGATGGACGCGCTGAGTGGCTTGGTACGCTTCCAGTTGGAGTGCCGCGCGATATGGATCCCTTGCAAGCGCTTCGCCAATCTGTAGCGCACTTACGTACGCCGGTTATCGCCGGCCTACCACCTTTAACAGGTGGTTTAGTAGGTTATATGGGTTACGACGCAGTTCGGCGTTTGGAGAATATTCCCACTCTCGCGGAAGATGACCTCCATCTTCCAGAAATCGCTTTTATGTTAACGAGTGATCTGGCTGTAATGGATCACAGCAATGGAACCGTAACTTTAATTGCAAATGCCATCAATTGGGATGGATCCGATGAACGCGTCGATGAAGCTTTCGCTCAATCTCAACTTCGTCTGGATCAGATGCACCACGATTTGCAGAGCTCTTTACCTGGTGACGTCAGTGAAATTCCAGAATTCATGCCACCACTCTTTCAGCGAAACATCTCTGCGGAGGATTTTCGAGCCAAAGTTGAGATTGCGAAGGAAGAGATTCGAGCCGGCGAGGCTTTCCAGATAGTAATTTCGCAACGTTTTGCCACCACAGTCACCGCTGATTCACTCGATGTCTACCGAGCCTTGCGATTAAGTAACCCAAGCCCCTATATGTACCTCTTTAAGTTTGAAAGCGGATTTGATGTAGTGGGGTCTAGTCCAGAGGCGCTAGTGAAAGTGACCGGGCGTGAGGTCATGGTTCATCCCATCGCCGGCACACGTAAACGTTCTTCATCGCTTGAAGAAGATGTACGCCTTGGTGAAGAGTTGTTATCTGATCCGAAAGAGCGAGCAGAGCACCTGATGTTGGTCGATCTCGGGCGCAATGATGTGGGTCGAGTCTGTACACCAGGTTCCGTTGAGGTCATCGACTTTATGCATATTGAGCGTTACTCGCATGTCATGCATATTGTCTCCACAGTTATCGGAGAGTTAGCAGAGAGCGCTGCACCCATTGATGCGCTCTTTTCAGTGTTCCCAGCTGGCACACTCTCTGGTGCACCTAAGCCGCGAGCGATGGAAATCATCGAACGGCTAGAGCCAACCCGTCGCGGACTTTACGGGGGAGCAATTGGCTACTTTGATTTCACTGGAAACATCGATACTTGCATCGCAATTCGAACAGCATTGATTAAAGATGGAACTGCATATGTCCAAGCCGGTGCGGGTGTAGTTGCAGATTCAGATCCTGAGTCAGAGAATCAAGAGACTCTTAATAAGGCAGCAGCTGTGCTCACCGCAATCAATACTGCAAATGCGATGAGGAGATAAAATGTGGAAAGTAAATCTCTGGTTGGTCATTGTTTCGATTGTGGTTGTCTCCATCAGTCGTAGAGTTCGTCTCTCTGGAAAATATGAACGCACCGATAAGCGAGCTCGTGAGATCTCTCCATGGAAATCTCTTGACCAAGGGATTGATCCAACCACTCAGCCTGTGACTCCACCGATAAAGAATGAGGATTAATAGTGACAGTTCTCGATTCAATCATTGAAGGCGTGCGCGAGGACCTGGCTGCTCGCCGGCTGCCTTTATCGCAGCTACATGAGCAACTCGCCACTGCGCCAGCAGTTATTGATGCCCACTCACGACTGCGCATTGGTGAGATGGCGGTGATTGCGGAGGTGAAACGTTCATCGCCGAGCAAAGGCTCGCTCGCTGAAATCGCCGATCCGCGGGCACTCGCCGCCCAGTATCAAGTGGCAGGAGCTGCGGTGGTGAGCGTCTTAACTGAGAGACGTCGCTTCGGTGGCTCACTCGAAGACTTGGTTTCGGTCCGCTCTGAAATCTCAATTCCGATTTTACGAAAAGACTTTATGGTGGATGAGTATCAGTTTTTGGAAGCTCGAGCTGCTGGGGCTGATGTGGTCTTATTGATAGTGGCAGCACTCTCTAAAAATCAATTAAAGGATTATTACGATCTCGCCACCGAGCTTGGGATGGCTGTTTTGGTGGAAACACATACAGAGCAAGAGATTGAAGATGCAATGGAGATTGAACCGAGAATTATCGGGGTCAATGCTCGTAATCTGAAGACGCTCGAAATAGACCTTGCAGCGTTCACTCGATTGATCCCCATGATTCCTGAGTCAATCATCCGTATTGCAGAGTCAGGAATATCTCAGCGAGCTGAGGTGGAGATAGCGGCAGGTGCCGGTGCAGATGGAATCTTGGTAGGCGAGACGTTGGTCCGTTCTGGAGACCCACGCGCTGCTATCGATCAACTTTTGGGTCGCCGCGCTTAGCAATTGACAGGTAACCTTGACCGCATGAGCCTCATCGATACATCAGCGACAGACTTTTCGTCTGAAATTCTTGGACACTTTGGTCCTTATGGTGGCCGTTTTGTACCTGAGGCGCTCATCGGCGCACTGGAAGAACTTGATCGCGCTCATCAGGCAGCAATGATCGACCCAGAGTTTCAAAGTGAATTGGCCGAACTTCATCGCACCTACACAGGGCGTCCATCAATCCTGACTGAAGCGCATCGCTTCTCAGAGTATGCCGGTGGCGCACGAATTCTCTTAAAGCGGGAAGATCTCAATCACACTGGAAGCCATAAGATTAACAACGTTCTTGGACAAGCACTTCTCACCAAGCGAATGGGCAAGAAGCGCATCATCGCTGAAACCGGCGCGGGACAGCACGGTGTTGCATCTGCAACAGCTGCTGCACTGATGGGACTTGATTGCGTTGTCTATATGGGCGAGGAAGATACGCGTCGCCAGGCGCTCAATGTTGCACGGATGAAGTTGCTCGGTGCGCAAGTAGTTCCAGTCACCTCAGGTTCACGCACACTCAAAGATGCAATCAACGAAGCGATGCGCGATTGGGTAACAAATGTAGAAGATACTCATTACTTACTGGGTACAGTGGCTGGCCCACATCCCTTCCCAACCATGGTGAGAGATTTCCATAAAATCATTGGCGAAGAAGCACGCGAGCAGGTCCTTGCTCTGACTGGACGCCTGCCGGATGCAGTCCTTGCATGTGTCGGTGGTGGTTCAAATGCAATTGGAATTTTCCATCGTTTTATTAGCGATGAGGGCGTTCGCCTCATTGGTCTGGAAGCAGGGGGAGATGGCGTTGAGACTGGTCGCCATGCCGCAACAATCACCGGAGGTTCTCCTGGAGTTCTTCACGGAACGCGTTCCTATGTTCTTCAAGATGAGAATGGCCAAACAGTGGAGTCGCACTCGATTTCGGCGGGATTAGATTATCCAGGAGTTGGTCCCGAGCATGCCTATCTCCATGACATCGGTCGCGCCGAATATCGGGCGATTACCGATAAAGAGGCGATGGACGCCTTCTCGCTTCTATCGCGGACAGAAGGAATCATTCCTGCAATTGAAACTGCGCATGCACTCGCTGGAGCAATTAAAGTAGGAAAAGAACTTGGACCAGATGCAATCCTTCTGATTAATCTCTCTGGTCGTGGCGATAAGGATGTTCAGACTGCGGCACAGTATTTCGGTATACCTCTCTCTGACTCGAATGCGGACAGTAATAAGTGAGCACACCTCTCGATCAGTTATTTGAAAGAACTCGAAGCGAAGGTCGGGCAGCGTTGATTGCCTACATTCCGGCTGGCTTTCCGACCATTAAAGATTGT
>JACCDW010016548.1_pt1 | contig 21904 bp, 19 predicted proteins | sample 7449781 | NCBI WGS metagenome assembly JACCDW01 (sample SAMN15323449, study PRJNA562643) | freshwater metagenome | isolation source: river surface water | place: USA:Blue River Watershed | collected 2017-08-18
CCGCCGAGGCGCATGATCTCGCGACCGCGCTGAAGGGACAGGCCAAGAAGCAGGGTAACTGGGGCGAGTTGGTGCTGGAGAACGTACTGGCGCGTTCCGGGCTGCAGGAAGGCAAGGACTACCGGCGCGAAGTCAGTTTCAATACCGATGAGGGTAAGCGTCGCCCGGACGTGATCATCTACCTGCCCGATGCGAAGCACCTGATCGTGGATGCGAAAGTCTCACTGAATGCCTATACGCGGTATGTGAATGCAGAGGATGATCTGGAGCGCAAACAGGCGCTGTCCGAGCATGTAAAAGCGGTCGGCGATCGCATTCGTGAGTTGGCAGACCGCCGCTACCATGAGCTCGGTGACCTGAACTCGCCGGAGATGGTGTTCATGTTCGTGCCGGTCGAGTCGGCATTCGTGGAGGCGCTGCGTGCGGATGAAAACCTGTTCCAGCAGGCGCTGGAGCGTAATGTGCTGGTGGCGACGCCGACCACCTTGCTGACCAGCCTGAACATCGTGCGACAGCTGTGGCGGCTTGAGAAGCAGAATGCGCACAGCGCCGCGCTGGCTGACAGCGCATCAAAGCTGTATCACAAGTTCACCGTATTCATCGGCACGATGGAAGAGCTGGGCCGCAAGCTCGATGGCGCGCGAGTCAGCTATGCGAAGGCTTTTGGTCAGCTGTATCAGGGGCGCGGCAACCTGATCAGGCAAGCCAAAGAATTTGAACAGCTGGGTGTGGCCGTGAAAGGCGCGCTGCCACAGTATCTGGTGGACAAGGCGGAACTGGAGATCGATTTTCTGCCATCGCCGGTGGATGAACCCGGGGCGACCGATGAGGCTGGCGTTGACGCGGGCGATGTGGATGACGAGGGACGCGCTGCCTGACAAACAGCAGATATTTTCAAACTGATAATACTGCAGACAAAAAAAACGACTCTTCGAGCCGTCTTTTTCTTGAACCGGCCTCGCGGCCGGCCAGCAAACCGTCAAATTAACGGTTAGCGATGTACATCGTGATTTCGAAGCCGAAACGCAGGTCGGTTGCTGCCGGGGTGGTCCATGCCATGATTATCTCCTTGATTAAGCCTAAGTTTAGGTTTTTTGCCGCTGCTAAATGAGCCAGCTAGCGGATTGAATCTTCCCCCGGCCGGGCTTTCCATGCATCGGTGAATGGCTTAATTCCATCTAATGAATTTCATGAACCGGCCGATCCGCCAGCTGGCATGCCAGCGGGCATGACATACCGCCTGATATGATGCCCCGAAACCGGAAAAGGCGCAAAACCGACGTCTCCCGGGACCCGACCATGACCACCAGAACCGCCGATCCTGCCGCTGCAGCGCAGCAGAAAACCCTGACCATTGCCGGCATGAGCCTCAGGCTGAAGATCAACCTGATCTTTTCGCTGCTGACGCTGCTGATGTTCGCCGTGCTGATCGTGGTCGAGATCTCCACGACCCGCGCCAGTGTGCGCGAGGAAATGGAGGCCTCGGGACGTATTGCGACCCAGCTGCTGGGCCGCATCAGCAATTTCTACCCGAGCGATAAATTCCCCGAGCTGGTCACCTTTCTGCGTGACACAGGCCGCATTCGCGCCAACGATATCAAGCTGTATGACGCCGACGGTGCGCTGCTGTACCAGTCACCTCCGTCGCTGTACAAGGCCGGGCGCGATGCACCGGGCTGGTACGCATCGCTGGTGGCGCCACCCCATACCGAGCGCGTGATCCCTTTGCATGGCGCGCGACTGGTCGTGATCACCAACGCGACCCGCGCCATCCTTGATGGCTGGGACAATCTGCGCGACATCCTGTTTACTCAGGTGGCGCTGTTTGTGCTGGCTGATCTGGTGGTGTTCTGGCTGGTAAGTTTCTGGTTGTCGCCGCTGGAAAAAGTCGAACGCGGGTTGCGCGAGATCGAGCAGGGGGATCACCATGTGCGGCTGCCGCCGCTACCCGGCAAAGAGGCCGGCGAGATGGGTCGCGCGTTCAACCGCATGGCGCAGGCGGTGGAAGACAATATCCAGGTCAGGCAGAACAGCGCCGAAACTCAGGCCAGGCTGGAGGCGCAGCGCGAATTCACGCAGCTGCTGCACGCTCGCATCGAGGAGGAGCGCGCCGCGCTCGCACGTGAATTGCATGATGAGCTCGGACAGTCGCTGACGGCGATCCGCAGCATCGCCAAGTCGATGATGCAACACCCGGACATGGCCGGCGGCCCGTTGGAGCGTCATGCGCAGATGCTGTTCGACACCGCGGGCATGACCTCCGAAGCCATGCGGCGCATGATTCCGCGGCTCAGACCGATACAGCTTGAAGGCATGGGGCTGATCGATGCTGTGCGCGATCTGCTGACTGAGACGCAGCAGAATCATCCCGATGTGAAGTTCGAGTTGTCTGTCGGTGATGGCGGCCTGCCGCCGCTAGATGATGAAATCGAGTTGTCAGCCTACCGGATCGTGCAGGAAGCGATCACGAATGTGATCCGTCACTCGGGCGCGTCACGCGCACAGGTGTCGGTGACGGTCGATCAGGCGATGCTGCATATCGCCATTTCCGACAACGGCAAGGGCGCGGCATCGCTGCAACGCGAGGGTCACTATGGCGTGCGCGGCATGCAGGAGCGCGCTGCGGCATATGGTGGTACCGTGAACTTCGGTAGCGGACCCGGCGGCGGACTGGCGGTACGGGTGGCGCTTCCGCTGATCGAAAGCAAGCAGAGACAAGATGAAAAAAACAATTAATGTGATGCTGGTCGACGACCACGCGGTAGTGCGCTTCGGCTTTCGCATGCTGCTGGAGGCGAGCGATGACATCAAGGTCGTCGCCGAGGCCGCGTCAGCTGAAGAGGCTTACCAGCAACTTCCGACGATCAAGCCGGATGTGATCGTGATGGATATTTCACTCGGTGGCACAATGGGTGTCGAGGCAACGCGGCGCATCATGGCGCGCGACAAATCCGCCCGGGTATTGGGACTGTCGTCGCATGAAGATCCCAGCTATGTGCGCTACATGCTGAAGGCAGGTGCGCTGGGTTACTTGTCCAAGCGCAGCGCGCCGGACGAGTTGCTTCATGCCATCCGGCAGGTCAGCGAAGGGCGCATGTACATCGAGGCTGGTCTGTCGCAGCGCATGGCGCTCGAGGAATTTAACGGCGAGAAAAGTCCGATTGAAGTGCTGTCCGAACGCGAGTTTGGGGTTTTCATCCAGCTCGCCAAAGGATTGTCGGTGAACCAGATCGCCGAGATGCTGAATATTTCGCCGCGTACCGTCGGCACCCATCTGTACAACGTGAAACAAAAGCTTGCTGCCGCGAATCAGGCTGAGCTGACGCTGATTGCGGTACGGCATGGGTTAATCGAGACCTGAAACGTCGTGTCCGGCGGGCGGCTAGTGCAAAGCCAACGCATCGCCATCGCGAAAACAAACGCCCGGCGCTTACGTCTGCTGGCATGATCGAAGCCTGATATCCGGTATGCGTCGGCCTGGTGCCTTTTTAGGTACGCCGCCACGGATGAGTGCTCATGTCGGGGACCTCATGGTCAGATATCTTTCGGCACTGTTTTCCAATCCATCGGCTGCCCGTCCTGAGACGCCGCATGCCGATAAGGATAGCGATCGCCACGATTTCCTGAAGCTCGATAATGAGGTATCGATCAGGAGGGACAGGATCGAGGTCGGCACATTCCTTTATGACCGAAAGTCCAGCCCGACGCGTGCGGGTTCTTGGGCCACGCGGCTGTTCTCTTTCATCAAGCAGTGGCGCGCAACGCGATGGGTCGCAAGCTTTGTCGAAACGAGACTGAAACATCTTCCCGGTAGTCAGGAGTTCGTTACGCATATCCGCAGGCAGGGAGGCGTACGACGTGACGAGCTCATTGATTTTCTGCTTGAACAGCGACTGAGTGGTATCACTGAAAAGGCGCTCGGCAGGGGTATGGGTAACAGCTTCGGCGAGTATCAGATTGCTGAACTGGAGAGTGCGATCCGAGGCAGGATGTCCTCTGTGTTCGGGGCACGGATTGGCCCACCAGAGATTCAGGCCTTTCTGGATTTCACTGATGGGGGCTGCCTTGATGTGCGGCGAGAACGTCGCGCAGAGACTGAATCTTTCGCCAGACAGTTTGCGGAGTTTGCAAAGGATCAGCCACAGCACTCACTGGTAAAAATTATGCAGGGCAAAGTCCGTTTGCTTGAGCGCCGGCTTGAAGAGGACAGGCAGTACTTCGTGACATGTGCGGAATTCATGAAGAAAATCGAATCCATTCCCGGTAAGCTATTGACTCCAGAGCGATCGACCCCGGGATGGCCTGATTTCCTGCTGGCCGTCGCCGAAGGCGCCAAAGGTCATGGCGAATTCCAAGCTTCCACAGAATCGTACTGGCCCCTGGAGTATGCTGAGCACTATCTGGACAGACAGGCGCAGTCCACGGATGGGACGGTGGATTCTGTGCGTCAGGACAAAATCTGGGAAGCAACAGTCGAGCGGGTTTTCATCCGCTTCAACCTGCGTGACAGTCGCGATCAGCTGCAAGCGTGCGACGTCGATGTTGCCGATACTTTCGCTGACCCATTGCGCAAGGCAAGCGATGCGAAAACGCGGCTAGGCCTTGATGCATTTATTCGTTATTGCAGCAAGGGTCCCGTATCGATTACAACGCACGCTTTGCCAGTATTGAGAGCGCTGACGAGCGACAGTATCAAGCAGTGGTGCGAGCAGACCTTCCGAGCTCAGGACGAGCTTGAGGACATCAAAGTCTGGGCAGATAACCTGTTCCTTCAATGTCAGCGGGACCTGGATACCTTTGAGGGAAGCTCATAACAAAGTGGCGTGTAGTTACTCGCTGAATTAATAAATCATCAGCATGGTTTTGATTGATAAAAGTTGAGCGATGTTGTTTTGATCGTTCAGGTCATTGCGAATGTATCGAGAGTCATCATTTGAATCAGGGAATGTCATGCGACGCTTTTTAATGACGGTAACTATCGTGCTAGGTACGATGACCAACGGTCAAGCTGACTCCGACGTCGACTGGAGTGTCACTATCTCTTCCGGCATGCGGCCACCGCCGGTTGTCCGTCATGAGCCGGTGCCACCACCGCGTCCGGCGTTTGTGTGGGTACAGGGTTACTGGGGCTGGAATGGCAGTGCTTATGTGTGGCTGCCGGGCCGCTGGGAGCCGGCCCGTCCCGGTTATGTGTATGTTCAGCCGACTTGGCAGCAGGGACCGCGCGGTTGGGAATTGCATCAGGGTGGCTGGCACCCGCAAGGTCCGCATCACGCTGAGCCCGGGCATGGTCGGGAGCGGGGTGGTCCGGATCATTGCCCGCCCGGTCATCGCCGGAAAGGCGAGTGCTGAGACGCTGAAGTGAATTAGCGGTTGTTTCCGACCAGCGTCGTCGCGCCAGTGCCAGGCGCCGGATGTCTCAGGCAACCACTCTGCTGCAAACCTTGCAGCGTCATCGGCCGGCCGAGAAAATAGCCTTGCGCTTTGCCAACGCCCAGTTCAATCAAGGTCGCTGCCTCGGCAGCCGTCTCTACCCCTTCTGCTACCAGAATGCTGCCGGTATCGGCGGAGAAATGAATCAGCGCGGCGGCCAGTGCCCGGCGTGCCGGGTCGATGTCAATGTCGCGGGTCAGACTCATGTCGAGCTTGATACGGTCCGGTTCCAGATTCAGGATGTGGCGGAAGCTGGCGTAGCCGGCACCGGCATCATCCACCGCAATCTGCAGACCCTTGTCACGATAGGGCTTGAGCCGGGAGGCGATCTGTTCATAGCGCTCGACCGCTGCATGCTCCGTAATCTCCAGCACCAGATGACTGACGCGATCCATGCCAGACAGCAGTTTCTCGAAGCGCGGATCCAGAATGGTTTCCGGTGACGCATTGACCGACAGATCGAGCCCGTCATTGAGTCTCGGCATCACTTGTAACGCAGTCTCGATGGCTTTCAGTTCCAGTTCTATCCCCAGACCGACTGCATGCGCATCACTGAACCAGAGGTCCGGTGAGCGCGTCGGCATCGCCGAAAAGCGCGAAAGCGACTCAAATCCGGCGATGGTCGCGCGCTCCAGATCATAGATGGGCTGGTAGACCAGATGCAGCGAGTCTCCCCGCAGTACCTGATGAATACGCGCGTGGATCTCGTGCAGATTACGATTTGACACGCGCTCGCGGTCGATCATCTTGCTGGCGAGATCGGCAAATACGCGCATCAGATTCAGATCGCGCAGATTCAGGCTGGTATCGGAGCTTCGGCTGAAACAGCAGAACGTGCCATAGATCGTTCCATCAGACAGTCGAATCGGCACGCTCATGTGGGCACCCACCGGTATCGCGAACGTCACCTCGAGTTCTGCGGCCGTGGGATTTGATCGCGCATCATTGATCAGTTCGGGCAGGCGGCCGTCGACCACGCGCTGGCAGTAAGAATCTTGAAGCGGCCCGCCTTCACCGATGCGCACCGGATTTTTCGACCATGAGGAATCGACGTAACGGAACACCCGTTGGCCGTCAACAAATTCGGACACGAAGGCGACTTCCATTTTCAGGTGCTCGCGCACCGCGTGAAGAATATCCGGCACCGAATTGCCCTGACTTTGTCCAAACTGAGCAGGAGCAATCTCTATGACCTTACGCAAATCGCTGTTCGTATCAGCAGTGAGCTTTGGACTTTCAGGCAGCGCATGGTCAGACATAGCGTGGTAAACAGGAATTTACTGCTTTCGGTAATCAGATTTGATGAGACTGCCAATGGATAACTCTGAATTCTCTGAGCCATCTCTGGTTTGCGCGATCTCAATGACTAGGGTTGACCCGTCAACGCAGGCTATCGTTCCGATGACACGGTCATCCTCGCCAAAACACGTTGCCGCAACGACCCATCCATTGGATGGAAGTCAGTTTCATGAAGTGATTGATGAGCAGATCTGGTCTGAGTTGCCGCCGACTGTGGAGGAGCAGCGACCACGACGTTCGCAGGATCTGCCACCGTCTGCAGTACTGAATCCCCACCCGGCAGACCCGCTGATCTCGGTAGGAGAATCCTGAGTTTGCTCGACTCAGTGAAACTTTCATGCCGGACTGACATCCGAGCAAACGGGCGCGTCGATTGCGCGTGCCATTTCACCGGAGAGTGTGATGACAGACCAGAAAGCCGCAGCGGATTCGGCAAAGACAAGATCCGTTGAGACCGATCAGACCGGTGGTGGCACACAGCCGTGCCGGCATGAGAATAATTCGGCTTCGGTCACACCGAAGGATATCGATCCCGGGATGGCCTCGGCCAGGGATGTGATAGAGCGTCACCTTGATTCGACCGATCCGGAAGAGCGGCAGGAGGAGCTGCTCGACGAGGCGATTGATCTGAGCTTTCCGGCCAGTGACCCGCTGTCAGTCGCGGGCGGCATCACGCGGATTGACAAGCCCGCGTCCCGGCCGTCGTGATAAGGGCTGAAAATTCTGCTAAACCATCAGCCGTGTTCGCGTGGTGGTGACTGCGATCAGTACAGCTAGCAGACCGACCATGCTCATCGCCGCTTCCATGCCGAGATGATGCGCGATCGCGCCGAGCAGGGGCGGACCTAACAGACTGCCGGAATACGCCATGGTCGCGATACACGCCAGCGCAACCGCGCCTTCCCGTCCTGCCGCACTGAAGACAAAAGGAAATACCAGCGATAAACCTACGCCAGCGGCAGCGAATCCGCCGAGTGCCAGATACGGATCTGGTGCGCAGACCGCGAAGAAGAGGCCGGCCGCCGCCACCAGCGCACCACCGGCAACGAGCAGCTTGGCGCCATGGCGCGCTTTCAGACGATCACCCCAGAGTCGTGACAGCAGCATCATTGCCGAGAAGGCGGATAGCGATAAAGGCGCGAAGCCATCGGAGGCGCCGAAATGATCTTTCATGAAAATGCCGGCCCAGTTGGCAATACTGCCCTCGGCGATCGCGCCGAGAAAACCCAGTGTTCCCAATAAAGCGAGGTCGCCACGCGGCATCATGAGTCCTGATGTCGGGCGTTTTGTACCGCTGTCAGGCCTGGCGTCACTGTCACTGTGCAGCAAGCAGGTAGCGTAACGAAGCATCAGCAGCGCGGGCAGCGCCAGCATCGCAAAGTGTGCCCATGGCCCGACCTGCATCGCGGCCATGCCGCTGCCGAGCGTTACACCGGCCAGGCCGCCAGCGCAGGCATACGCATGCAGCATCGCCATTCGGGGCCGGCCGTCGTGCTGCTCCTGATGCGCGGCGACCGCGTTCATGCCAACGTCGAAGGTACTCGCGCTGGTGCCGAGCATCAGCACCGCCGCCATCAGCAGTGGCACGGAGGGTGCCAGGCCGATGGCCAGCAACACCACTAGCATCGCCGAACCTGCGAACCACATGGTTAGCCGTCCGCCTTGCCGAGCCATCAGCAGCGTTGACAACGGATACGATATGACCGCACCCACGCCACCCATCAACAGTACCAGCGACAGATCGGCGTGGGACAGGTGCGCACCTTCCCTGATGGTCGGGATACGTCCTACCCACGAACCCATGATCATGCCAAACCAAAGGAATAATCCCGGCAGCGCAAACTTCCCGGATGAACAGTGATGGCCTGCCGCACGGGCGACCGGGACGGGCAGGCTTAGACAGGCATGGGCAGCGACGGACAGGGACATGATAGTGCGGGAGTATTGCTGGTCGGAATACCCCTTTGTTCATGCCGCCGGGGAATAGTTTCCGTACAGAAGAAAAAAACGTCCTGCCCGGTCAGTGAAGGGGGACGCATTGTCCCCTCTGGCATAGCGACATCAAGGCGATGGCCAGTCCTGTTTCCGGCAGCGGAGTGTTCATGAACAATGAACCACTGCAGGCGGTCAGATGCAGTGCGGACGGTGGGTCGAGCTTCCGATGCAGCGACGGCCTACGCTCAGCGTAATTCCGGTGAATTGTTCGCTGAGAGTTCGTTAGTTCGAAAAAGGATTGATGATCATCAACTCACTGCGTGGGGGAGGCTTTTACTGTGAACGAAAACATCGCGCACGTATCGCCCATGACTAAGCTCCACACCCATTACGACAATCTGAAGGTGGCACGCGACGCGCCCCCCGAAGTCATCCGGGCCGCGTACAAGACCTTGTGCCACAAGTTTCATCCTGACCGGCATGGCGGCAGCGCGAGGGCAACCCAGACTTTTCAGCTGATCAATACTGCCTATGAGGTTTTGTCCGATCCGGTACGCCGGCATCAGCACGATGCCTGGATTGCTCGCCGGGAGGCAAGCCGACCTCCGCCTCGCGCATCAGCGCTTGCCGCGTCCTGGAATGGTCGCGAACGCCGACGCCGTCCCTCAGTAGCAGCGCCGGTCGCTTCATCGGTCACGTCGTCGGTCGCGCGACTAAAACGTCCGACTGCAATGCTGGCGTTATGGGCGTCAGTGGGTGTGCTGAGCGCGATGTTGGTGCTGCTGTATCACGCCTGACCTGCCGCAGGGGCGGCGTAGGCGCGCATTGCTGCAGCTGAGCCTGTGCTGCCACCAGGATGGGCTGATGGGGTCGCTCAGTCTTCCCGACCGAATACCAGCTGCGTCTGACCCGGTTGCTTGCGCGAGCCACGCCGGCTTTTCGGACGTTTCAGCAAGGTCACCGGTGCGCACAGCGGTACCAGCGTCGTCACCGAGCGCCGGATTGAGAGCAGCTGTTCCGAGCGCGCCAGACGCATCAGGCTCAGCATGGTCTGGCGGGCCAGCCATTCTTCACGCAGGCTGTCGTCGCTCGTCGAGCACGCATTAAGAAAGGAATCCATCAGCATGTCTGAGGACAGGGAAGTGGGATGGTCATCAAATGATTTCATGGGCTGGCTCGTCGTTTCCGTCGGTAACTTCATGGTCAGAACGGAGTCTAGCGATAATCCCTCCGAAGTACAGATCAGTCCGATTGAGAGAAATCAACCGCAGTTGACACTCTGCGGAAAGACAAAAATTTATTCACACTTTGCTAACGTCAAACGCACTCCGTATCGTCGATCGCACATTCGTCGGCGCTGTATCGTCGCGCATCACGCTGCGGCTTGAGGTGGCACTGATAACCATTCGGGAACAAACGAACAGGTGATCGATCAGTGTTGGTCGAGTGTGATTGACCTGCATTGAACTTGTCCGGTGTCAAATCCGGACCGGGTCGTCGGCACAGAATGATATCGACATCATCCGACTGGCAATGCCGGTTCGACTGAAAAGACCGAGGTGGCCATGGACAGCCTGAATGAACAGCAAAAGTCCCGTCTGGGCAAGGCGCTGGCGCAGCGCGAAACTGATTTGCGCGATGACATACAGCGCGAGCTGAAGTCGCATGACGATTACATGCAACTGGCCAGCGAAGTGCCCGATCCCGGGGATCAGTCGTTTGCGAATCTCTCCGTGGATTTGGGTAATGCTGCGGTGTCGCGTGACCTGCATGAGCTGCGCGCGGTCGAGCTGGCGCGCAAACGCATGGAAAGCGGCACCTACGGGGAATGTGTGTCCTGTGGCTATCCGATACCCTACGAGCGACTGATGGCCATACCCGCCGCCGAGCGCTGCGCGCCCTGTCAGGAGAACTACGAGCGCACCCATCACGAGGGACAACGGGGCGCAACGATGTAGTTTCGCGGCTGGCGTTATCATCCACGGCTGATACTTCTTCCCCGCCTCGTCCACCGGGTGCGGCTTGCCCGGAGCCTGGATGTTTGCTGATGTCGGTCTGACCACTTTTTCCCATGCGCTGAGAATGACCCGACGCGACTGGCGCGCCGGCGAACTGCGTTTCCTGCTGCTCGCGCTGGCCATTGCCGTGGCTGCGCTGTCAGCGGTCGGCTTCTTCGTGGACCGCATGAATCGCGCGCTTGAACGCGATGCCGCGCAACTGCTGGGCGCCGATCTGGTCGTTCGCAGTGATTATCCTGTTGTCGAACCCTGGCGTCGCGATGCTTTGCAGCGCGGCCTCCGTCTTGCGGATACGGTCGTGTTTCCGACGATGGCCACGACATTCGGCGGCACCGAGGAAGATACGCGACTCGTCGCGCTGAAAGCTGTGTCGGCTGCTTATCCGCTACGGGGTTCACTGACGCTCGAGCGCGGAGGGCGACGGGAATCCTCGCGCGGCGCGCCGGCCCATGGCACGGCGTGGGTCGATACCGCCTTTCTCGCAACGCGCAAGCTGGCGGTCGGCGATACGCTGAAGCTCGGCGAGCAGCGCTTTCGCATCGACGCCGCCATTGCGCTTGAGCAGGATCGTGGTGCCGGTTTCATGAATTTCGCGCCGCGCGTGATGATCGCGCTCGATGACCTGCCATCTACCGGACTGTTGCAACCGGGATCGCGGATCAGCTACCGTTTGCAGCTCGCCGGTGATCCGCGTGAGGTGCGCGCTTACCATGACTGGCTGGACAGCGAGATCAAGGCCAACGCGACGCGCGGTGTACAGATCGAATCGCTCGAGGCGGGACGCCCGGAAATGCGCACGACGCTTGACCGCGCACGGCAGTTCCTCGCGCTGGTCGGACTCCTGACCGCGATGCTGGCAGCGCTGGCGATCGCGCTTGCGGCACGTCGTTTCATGCAGCGCCATCTGGATGGTGTCGCGATGCTCCGCTGTCTCGGACTCACGCAGCGCGAGCTGACCTCTATCTATCTGCTGGAATTCCTCATCGTCGGACTGGCAGGTGGCATCCTCGGTGCTGGCATCGGCTTCGGCGCGCATTTCCTGCTGCTGCACTGGCTCGGTCCGCTGATGCAGGTGGAACTACCTGCGCCGGGCCTGTTGCCTTTCGTGCAGGGTGTCGCGACCGGTTTGCTGCTATTACTTGGTTTTGCGTTGCCGCCGGTCATGCAGCTACGTAATGTGCCGCATAACCGGGTGATACGTCGCGAACAGTTGGCGCCGCAGCCGTTCACGCTGGCGGGTTATCTGCTGGCGCTCGCTTGTTTCGTGTTGCTGCTGGTGTGGCAGACCGGTGAGGTACGGTTGGGTCTGCTGACTGCCGGTGGCTTCATCAGCGCGCTGTCGGTGTTTTCGCTGCTGGGCTGGTTGGTTCTGCGAGTGTTGCGTCTGACGCGCGCACCTTTGCACTGGCCGGCCTGGCGCTTCGCGCAGGACTCGCTGCGCCGTCGGCCGGCGGCGAGCGTGCTACAGATCGTGTCGCTTGCGCTCGGCCTGATGGCGCTGCTACTGCTGACCATTGTCCGGCAGGATCTGCTGGCGGCATGGCAGCAGTCGGTACCGACTGATGCGCCTAATCATTTCATGATCAATATTCAGCCGGAACAGCGTGCGCCGGTAGCCGATGCGCTGCAAGCCGGCGGCATACGCGACGCGCAGCTGTCGCCGATGATCCGCGGACGTCTGGTGCAGGTCAATGGCCAGACCATCGGCCCGGAAAGTTATGCGGAAGAACGCGCGCAGCGGCTGGTCGAGCGCGAATTCAATCTGTCCACGCTGTCAGAGCTGCCTGAACATAATCGTGTCGTCGATGGTCAGTGGTTTGGCGCGTCGGCCGCGCATGAAGCATCGGTCGAGCAGGGACTGGCGAAGACACTGCGACTGAAGCTGGGTGACCGTCTGCAGTTTGATGTTGCCGGGTCGACGGTCGACGTGACAGTGACCAGTCTGCGTAAGCTTGACTGGGGTTCGATGCGCGTCAATTTCTTCGTGATTCTCGATCCCGTCAGCGCCCGGTCGCTGCCGTCGACCTGGATCACAGCATTTCATCTGCCGCCCGCGAAGCAATCGATGGTGAACCGGCTGGTCCGTGACTATCCGAACCTGACCATTGTGGATGTCGGCAGTATGGTCGCGCAGGTGCAGCAGGTGATCGGACAGGTAGTCAGCGCAGTTGAGTTCCTGTTTTTGTTCACGATCGCAGCCGGTGTGATGGTGCTGTCATCCGCGTTGCTGGTATCGCAGCAGGAGCGGTCCCATGAGGCAGGACTGTTGCGCGCGCTCGGTGCGACGCGCACGCAGTTGTCGCGCGCGCAATGGGTCGAATGCGTTTTGGTCGGCGGTAGCGCCGGCCTGCTCGCAGCGACCGGTGCGTCGGCAGTTGGCTGGATACTCGCGCGACAGGTATTCGATTTCGACTGGATCTTTCGTCCGTCGGTATGGCTTGCGGGTCTTGCGATCGGTATCGTCTGCGCGCTGGCCGGCGGCTGGTTCGGTCTGAATCGCGTGCTGTCGAGGCCGCCCATGCTGACCCTGCGCGAAGGCTGAGCACCGTCAACCGCCACCGGGTCGGTCCGACTTACATTCGTCTTCAGCTTGTGTCTGCTGAAGGCGGTGAATCATGTGCAGGTCTGTCGCGATCTTTTTCGTTCTTGCCGCGCTCGCGGGGTGCTCGTCGATGGCGCCCGGCATCCAGTTCTCGAATGCGAGTCAGGTGACCGGCGACGATGACGCGCGCGCGATCAATCCCGACATCAGAAAAATCACACCGACCCTGGTGACGTCGGAGCGACAGGCGCGTGAGCAGAAAGCTGCCGAAGACATCAGCGTACTGATGCAGCCCGCGCAGGTATATCGCATCGAGGCCGGCGATGTGCTCAGCATCGTGGTCTGGGATCATCCCGAATTGTCATCGACGATGTTGCCGCCGCAGCCAGCCGGCGGTGTTGGCATGATCGGCGTGGCGGCCAGTCCGATGCAGCCCGGCGCGGGCTTTGAAATCGATCAGAACGGCATGCTCGATTTTCCTTATGCGGGCAAGATCAAGGCTGCCGGACTCACACAAAGCGAGTTACACACACTGCTGACCCGACGCCTTGCGGTCTATTTGCGTGATCCCAAGGTCACGCTGAAGGTGCAGGGCTATCGCAGCAAGCGTGTGTATGTCGACGGCGAAGTGAAAGTGCCCGGCGTACAGCCAATCAATGACATCGCGATGACGCTGACTGAAGCGATCAATCGTGCCGGTGGCATGAACCCCTCTGCCGACCAGAGTCGTGTGATGGTGACGCGTGCCGGCAAGACTTTCCCTATCAATCTGCCCCAACTGGTACAGCGCGGCGTGAACCCGTCGTCGATCATGCTTGCCAACGGCGATCTGGTGCGGGTCATGTCGCGTGAAGACAGCAAGGTTTTTCTCTCCGGCGAGGTCAGTTCACCGCGCGCGCTGCCGATGCGTAACGGGCGCCTGAGCCTGAACGAAGCGCTGGGTGAGGCCGGCGGTATTAACCCGGTGACCGGTGACGCGCGCAAAGTCTATGTGGTGCGACGCTCGGACAGCGAGTCGCGGGTGTACCAGCTCGACGCCAATGCGCCCGGCGCGCTGGCCATGGCCGAAGGCTTCGAGCTGGAGCCCAAGGACGTCGTGTACGTCGCTGCCACGCCGCTGACAAACTGGAACCGAACGATCAGCGCGATGATTCCCGGCTCGCTGCCCACCGCCGTGATCGCGACCACACCGGGCCGCTGATCAGTGACGGTCATGAATATCCTCTTGCTCTGCACCGGCAACCTGTGCCGCAGTCCGATGGCCGAAGGTCTGCTCAAGACCTGGCTGCCGGCGCATGAGCTTTTTTCCGCAGGCTTGGATGCACTCGCCGGCCAACCCGTTGATCCGCTTGCGGTCGCGCTGATGCGCCAGATGGCGATTGATATTTCGTCGCACCGGGCACGGCCGCTTGCGCAGTGGATGATGCAGGAAGCCGATCTGGTGCTGACCATGGATCGCGAGCAGCAGCTGCTGACGCGGCAGCGTTATCCGTTTGCTGCCGGCAAGGTCGAGCGCCTCGGCGAAGCTGACGACATCGATATTCCCGATCCCTACCGTCGCGGCCTGGGTGCATTCCGTCATTCGCTGAACCTGATACGACAGTCGGTACGTAGCAGACTGCCGCAGCTTGAGTCGTGCGACACGTGCATGCTGCGATGAAAAACTACCGCGATACCTGTCCATGCCGTCTGTCATGCCCCAGCTGAACTATGCGGGCGAAGCGCCCGTGATCCTGTCCGATGACGGTGATGTGGATCTGCGTTCCTATCTCGATACGCTACTCGATTTCCGCCAGATGATCGCCGTCGTAGCGCTGCTAGTCACGCTGCTCGGCACGCTGTATGCCTATATCGCAAAGCCGGTTTACGAAGCCAGTCTGATGGTGCAGGTCGAAGAGAAGGGGCAGCGAGAGCCGAAGAACATCCTCGGCGAAGCCGGATCCATCATCGACTACAAGACAGCCGCATCCGCTGAAGTGGAGCTACTACGTTCGCGGCTGGTGATTTCGCGCGCGGTGGACCGGCTGAAGTTGACCATCGATGCACGTCCTGAGCGCTTGCCCTGGCTGGGCGCATGGGTGGCATCCACCGGTATCGCACAGCACCTCAGCTGGCTGCAGGGCTTGGGTGGCTACGCGTGGGGTGACGATCGCATCGAGATCCGCGAATTCGACGTGCCCGAGTATCTGGAAAATCGTCCGTTCACCTTACAGGCACTCGGCGGCGGCCGCTATCTGCTGATCGACAGCGACAGCGGACTCTGGCTGGAGGGCAGGGCAGGCGAGACGCTGCATGAAACGACACCGTATGGGCCGCTGACCCTCACAGTCGATGCGCTGGTCGCGTATCCGCGCACGCGCTTCACGCTGGTGCGCAGCTCGCGTGTTTCTGCGATCGAAGCGGTGCAGAAGTCACTCGATGTGCAGGAGGTCGGCAAGCAGTCGGGCGTGGTGGTAGCGACACTGAAGGGCGGCAGTGCAGCCGGTGTGCACCGGCTGTTGACCGAGATCGGGCGTGAGTATATGGCGCAGAACAGCGCGCGACGTACTGAGGAAGCCGACAAGTCGCTCGCTTACCTGAACCAGCGCCTGCCCGAAGTCAAGCAGCAGCTGGAACAGGCTGAGGCGCGCTATAACGCGTTCCGAAACCTGCATGGAACGATCGACATCGGTGAAGAAGGAAAAATCAATCTACAGCGATCAGCAGCGGCACGCACGCGCAAGATCGATCTGGAGCAAAAGCGCGCCGACCTGATGTCGCGTTACACGCCGGCGCATCCGTCGGTGGTGGCGCTCGATCAGCAGCTGAGAGAAGTCAATCAGGAGCTGCGCGACGCGGCGTCCGGGCTGAAGCAGCTGCCGGTACTGGAGCAGGAGATGGTGAAGCTGGCGCGTGATGTGAAGGTCAATAGCGAGCTCTATACCGCGCTGCTGACGTCGGCACAGCAACTGCAGCTCATCACAGTCGGCAAGACCAGCAATGTGCGACTGGTCGATGCGCCGGAACGGCCCGACCAGCCCGTCACGCCGAATCGGCCGCGCATCATCGCCGTATCCGTTTTCGGTGGCATCTTCATCGGCGCACTGCTCGCTTTCCTACGACGCGCGATGCAAAGCGCCATGGATGATCCGGAAGCCGTAGAGCGCCTGTTCGGTCTGCCGGTCTATGCCAGCATCCCGCATAGCAAAACCCAGCAGTTACTGGTCGACAATCTGCGGGATCCGACCCGCCTGCCTTTGCTGTCGCGCGTTTCAAGCATGGATGTCGCGGTCGAAGGCCTGCGTAACTTCCGCACTGCGCTGCAGTTCTGTCTGACGCACAGCAATAATCATGTGGTGCTGGTCACCGGGCCGACCGAAGGCTTGGGGAAATCCTTTGTTTCGGTGAACCTGGCCTCAGTGATGGCGGCCTCGGGCAAACGCGTTTTACTGATCGATGGTGACCTGCGCGACGGTCAGTTGCATCGTTATTTTCACAGCGAGCGCGCCGGCGGACTGGTGGACGTGCTGAACGGCGCGCCGGTCGCCGCTGTACTACGGCCCTCCGTAGTGGACAACATGGATTTCATCGCCACCGGCACCTTGCCACCCAATCCTTCCGAATTGCTGTTGCGCCCGGCGTTGGCGGCGATGCTGGCCGAGCTGTCATCGCAATATGATGTGGTGCTGATCGACGCCGCACCGCTGCTCGCGGTCGCTGACAGTCTCGCGATCGGCGCGCATGCCGGCGCGATTTTTCTGGCCGCACGCGCCGGCGTCACGCGACCCGGCGAAATTGCCGAGGCGATGAAGCGGCTCGCACGCGCCGGTCTGGCGGCCAAGGGCGTGGTCTTTAATGATGTCAGCGAGCGTGCCGGTCGCTATGGCTATGGCAATCATTATGGCTACGGCAAATTCCGCCAGCTCGGTTACTCGGGCGATGCGCATCGCACGCCGTCTGACGCATGAATCTGCACGCGTTCACGCGCCGGGCCGGGATGACGTCAAGTGATGTGAGCTTGTTGTCCCGCGCGCGCGACCCCGGCCTCGAACGCGAATTCCATCGCTGGCCCCTGCCGGGCTATGTGTGGCCGGCGCTGGAGCGTCGCTATCACAGCATTTTCTGCTCTGAGCCACAGTTGCGTATACACGGCAGTCTGACTTCTCGCATCGAGGCCTGGGTCAGCCGGCGCAACGGTCACATCAAGACACTGGTGCTGTTCGAGCGCATCGGCCGCTGCGCGCGCGTACTCAATGAGGTTTTCGATGTGGCCGGGGACGAGCTGCGCGAATTTGCCGACGCGGTATTCGCTCAGCACCGTGAGTTGCAGGCGATTTCGATTAATAGCGCATTCCTGGACGCAAAGCCATCCCGCTATCCGTGCTGGTCCGTGGAAGTATCAGAGGATTATCAGCTGAGCTTGCCGCATAGTGCGGAGGACTGGCTGGCTTCGCTGTCATCGCAAACACGCGAAAAATTCCGTGCCCATCTCCGTCGGGCGCAGCGGAGGCAGCCCGGCTTTGTTTTCCGGACGATGACAGGCAGCGCGATCGGTGAAGCACAGGTGCGGCGAGTCATCGAACTCAACCGCGCGCGCATGATGCGCAAAGGCCGTCGCTTCGGCATGAGCGAGGCTGATCAAGACCGACTATTGCAGATGATGCATGAGCGGGGTTTGCTGTCCGTGATCGAGATCGATGGCGAACTTCGTGCCGGGCTGCTATGCACGCTGGCGGGTGACGACATCTATATGCACGTGATCGCTCACGATCCGCAGTTTGACGAGCTGCGCCTCGGCTTCCTGTGCTGCGCGCTGACGATACAGGACGCCATCGACCGGCGATTGCGGCGCTTCCATTTTCTGTGGGGTCGCTACGATTACAAGACGCAGCTCGGTGGCGAGCGCAGGTCGCTGAGCCGCGTATTGCTGCTGCGCGGGCCAGCCGCCTGTCTGATCCGGTCCAGGCTGCTGCTGGCCCATCTGTTCACATTCACGCGCGCATGGCTTCGCCGTCAGCGACAGGCCTGATCCTTATTGGCACCCGGGAGTCTTCATGTTCATCGATACGCGGCAGGTCAGCGATGGCAAGGCGCTGATTGTTACCGTCTGCATCATCGGCGGTGGGGTGGCCGGGCTGACAATCGCGCGCGAGCTGGAAAAAGCCGGTGTCGATACCTGCGTGCTCGAAAGTGGTGGCTTTGACGCCGACGATGCGACGCGCGACCTGTATCGCGGTGAAGCGCCCGGCTCGGATTACCGGTTTGCCGATGGCTGCCGCTCGCGCTTTCTCGGCGGTAGTAGCAATTGCTGGGGCGGCTGGAGCCGTCCGCTGGATCGCTGGGACTTCGAGCGCCGCGACTGGATACCGCATAGCGGCTGGCCGCTGAGTCTGGATGAGCTGACGCCGTATTACGACCGCGCGCATGAGGTGCTCCAGCTCGGTCCGGTGAACTTCGATCCGCAATTCTGGGAGCAGGCGATCGGCCGGCCGGATGTACGCCGCCTTCCGTTGAAGAGTGGCCGCGTGCGCGACACGATCTCGCAGTTCAGTCCGCCGGTTCGCTTCGGCAAGTATTACCGCGCTGCGCTGAAGCGGGCGCGTCATGTCCGCGTGTTCCTGTATGCGAACGTGACCGAGCTGGTGCCGGATGCGCTTGGCAGCCGCATCACCGAAGTGCGTGTCAAGACGCTGCAAGGCAAGTGCATGACGGTCGCGGCGCGTTTATTCGTGCTCGCGACCGGTGGCATAGAAAACGCGCGGCTGATGCTGGCATCGAATCGCCTTCTCAAACAGGGAGTAGGCAACCAGAACGATTTGGTGGGACGCTATTTCATGGACCATCCGCGCATGGTGGTCGGCAGCGTTCGTTTTTCTCCGGGCTGGTCGCGTAACAAGCTGTATGACATCAAGTATAACTACCTGAATCCGGCGGTTTCCGCGCATGGTCAGCATGTCGCTGCGCAGCTTGCACTGACGCCACAGGCGATGAAGCGGGAGGGTGTGCTGAATGCGCGCGTCTGCTTTTGCTCTGAATTTCCCGGCGAAGGCAGCGATGGCGCGAAGGCACTGTTCCGGGTGAAGCAGGCACTGCTGAAAAAAGACCAGCCCGGACGCCGGCTCTCACAGGATGTACTGGCGATGGCGCGCGAGCCGGTCAGCACAGTGCTGTATGGTTTTACGCGCCTGTTTCATCCGCGCGCGCTGATACGCAATGTCGGCTTTCAGCTGATTGTTGAGCCACTACCCGACCCGGACAGTCGCGTCACGCTGTCCTACACGCAGCGGGACGCGCTTGGCATGCCACGTGTGAACGTGAACTGGCAGCTCGATCCGCTGGTCAGGCGTACAGCTGACCGGACCTTGTCGCTGATTGCGCAAGAGCTGCACATGAGCGGCATCGCGCGCGTCGAAGCACTGCCCTCCATGGAAACCCAGGGCTGGCCCGCGAGTTTCGAACCCGAGGGTACCTGGCATCACATGGGTACCACGCGCATGCATGAGGACGCACGCTGTGGCGTCGTGGATCGTGACTGCCGTGTGCATGGCTTCGGTAATTTCTATATCGCGGGCAGCTCGGTGTTTCCGACGGCAGGCGCCAATTTTCCGACGATTACCATCACGGCACTCGCGTTACGTCTCGCGGAACATCTTGTCGCGCAGCTCAGGCGTGCATCCAGTCTGCCTGTCGATGAAGCGCTGGCCGGTCATGCCTCGCCCGATCTTGCTGACGCGGCGATCGCCGCTGTTCAAGCCGGCAGCTTACCGGCGACTTGATTCCCTCTCTCTGTTTCTGACGGCTCAGATCACCGCCGGCGCTGAACACGCCTGCGGCTATTTGTCGTCCTGACACGATTTCTCCGGCTGCCTGCGGAGCAGCAACGTGTCTGATCGAAACTATTTTTATTTCCGGTTGGAACTCTTCCCTTAAAGCATTGCTCTGACACAGGCAATTGCAAGCGATCTCTTTATTGAGATCAAGCCAACCAGAGGGAGATATCACCGATGTTTAATGTGTCATTTAACGCAAACGCAAAGCGCGTCATGTCGCTGACGGCAGCGACCAGTGTATCGGTCCTGCTCGCAGCCTGCGGCGGTGGCACCGGCACCGCGCAGTATGCGATCGATTCGAATGGCAACGTGACAGCAGCAAGCGCTACTACACAGCTCGCGAACGGATCAACGCAGACCACCACGGTCAGCACGTTACCATCGACCACCAGCGGTTCGACCACGACGTCCACCACAACCGGATCGACGACCACGACTGGTTCGACCACCACGACGGGTTCGACCACCACGACGGGTTCCACCACACCGACGACCACCACACCGACGACCACCACGCCGACGACGACCACTACGCCGACGACCACCACCGTGCCGCAGCCCTTCGGTCAGACAAGCACCAGCTGGACCATGACCTTCTCGGACGAGTTCACCGGCACGGCGCTCAATACTGCGAAGTGGAACGACACGATCTGGTATGAAGCCAGCAATGCGACGAAGAACTATGCGGTTTCGAACGGTAGTCTGAAGATCTGGCCGCAGCGTGATGCGACCGGAAGATTTTTCAATCGTACGATCGATACGGACAGTAAGTATTACCAGACCTATGGCTTCTTCGAGATCGAGGCGAAGCTACCGATCGGCAAGGGCACCTGGCCGGCGTTCTGGCTGTTCAACCACATCGATGCGCGGCGCCCTGAGATCGACATCATGGAAGCCTATGCCGGTGGCGGCCCTAACAGCGGCTGGTCTGATTCGAACTTCCATCCGACCGCGTATGCGCCGACCGTATGGATTGATGCCAGTCGCCTTGCCGGCACCAAAACTATCCTGACCGGTGATTTGTCCGCTGCGTTCCATAAGTACGCGGTGAAGTGGGAAGCGAACAAGCAGACCTTCTATTTCGATGGCCGGGAAGTCTATAGTCTCGCAGTGACCATGCCTGACCGGATGTACATCATGCTGGACCTCTGGTACGGTAGTGCGTCGGGCCAACCGGACAGCACTACACCGACCGGCAGCGGCAATTCGTACGAAGTGAACTACGTGCGTGCATGGCGGCTATAACTTCATAAGCATGTAATCAGCAGCAACGGCATCCGTATCCTCCGGGTGCTTTACAGGCCAGCCTCGCGCTGGCCTTTTCTTGTCGGGCTGCAAAGCAGAATTAGCTGCCGCATTCATGATCGCCACAGTGCAGATCTTCGGGGAGCAGCATGCGTGTTTTCATATCGGCGGTGCTGTCCTTAGTGCCGTTGCTCATGGGGCTCGTCCTCCCTGCTGTCGCTGAAGATGATCTGCCTGTGCCCACCGATATACAGGATGGGGACACGGTGCAGCTCGCTTGCGGACGAACCTATATCGGTGAGCTGCGTCTGGCTGGTCTGCGCCATGTGACGATTCGCACCGCCGGTGCTTGTGGCAAGGCCGCGCTCACCACCGCGCATCAGGTAAGTGGCTGGCATCGCACAGCTGAGCATCCGTCCATCTGGGTGGCGGATTGGGAAACACGGCCCGCGCAGATGCAGCTCGGTGATGCATTCATCCCATTGGCGCATCACCCGAATATAGCGGCGGTGTGGCTTCGCGGCGAGAGCCGCACCCCGGGGCAGTTGCAGACGAACCTGCCGGACCGCGACCTGGTCGGTGCGACGCTCGTGTGGCGGGCTGCCGACTGGTTGATACAAAGC
>JACCDW010878643.1_pt1 | contig 21894 bp, 19 predicted proteins | sample 7449781 | NCBI WGS metagenome assembly JACCDW01 (sample SAMN15323449, study PRJNA562643) | freshwater metagenome | isolation source: river surface water | place: USA:Blue River Watershed | collected 2017-08-18
CCGTTGCAAAGACCGCCGCTGCGCCTCCCCCTCCTACTGCAGTCGAGGATGACTCTGACCACGAGGCCGAGGACCACGAGCCTATTCCTGCCCCCGCGCCCGTTAAGACGGTTGTCAAGAAGGTTGTTAAGAAAGTGGTCAAGGCTTAAGAGCCTTAACAACCTACGCTTCGCTGAAGGTCGTGAAAGCCTAGACGATGCTTAATCCATATTGACATTTAATACCACTAATAGTAAAACCCATATAAAGCACAATAAAATAAATATATTATATTCAAGTAAGTAATTTTTACTTGAATATAATACTTATATTAATAAATTTGTTAAATGTTATATATGAAAACTAAATATTTTTAAGGGGTTAATATATAGGTGACAAAGACACCACTATTATACATTGTAAGACTACCACTTCCGTTTAATGTATAGCTAGCAGTTGTTGAATCTCCACGGATTAATGTTATAGGATAGCCACCATAAGTTGCACCAGCAACTAATGTAAGACTTGATGTGTAATCAGGAATAGCACCGGTACCAGGAGTTATATTTAATACAAGATTATCAATAGGACCTGGAGGAGTTCCACCACCGCCACCACCGCCCGCATCCGACTCATCACCAACTGTGAATTCGAGGACATAGTAGCCATCCTCGAGTGGGCGACCAGGGTTGCTCACTGGCGTCGCCATGTTTGCGTAATCAACGTTCATCAGCACAGGGTGAGTGCCAGGGGTCTGCGTAGTGAGCTGGTAGCTGTTGTTCGATAAGTGCATCTGGATGTAGAACTTATCTCCAGTCTTCCAAGGCACAGGCATAATAACGCCACGTTCAGGGTGGTCAAAGCGCTCAGGAGCCTGGTTCATAAACTGCTGGATGATGATGTTCAAGTCCGCACCGCTCAGGCCGCCCGAGACACCATTACCAGACACGTTTGCGACATCCGCAACTGAAGACTCCTCGCTTGTAATAGCGCGGTCATCTGCACCCTTAAGAGTCTCGAGCGCAGTCGAGAATTTAGTTGAAATTTCCGTACGAAGAGTGCTGTCATTTGAAATAATGGAGAGGGCACCAGGGTGTCCGAGAATCTTGAATGCAAACATACCTAGCACAGTGTCCTGGATGCTGAAGAAATTCTGCCACGTCGTTCCTGCGTTGGGGAACACGCCAGACGCATCTAAATGCTCAGTACCGTTATTCGTGGGGTCATACGTTTCACCCTCATTTAAATAAAGAGAGTTCTTGACCTCGTCAATAAGAACTGTTGCAAATTCTGAATTGACATACCCCTCAAACGTATCTTCATCCGACTGCTGTAAGAACTTCAGCCACCCGTTATAGCCCTTATCGCCATTCCAAAAGAGAGCATCCAGAGGAATTTCGCGAGCAACACGAATAAGCGTACCGCTCAAATCGACGGCCTTACCAAAGAGCTCGGCTGTCATCTCGTCCATCGTAAGGTTGAAGGGCATATAGACGCTGACGCGGTTGTCGAGTCCTGTGGTGGCTTCTGCACCCGTTGTAGAGGCAGGTATTGTTTCATTGATTGCTGGATCCGACATTGTACTTATGCCGAAGAGTATATTATACACTTGCGTGGTTTTTAAACAGTAAATTTCATAAAGCAAAGTGCATGCACTACAGTACTAGGTATAATACATGTAATACAACTGTGTGAAATAATATATAAAATTAGTGTAATAGTATTTACATAATTTTATATTTATGTTTCAATTATTGAATTATATTTAACTATATGTTAAATTTAAGCAGCTAAACCAAGAGTGAACACGAGGACGTAGTAGTCATCAGAGATGGAGGTGAGGGTGCCGATAGAGCTGGCGTTATTGACACCGAGGAGGACACCGTGAGTATCGCTGGTAGGGGCAGTCTGGTTGAGCTGGTAGTTGTTGTTGGCGAGCTTGAGCTGGACGTAGATCTTGTCACCATCCTTCCACTGGACGGGCTGGAGGGTACCACGGTCACCGACCTCAGTGCTGAAGCGCTCAGGGGCCTGGTTCATCATCTGCTGGACGATGATGTTGAGGTCAGCCTGAGTGAGGCCGTTATCGGGCTCATCAGAGACGATCACGGAGGCAACACCAGAGGCATCGAGCTGCGCAGGGACAGCTGAGATGGCAGAGGCGGCCTCACCCTCGATGGCGCGCATACCAGCCTTGTACTTGGCTGTGTAAGCGGCACGGAGGGATGAGTCGTTGGAGATGGCAGCGAGGGCACCAGGGTGGCCGAGAATCTTCTTGGCGAAGTAGCCCATGAGGAAGTCCTGGAGGGAGTTGTAGTTGTACCACGTCTCACCGACATCCGCACCGAAGGCACCAGAGGCATCGAGGTGAGGAGAGCCGTTGTTTGTGGGGTCATACTCCTCACCCGCCTCGAGGTAGAGCGCAGCGGCGAAGGCACCAGAGACGTCCTCAACCTTGGAACGGTTGACGTAGACCTCGAAGGTGTCCTCATCGAGCGCCTGGAGGAAGTGGAGCCAGCCCTCAGACGCATCCGCATCATAGAGCATATTGACAGGGATCTCATCGGCGACGATGATCTCCGTACCGGAGAGATCGACGGCCTTACCGAAGAGCTCAGCGGTCAGCTCATCAACGACGACGTTGAAGGGCATGTAGATGTTGACGCGGTTGTCGAGTCCAGCTGTGGCCTCGGCACCAGTGGTCTCGGCGGGGATTGTCTCGTTGGCAAGGGGGTCAGACATTTGTTGTACTTATACCGTAGTACTTTTTTGCCAAACGCCGTAATTTTAAACATCGGCCACCAGTGTGTCGTAGGTATATTTTTATAATACCATGCGTGTTAACTCGACCATTGTATAATTTTTCCGCGCGTTTTATTTTGAGGTGTGTAGAAATTCCTATAAATATTACACGAAATATACTAGAATTGCACTATGTCAGTAACCCGATTAAATCAACAGCGGGTGGACTTTTATGTGGGTGTGTTGGATGATATACTACAGCTTGTAGAGCGGATAGAAAATTGTGGTAATGGTAAAGTTATTAAAGAAACGGCAGTTCCTGTTGTCGCAAAGGTCGAAATGACGGGCTTCAAGGTTCAGATTGGTATGGAATACTTCATTTACATTAACACCTATGGTATTCCACCTGATGGTGTGTTCGACGAAACACTTCTTCAGCGTATTCGTGATGGTTTGCCAATGCCTCCGACATCCGTCTGCGGAGGATGTAAGAAAGTCGTGTGTTGCTGTAAGCCCGTGGTGTGTGAGACACCGACCGATGTTAGTGGATGCTCTGAGAATACAGACCCTAGTGGATGTTCTTCAGGCGATTGCCACTCAGATTCAGATTCGGACTCCGAATGTGGTTCTTCCTCGGCCTGTCATACGTGCCATTATGTTGTTTGCTGCTGTAGCTCAGGATGTGGAGGTGGCTGCGGTGATACTGGTGCAACTGGTGATACGACCGGCGATACGACCGGCGATACGACCGGCGATACGACCGGCGATACAACAAACGGTACGCAACGCATCGACAATGACACAGCGGGTGGAGGAGACCTTGGTATTGTCATCTTAGAATAGACAATGCCAACTTCGTTATTTCAAGTTGATTCTAAACGTATAATCCTAAAGCAGCTCCCAGACCAGAGGCTGAAATTCTATCAACAGATTGAAAACAAAATACGTGGAATTTTGGCGGCCATTATTTCAAAGACCGTGCCAATGGCAGAGATTAAATCACAAATACTCCAGCTACGCTATGCTCTTACAATGGACTTCGTCGACACTGTTGGGCGGCCGATGGCTTAGGGGTTGTAATTCAAATACTGCTTGTACAGCGTCGAATTTGTCACCTCCGTGACTTCAAATGTCAAATTCACATTTACACGTCGCATGTTAATCTCTTCCCCATACATATCTAATAGTCGTATGTGAAAGCGAGGAATATTTGTGGGTTTGGGAAATATAAATTCACGTGTATATAATGTGCCGTCATCGTCCGCAAATATAATGTTATATTTGTCCTCCTTAATTGTGATTTTACCAAATGCAAATACACCTATTGAGCCACTGTTTTGCTGGAAAGACTCATAATCATTTACTTGTACAAGTAAATACGTGTCAATCAGTGTATCAGGTGGAGCCTCGGCCAAATATCGCGACCCTTCACCATATTTTCTAAAACGAAATCCAAGTGAATACCCGAGTCCCCAGTCATTTACACGTTCGGCACGTATTTGTGAGAAATCCAAAATAAAGTCTTGGGGCGTCGCAGAATCGTCGAAAATCACAATTTGCGTACGTACAGGGTCTAACTGTATTTGCAAATCCGTTCCTTCAATTGTATTAATTTTATCAAGCTCAAATTGTATTGCATCCAGTAAGTTTGAACTAGTAGCGCCAAGGGTGTAATTACCGTCGTCTATTTGAATTAAATACTCCTCTTCACTCTCTACCATTTTTATGTGAAATGAAGTATTTTTGCGCTCCTCCGAAAATGCGTACCATACATTTGGTATTTCCCCTGATACCAGCTTGATTCGCACAATATTTTTCAGCGGATACGCCGGTCTATAATAGAAATTCGACGGTGTATCATACGTATTTTCCTTAAAACGACTATCTACGCTTATAAGAGTCTTCTTGAAATCCGTTGAATTTGGCACGTCATTCATATACCAAAATTCATTGCGCTTGGAGTTCTGCATATCTAGTCCTACTAGTCAAACTATTAGGAATTGTTATGCGCAGTTTAATTGGTATTTTATTTAAATGAAACTGTATTTACTGTGTGCTAGTATTTACAGGGTAGCCGTTAATTGTCTGTGTGCCGGCCGTACATTCACATCCACGCTCCGCATAAGACTGGTTGACAATCTGTGTCGGACCACCAAGGTTCTTCTGGATGCGGACATCATTGTCAAGACCGCCGCCCTGTGAAGGACGGACTGAAACGCCGGCCTGGACTGCGGAATTGCGTGCGGCGTTGTAGGCGTAGAGCGCGCGAGCCCTGCGGAACTGTGTTAATGTAGATGAGTCAAAGGACTGGGTTGGCATTCTATATAAATGCAACAATAGTTTGTGCCGGTGCCGACCGGGTTCCGCGCCAATTATTTCGTGCAACCGGCTCTATTACCACCGTTAAATTCGTATTTACAGAATATGGCCCAATTGTGGTCGTTGTCGCCTCCACATTCGCTTGTAATAGCACACCATTTACATACACATTGTACTTTACAATAGAACGGTCATTACCAGGTGTCCAGCTCACACGGAAGTTCCCGTTAAAATCGAGCTGTGTCATTACAACACCAGTTGGCTGCGAGCTGAGTGGGTTTGCACCCGAGACCGCTATAGCAGGAAGAAGACAGGCGTCTGACGGTGGGACCGGAACAGGAGTTTGTGGAACAGGAGTGGGCGGACACGGCGGAAATACAGGTGGCGGTGGGAAATACTTCAGGAACCGAGTATCCTCAATTGTCGGATTGTTTGCTGCATCATTTGTGAAATCAATCAAATCACGTATGCGCTGTGACTCTGGTACTCCACCAGGTGAAATACCAACTAGCCCTATATCCGGATAACGAACAGTGCGACCACCCGATGGGTCATCCTCTATATAACAAGGACCCTCTCCATACGTCGTCGGAATTTGTGGAACAAATTTGTAGCACCCGCTCTTCAATATATTGCGCGTACGGTCCTGCGACGTCCCCTGGATTTTTAACACAGGCTGCGGGCAACACACTGCTTGTGCTTGACGTATTGCGGCCGCTACATTACATCGTACAGCTTCTCGTTGAAGCTGCTCTGTATATCCCGATGAACTTGTAGGGTATTGTTGTACTAGAGGTGGTTGTATTTCACCCGACATATCTGTTTAACCTGTCCTATCTTTAGTAAGTCGCAACAACACAATGAAGTCAATTCATCCTTTCGCCCAAGCACTCCTAATAGTCGGTGTGCTGTATGTGGTCTATATATATCTGGGGCCACGCCTAGAGCGATTTGCAGACCTCTCTATAAGTCCCGCGGAGGAGACCAAGGACCTACTTGTAGGGGATGATGAATTGCCTACCCTCGCTCCCTCTGTACGCGAAGAGCTTATGCGTATTGACCCGGAATTCGTCGAGACCCTGCTCGATATTGAAAAGGATACCATTGAAATTATGGGGTCCGTCGTGACGACCGTGGCTGGTCTCTTGGCATCCGAAGCACAGGATTCTGATATAGATGCGTATCGCCAAGATGCAATTCTCTATATCAGTAAAGAGACTGGTGGTACTCCACCGAAGTTCTGTACAAAGGAGCGGTTGAATCGGGCCTTTGAGGGAGATTCCACGAAAGGCCTTGGACAACTCCATAACTGTTTGCCGGCGCGGCCTGCAAAGTATCTCTTGCTACTATCATATGCCGCGAAGGTGTATATGAAACAGTTGCGGGAGGCACGCGAGACACTGGGTGGGGCCTACTCGGGCTCAGGTGCATTACAGGGCGGGCCTGAGATGGAAATGCCGTCATTTGCTGCGCCACGCAATGACGATGGGAGTGCGAGGTTGCCCCCTGAGGGATTCCAGGGCCCTATGGGCCCTGTTTATCCTAGCGCGAACCTTCGGCCCGCAGAGGGCTTCCAAACCGCATCCGACATCGGCTCACTCAACTACTCCAGCTCCTACTTGCTCCCCCAGCCGTCCCGCACAGCCAGCGATGCTCTTGCCATCAAAACCTCCTTCGAAAACGCCGTCGAGGCCTGGAAGGCCGCCTACGATGCCAATTCGTTGCGCCAAATCCGTGCCTACATACGCTATTGCAAGTGGGCACGCAAGGAAATCGCCGCCGTCCGCCGTGATTCCGAATCAGGCGGAATTGCGAAGAAAATCCAGCTGCCTTCTAGCGTTTCTCCGAGCGCTTCTTTCTAATCCGCCGCGTAAGCTTGCGCCGTGAATCGCTCTGTCGGCGCGTCTTGGCCCGTTTAATTCGTTCCACCTTCTCCCGTAATAGACTCTGGAACGACTTCTGGTGCCCTGAGCATTCTATACTAATAAAAGGGAACGGTGCGTGTGTGCTCTTTCTGTATGACATCTGTAGGTTTATAAGCTGATCCACCAGGCACAAAATTGGCTTCGCAAATAATGCCTGCAGTGTTTTACGGAACATCAGACTCAAATACAACGTAATCAACGTATCGAAACTGGCAATATAAATTCGCCGGCCGTCCTCCAGGGTCACCGTATTATATGCGTGACACGCCGTCTCCTGCACAATTGCTAACACAGGTCCATCACGCTCATTGCGGAACCCCAAATACACCAGCGGGAAAAATTCCGCCTCGGCCGCATATTTCTTGAACGTCAGCTCAGTCTGAAATTTCCCGTAAATCGCCTTAATGTCCGCCTCAGGGTCTGGACTATAGAACATAACAGGCGAGCGACCACTCAAGAGCCAACCGAGCTGCTGTCCGCGCCCACGCAACCGCCGCTTATAGTACTCAATGATGTCTGCCCCACACATAACACGTCGCTCCGTCACAATATGCTGTATGAATTTCTCACGCATATCTGCAGGAATATGCGATGGCCGCCCTACACGCCCCTTAACAGAGCTCCCGCACTTCTCAATGGGGGCATACGCATTTAATAACATCAAGCGCTCAAATACCTTCTCCCATCGCGATACCATTCCGCGCGGCCTACTGAGTTCCAAATACATCATCATACGGAGCGTATTTGGGTCCATATACGAAATACCGTGCTGGACGACCGAATTTTGCGCAATAATTTTGTAAAAGAGCGGGTTGATTTCCGTACAATCAGCCACCGCGATGAAATTCACATACACCTTCGTCGTCCCTTCGTGAATACCAGGGCGCACACCGATTTCCGTGAAGCCCTCGCGCTTGAACATACGAATAAGCAAATCCAAATCGCCCTTTGCATTTGGCGTGAAGAAATCATAGTCTGGAATCGTCGTCTCGGGGTCATAGAATTTGTATTTCTCAGGTAAATGTGCATTTATCGCTTGCCCACCATAACATACACGGCCCTTCTCACGTAAGAATTTCTCGACCACCTCCACCGCTAATAGTACTTCGTCGTTGTGGGCCGCATCGTAGTCCAGTTTATTTCCAGCTTCTTCAGCCGCTGCCGCCAATATTTCCTTTTGTTTTTCCATTACACGTGTAAAATCAAAAGGGATTCGTGATAATGTGTCCTCCATCTATTATACACCCACCTTAATTTCAACCAACAATCACACCACCCTCTGCGTTGTTCTTTGGGTCGGCTGGACTGACCGTACCAACTGGCGTGGGGCGCATACGAGCAGCGGCAGGTTTCGGTACATAACTGAATGTCTTGAAACGATTGGGTGCGTATAGATTGTCAATTGCGGCGTTGTCCGAGAACACGTCGATGACTAGGCCCTGGACACCGAGTTTGTCCATTAATATATCGAGCTCAGCCGATGACGGTGGCGCATCGAGGCTCGGGGTCATTGCCATTGTCCAAGTGATACGGGCGTCCTCGGCCTTCTGGTTCTCCTTCGGGAGCGTCAAGAAGTAGTCATAGGAATAGACCGCTGTTCCTGCGACAGTCCCCGCAGCCGGCTGTGCCAGGCCATCAATTGGGCCCTTTGCCGTACCCGTGTAGAGGCGCGCATGGACGTAGCGGTCGAGATGACGTGCATCCGTAATAGTCGCAGCGGATTCGCCCTTGAAACCGGATAAATCGGCGTTTGTCAAGACCACAATGGAGTTCGCGTAGGCCTCAATGGGCTGCTTGAAGAGGTCGGCCTCGGTGATCATTCCAGAGCTCGGGGGTCTGTACAAGTAGGGGAATAGGGACTGCAACTCGGCCGCGACGGCACCCATAAAGTTCAAGGCCTCGCGTGAGCTCGCCGTTTCTCCTGGCAGACGCCGCATATACAACGCAACAATCAGCGGATCGTCGCCAACCAGCTTCTGGTCCTTCGTGTGCTTCTTCAGGGCCCGCGCCACGCGCCCAATGGAGCCTGTATTGCGAGCCAAGTTGTTGCCGGCCTCGTCACGATATACTAGCACTGGGACCTCAGGGGCGCGCTCGAGGTAGTCGATTTCGAGCAAGAAGAGACGGCAGCCCTTGCGCAGAGCCAGCTCGACCGCACGGTCTTCCGAGTAGAGGCCGCCGGCCGCAGAATTCCCGAGGAAGCCACCGAGACGTGCACCGAGAACGTGGAAGTTCAAGAAAAGACGGTCAGCGGGCAGCATATCTGGTATGGCGAGTCCGAGCTCCCCCGCCGAGCCACCAGCGCCCCTACCACCCCCGCCCTCTGAGCCTATAATAGGTCGATGCTCGGCCATTAGTGCGTCGGCAATAGGAATCTGTGTGCGCGTCAGCTCATCAGCGAAGGCCTTGTTGTTCGCCGGCGTCGGTGCCGAGCCCACGTCAGTCTTAATCGTCTTGTAAATGCGGGAATTCATAAACCACCATACAAGGCCGAGTAAGGCAAATACACCGAGGACAACAAGTATCATTGTTCCAACGCTAAACTGGCCCTGCTCCAACGTGGCGGCAGCTGCATTTGCGGCTGATAAAGCCGTCGCCGCAGCCGCATTTGCAACCGTCTTGGATGCATTCACGCCTGCCACCGCAGCAGCATTGAGTGTTTTCTTTGCGGCATTTGCGGCTCCATTAACAGCCGCATTCACCGCCTTTAGTGCAGCAGGTGTTGGTGCAGACATATCTACGTAGGTCGCAGATATGTTTATACCGTTTTCCACACCACACTCCTAATAGTCCATCTAGTAAGACCTATTCATAAACTGCGCCATAGCAGCCTCATATGCTGCCTCTTTGTCTGTCACTGTAGTCCCATCTGCCCCTTTCGGCTTCTTTGGTCGCGACTTGCTCACAGATTTCGGCAAGAGTTTCGTGAGCGCTGGATATACCATAACTTCCTTGAAAAACAACGGAACGTGCTCTACAATCCGTAATAGTGCCGCCGGGTCTTTTACAAGTGGTGGCGCACGTGGAACTTTCCACCGTGGAACCTCGGCCAAAATCTGGAGCATCAAGAAGAGAAGTTCCGTGCGCCGCCGTGCTGTCAGGCGTGTATCGGCCGTCCTGTACAAGTCCAGAAGCGTCTGGAACTCCTCGTGCATCGCTATGAGCCCCTTGCCGGCCAGCTCACGGTACGTTTCTCCCACACACGCCACTAAAAAGAAGCCGACGTTGTTCTTCCCTTTGCCGCCTGGGGGTCCGCGGTCAAGCGTAGATAGACCTGGCCCCTTGAATTCCTTGCGCACTAACGCATCCTCCTCAAAGAGCCACTTGGCCCAGAAGAGCGCCCGTTCCAGTTCGCCTCCATTTATGGCCCCAACGATTTCATTGGCCGCACTATACATTTGCCGCGCATCCACTGACGCCTGGTATATACGTCGCACGGCAGCCGAATCGGGCGATCGCAGCACGGACCGCAGCCACGCCTCATTGCGATGCGTCTTCGGGTCTATAATAGGCACCTTCAGTTTCGGCCGTCGTGGGCATAACTGCATCACCAGAGCCACTTCGCCGACCCGCTTTTGGACTGTTAGGGACCCATAGAAGGCCTCTGTAGTCTGCAGAGCAGCGTCCTTGTCGAGCTCCATAAAACGACTACGCAAGTAATGAAAAATACGGGGCGATGCGATGCCAATATGGTCGAGTGCGTGCTCATAACAGAGCCGCCCCCACAGGTCCTTGCCGCCGGATGCAATAAGGTCCGCAGTATGGTGCAAGAGTTTGCCCGTCGCGTCGGCACCGGTTTGTCCCATATGGAGGTCAATTGCGCGGACGGCGTCCTGTAGAATATATCCAGAACGCGTACGGGTGATTTTCAAGAGTTCGTCTTCGTCGTCCCCCTCATCTTCATAATAGGGCTGTATTTGGAGCCGCGGAATCATTACTATTAGGGGAGAATGGGTCTAGGAATTGATAGGCGCACTGGCCGATATCCACTCAATTGTGGGGGCATATTCGGCTGGCCGGGTTTCATCATAGAGAGTCTCGAGGGCCACGACATAGCGCTTTTGTAGAGCCATCCAGTCCTCGCCGGCGGCCGGCCAGAGGGGCGGCGCGGCATAGGTGCGCAGTGTTATATCCCCGCGGAGCCATTTGTAGATTTCGATGACGTTAGGTATTGCCCAGACTCCGTGGAAACGCTTGTAGAACCACTGCTGGAAGCGGCCAAGGATGCCGTTCCACGCGAGCTTCACGGCGAACATCTCATTTTCACCGTATGTCAGTACGGGAACAATGGGGACACCGTGTTTGACGGCGAGCTCAAAGATTCCACGGCGGTCGGCACACAGGCGCATTTTGTGTCGCTCTGTGGCGAGCGCTTCACGGGCTCCACCAAGGACGACGGTCAGCGACTTGCCGGCAGCCAGATGCGCTGCCACCGTTTCCTTATTGCTGTCTATGAGGTTGAACGCCGAGCGGATTTGACGAATGAGCGGGAATTTCAGGACGAACGGTGTGGTCATCGTCGGAACATCGCGGACAAGGGTGTAGTGAATATACGGTGCGATGGAAATGAGCCCGTGGGGATGACAACTGTATATGGCCTGTGTACCGGCGGGGAGCGGGTCGAGGTTGGTCGCGGGGCTGACGCCGGCCATTTGTAGGCCGACCCAGTGCATCAGCTGCGAGAGCCAGTCCGCTCCATAATAGTACCGCACACAGAGCCATATACAACATGCGGGTAGGACAATAAAGAGTATGAAGTTAATACTAATGAAAGTTATACTGGAGATTATTAACGTGAGTAGTCCTAGTGTGACCATAACGGGCCACAATATGCATAATCTTGATAGCGTTATAATCGGACTTGCATCAAACATCTACTAGGCGGCGGCAAGTGTTTATTTGTATTTATTACTCACACGGCGCGTACCATTGGCGCGGGGGATGAGCCCCTTGGCCTTCAGTGAGGAGCGCATAGTGAAGCCGATGGATTTGCCGGCGCGGTAGCGACGGAGGGCCGCACGGTCTTTTGCGGTCGGTTTGTATCCGCCGCGGACCAGCTTGCCGAGCGAGCAAGGGCAAGGGCCACCCCCACCCCGCCTGGTTCGCTTGCCTCCATTCATAATCCCTAATGCACGGAGCATTGTAGGCTGGCCAGTGCAGCCACCGTAGCCACCACGCAGCGTCTTCTTCGGGGGCTTGCCACCCATACAACCGCAGCCGCCATTCTGGCTATCCCTGCTACGCTTGCCGCCATTCTGGCTATCCCCGCTGCGCTTGCCGCCATTCTGGCTATCCCCGCTGCGCTTGCCGCCTTTCATAACCGGTAATTGACGCATTGCGACCGCCTCCGCGCCAGCATCGGGGCCTATTTTATAGAGACCGCCGACCGTCTCGGCGACCTTATTTCCGAAAAATGTTTCTGTGGGTCCGCACGACATATCTAATAGTACCGCATAAAATACGCGGCTATAATAGATAGATTTATGAAAACACGGCGGCTGAAGAAAAATAATCCGCGTTGGCCTCGGAAATACTACGCGGGTCTGACGGCAAAGCAGGCGGCGGCTCGTCGTAAGGAAATCCTGAAATACGGTGCGCTCCCTTCGAGCGACCGGCGGGCATATGTGGGGTTCAAAACGGACCGTGGTGTAAAAACAAAGACAAGTCATTACACCGCGGATTTTCGTCGTATGTTCCCTGACGCTAAAAGCTTGACACAAAAAGCGAAGGCCACGGGAGTTCCTCTGCGTTTCTTACAGGAGTCCTATGACCGCGGCTTGGCCGCTTGGCGGACGGGACACAGGCCCGGAGCTACGGGACAGCAGTGGGGATATGCGCGAGTACATTCTCTATTAATGTGTGGAAAGACCCATTATGGTCCTGATTCGGACTTAGTACGGGAAGCAAAGGCCGCATCGGCCGCGGCGCGGCGCTGGTTTGGGCGCTGTAAGAGTTAGTGCGAATCTGCCTCAGCGTAGCGTGGCAGCGAACACGTTAGTGTGAGTCTGCCTCAACGTCATCCTTTGTGTGCTCCAGGCGGCGCACAAGTGTTTTGACCGCCTCCGCCCAAGTATAACCCGCAACGCGGGCCGCCCCAGCTTTCCCGTGCTGAGCACGTAGCTCCGAATCGAGCACATAATTCTCCATTGCCAAACACAGATCGTGGGGGTCGACCAACCACGCCTCGCCCCCAACAGGAGACTGAGCCATCGTATAATAGTACCGTGACTTAGGCTTCACCAAATATGAACAATCGGTCCCACAATACTCCTTATAGCCACCCACATCAGGTGCCACCTGGGGCACACCAAGACCGAGCTGCTCGAACGTACAGAGGCCCCAGCCCTCACCCTCGGCTGCCGACACGCCCACATCCCCAGCGTTGTAAAGCATATTAATCTCCTCATCCGTGTAGGTCATATCGCGCTGCGTAATAATCAGGCGGTCCCCAAACATCTCAGGGCGCACCCCGCGTGCCCGCAGCTCGCGCACATAAATCTCGAATAGCGGCCAGCCTCCCTTTTCACCCTTATCGCACACACAGAGTAGCCCCACCTTCTTACTAGGATACTTCACAATCAGCTCCACAAATGCCATAATGAGCAGGTCAAGGCGCTTACGAGGCTGATTACGATTAAATGATGTCATCAAAAACATATCAACGGGCAGTCCAAGTGCCTTACGTGCAACATCCCTATCGACCTTACGGAAGAGCTCCGCGTCAAATCCGTGTCCCAGGACATCAATTGGCCGATGCACACCCTGGGCCTTCAGCGTATCCCGCCAATACTTCGTAAAAGTAAAGATGCGGTCTGCCTCACGGTTAAGAACATCAATATGCGCCAGTGTCTGGCTAGTATAGACTTGGTCGATATACACCCACATCTGGAATGTACGTTCAATTCCAGCCTTCTTAATGGCCTCCATAAAGTTTGTAACAATGCTCATATCATTATACACCATAACAACGTGTGGCTTCACCTCCTGAATCTTCTCAGGCAGCGCCGAGAAGGCAAAGCCCATTTGCTGATTCTGAGGGTCCATCGCTGCAGCGTCAATCTCTCGGATACCTGCAGGATAGCGCCGCTCCACCGAATTGTTGCCCTTGTACTTCTGGAACCCAAAGTGAATCACGTCGAGCCAAGGAATCTTCGCGAGCTCCTTGAGAATCCCATAACTTACCTTACTGTACCCAGTGACCTGAGAAATGTGCGTGCTCACGAGCATAAACTTCAGTTTCTTCTCAGTGCCACTTATAGGCCCAGTAGAAACAATAGGTGCTGCTGTCGGTGCTGGAACAGGGGCTGGTGCTGGTGCTGGTGCTGGTACCGTTGTATTTGTTGTAGTACTAGCCTGAGTTCCGAGGGCCGATTGTAGATTTCTCAAATAGCTTGCGAGGTCCGACATTCTATTTGAGGAATTATTGTACTCTAGATTTAAGCTGATGTTCTGGTGGTCTAGACAAACATCTCTGCAATCTTCTTCTTCAATTCGTTCTTCCATTCCGCCCACTTCCCTACAAGTGTCGCCCTATACATATCAAGGACCGCGTCATTTGCTGTCAGGACCTTTAATGTCTCCCCTGCCGCGTCCCACGAAGGGACCGTATAGAGAGGCAGATGTGCTGTTACAAACGACCAATATCCTTCGTCTCCTGTCTGCCGCACATAGAGTGGCACGCAGCCGTGTTCGAGTGCTTCCCACATACGGAAGGTCTCTATATTATTTCCAGCAAACACAGGTACCGCCTTTGACGAGTCTAGTAGCGCACAATAAGCCCCTGCATCATATGGCGTCTCCTCCTTCCACTCTGTCCGCAGATTGACTTGATAAGTCCCTCCCTCTGATAACCCTGCCAACTTCTCAACAAGAACATCACGCCCACCCCAGGCAGTTCCCTCAAAGGACCACACATACTGGCGATGTGCCGACGCAGTCTTGGACCCGTCACCACCAGCTCTGCCGCGTGCATACCCAAGTGGAACAGTTAGGATATGTGGCACGCTTGGCACATCAGCCCGTACGTAGTTTCGCAACACACCCCTACAAGTCCCATACGAGTACCAGTCAATAGGATCTGGACCAGCCGCGTACTCATCGCTCAGGTGGATAGCATAGAAGGCCTGACCGAGCCCATTCCAGAATGCAAAGAGATTTCTCCAGAACTCTATATTGGGCTTCTGAACTATACAAATAGGAGGTGGTGTAATAGTCTGACCAAGAGGAATCGTGCGAATGCAACGGAACTCCAGCTTTGCCTGGAACAACTCAGATAGCCAGTCGCGCTCCATACAATCATATGTTTCAGAAAATATGTAGATTACACGGGTCTTTTCGTACGTCTGTGCTGTGGGAGGAACTACAGGTGCAGGAACTGCCGCAACTACAGGCGCGGGAACTGTCGCAACTACAGGTGCGGGAACTGCTGCAACTACAACTGGTGCTGCCGCAACAGGAATACGAATACCGCGTGTTTCTGCCAGTGCTGCCCGAACATCAAGTGGAGCCCCCACAGCCAGTGCTGCCTCCCGTTCTGCCTCCGAAAACCGCTCGTCGTTATTCCACAGGTCGCTATCAAATGTATCCTCGCGGCCATAATTGTTAAAATCCGAAGATACGTATTTGGGGTCCTCCTCTTGGATACAACCAACAGGCTGTGAATCGAGGAAATACAGGTTCAGTGCGGCCCCATTTCCTTCATTGCACATCATATGGTCCGAAACAGCATAATAACCATCGTGGGCCTTAATAATATCCATCATCTTCTGCGCACCACGCTTACTCATAACATACGCATAGGCACAGAAGTGGAAATACCGTGTAGGCTCAGGTTGGCCGAAAATCTGGTTCGCCGCCACACGGCACCACGGCCCACCATCCACGGGCTCCTTCACTGCCTCGAGCATAGTCTTATTAGGGGGTAGCACTCCGCCAAAATACAACACATCGAAATCCTTCGGCGCGCGCACCATCGCCCGCATTGCCTCCATCTCGAAATTTGGCCGCAGCTTCGCATCGTCCTCGAAAATGAAATACGTTGTGTCTGCAGGTCCAGGCTCTGAGGCAAGCTGTTGCCAGAGACCCAAGTGCGAGAGCGAACACCCCATAACAGCCTTCTTCCAGTGGAACGAATTAGGGCGGAATAGGCGAGCCACGTGCGGCGTCAGCTCCATTGCACGCCCATCGACACCAGGGCATACATGTACCTTCTTCATAATAGAGTTCTGACTCTTGAAACGCTCCAGACGGTCCGCGCGACGAGGCAAATTAATCACATACGAGTCCGTGAAAAGCCCCATAAAAGGTGCATTCTTCTTGAAGTCTCCGCGATGTACATAATAGACACGCCCTGTTATAAATGTACGACGCAAACTCTCATCACAATAATCGCGCTCAGCAGGATACCAAGCAATTGGATGGCGACGACCAAGGATGCTCAAAATAGACTGGTCGTGCCGATGCCCATAGGCTTGTCCTGATGCAAGCACACCCTCCCACTTAGGACCGACCAATACGTCGCGGCGCTGGGCCCACGTCCAGGCCTCCTCAAAGAATCGCACGGCGGTTTCGCTCCCTGCCCTAAATGCAACTAGCCCAGCAAGCGTCTGGGGCTTCTCTAGTTCGGACTCTGTCACCTGCAAGGCTGTCTTGAATGATATAGAGCACCAATATTTGTTAAGCTGCGTGCTGTCCTCGTACAAACATACACCGTGTTGTAGTGCAGCCGCGCCGGCATCGAGTGGAAGACGTACCATCACTGAACCCGCATCCGAGTAGAGCACAAGAGAGTCCTTGTATGCCGCGTGCGTGGCCAACGTCTTGAATGCGTGAAGCTTCCACCCATAATGGTGCGACTCCCAGAAATCAGGGAAATCCGCCGGCGCAGCAGTAGGAACGTCATAGATATCGCAATTAGGTGTCTTCGCAATCTCGGCCCGCACTTCACGTTCGACGTCATTTGCCAAAAATACGGCAATCTTGTATGTTTTAAATACAGAGGCCTGTTTCTCAATATAACTCATCCACTGAGTTAATGAACCTACAAATTTATGAGAAGTATATGTGGCAAATACCACGGGTGTATTTTCATTCATCTCCATATTAGTACTAATAGGTGGTGTTGAGACGGATTTAAGTGTTGGCGCTGCTGCCGCCATTCCAAGTCTTTCAGGGACATATCCTACATCCTCACCGACCCGCGCCAAGATTCGCCGTGCTGTCTCGGCGAGCAGACCACGAACTTCCTCGCATTTGGTCGCTGACACCGCCGGCACGGCCGCCAGCTCAGCCCAGCGTCCTTCTGCCTCCATAACTGCCGTGATTAGGTCGCGTCCCTCCAGGTCATTTGCATTGATGAACCCTCGCTCATCAAAATCTTCTACCACATCCCGCGCACCCCAGTAGATTGGCACTGCACCCGCTGCCTTTGCGTGCAGAATCTTTTCAGTCACATAACCAGGTGCTCGCTGATTTTCGTAGGCCAGGACGAACTTGTAGTCCTTCAAATACTCTAGTTTTCGCAGCTCACCGCCACCGCCACCGGCCCCTGCGAAAATCCCGTCGCCCACATTATTGTAGAGTCGCCCCGCCGAATCGACGTGCTTGTAGGATGCAAGTGTATGGAACGCCGCATTTCGCACAGGATTCATTGGGTTGCTTACCACGAATGCACAGAACTTCTGCTTGCGCTCCCATTCGGTCTTATCTACCGAGCAGACCCGTTCCAGTGGAATTAACTTCGGATTTACCAGACGCTCGTTATCCGCCCCAAACCAGTCAATAGACATCATCCAGTGAGTCAAGCGGATAACACGGTCGCTCGTCGCTGCCGTCGGTGCAGTAAATCCAATGTTCAAAAACACATCCTCACAGTCGAGTGGAACTGGCACTTGTTCGGCCGTATGAAATACAGTCGGCACTCCAGGGAACGGCGGCAAATCACGCGTCTGATCACCATAAGGGCCCAGGACCACCAAGTCTGGCTTCAGACCTGCAGCCTTTACATCATAATAGTTCATTCCTTTAATTTCTAATGGGGTAGCTCTATTACGGGTAGCAGTCTCGAGTAGAAGGGTAAAGAAATTATAGGCTGGCTGGAAATTCTCCCACATATTCACAAATGCCACTACTAACGTTTTCCTCGGCTCACTAGGGACTACTATAGGTACAACAGGCACAACAGGCGCAACAAGCGCATCAGGTACCACAGATGCCATCGAAATGTCTTTTGACAAAATACTCTCCACGGCCGCACGCCAACCCGCCTGAACCGCCGCTCGCCCCGCACCCAACACCTCTAATAGTCGCTGACGAGTCGCTGGCAAATCTGCTCGTAGGCGCGCAGTAGCCACTGGGAGACGTTCAAATGCGCTCACGAGCCCAGAAATACTGTTTGCTTCGTAGTACAAATCTTCCCACACACCCCCTAATTGTTTTAGCCATAGACTATTATGAATTACTGGAATACCAGTCCAGGCACAGTCGAAATACGCATATTTCCCGTGGGCAAATCGCACGTGTCCAAGTAGGACCGTATTTTCCCCAAGTAAATGCCAATCGCACACCCGTTGACGACCCACGAAATTATACTCTATTCCCTCGGAACGGGCGTGGGCAAAAATATTGTCCTGAAAGAATTTGTTCTCTTTAATTTGTTCACCATTATGCACTACAACACTCTTAATAGAAAGTTTGCGCCCCTCACAAACAGGTCGTAGCCCAACCAACGGGAAAATCGCTGAGCTCCCATTCCGTTGATTTGACTCTGAAATACGAACAACCCACGGCTCGCTCGCACTAACCTGCGGATTGGCCGGCGGCAGACTCTCAAGATGTGCAATTAGGGCGGCAGGTGTCCAAAAGAATGGGAGTCGGCGTGTCGACTTGCCGGCACTAATTGCCGTCCAAGCCTCTTCGTCCTCGGCGGTCAATGTATCCCACATCCACACTTCATCCACCGCCTTAATTGCTCGTCGAATGCTTATTATTGGATAAATGGATGCCTCGATTTCGCGCATTGCCCCGTGCTCGCGCGCAAACAGTACATTCCGCTGCCCAAGATGATGACGGTCTTCTGTTGATAGGATACCAACCATATCAATAAGGAGGTCATAGCGCTTCGACGCATTTAGTGCAGTCCGCAGACCCACTACAGGCCAAAGGGATTTGGCACGGTCGCAATCAATAAACCAATATGAGGTTGGCGTTAATGGCAGTTCCATTTCCGCGCCAGGCGCGTTGGGGAGGGCCTTTGGGCACTCCACTTCCCCTACGTGTATAAGTGATACAGTATATCCAATGTCCGTCAGGAGCTCCGCCAAATTCAGCGTAGCCACTGATTGACTCCCTCCAAAATAGGAGCCGCCAATAAAACTGGCGATTGCTATATTGCTCATATGAAACTCTAGTGTATTTATTTTTACTGCCCCTTAGACTGTAGCATTGCCGCCCACGCGTCTTGTACAGTGGGGTTGTGAATACTGTGGCGCCAGAACAACGTCTGGGCTCTACTAGTCATAATAGGGCCATCGATTTTATGCGTACGTGTGCGATTTATAGCATCATTTAGACCAGCGAGTGAATTTCCCTTATAAGTGTAGCCGAAATCGGCCCAACGTTCGCCATTATGGACCACGGGAAATCCACAGTAAAGTAGCTCCAAAATCATATAGTTGTATTCGTTATTTACTTGATGACACACAAAGGTCGCGCTGGGAAATTCGGATAACATTTCAACCATTGTCGCACGTCCGCGGAAATCACAGTAAGGGCGGATAGCGAGATTTGGGAGGATATTTTCTACAAAATGGCCAGACGCTAATAGTCGCTGTCCATTAATTATAATAATACGTGGCACCCAACCAGGATTTGCCCGTGCGCGCTCCGAAAGAGCTAGTAAGGGGATAATAGCGGATTTCTGGAAACTGATATTTGGCTCCATAATAATATATGTCTCGGGCTCGTCGGCCGCCGGCATCCGCCACGTTAGTCGGCGCTGACCGTGGTCACTGATGAAACAAGGGTCCCACACATAAGGGGCGATTTTGGCCGCGCCGATGCTACAATGATTCAGTACGCCGGCATACTCGCGGTGCATTTCGTAATGCGGTGAGACCCAGATTTCGTCCATTTCGCCGACGACGTGGTGGCTGAAGTTGATTTCCGTGTAGAACTGAATCGTCTCGACGTCGATATTTAGAATATTTCCGAGATACAATTTGATATTTCGTGCCCCGAGCGCCTTCATGAATTTGCGAAAAGGAATATCAATCGACATACCAATTTCCAAATAGATTTTCACGGGCAACGGCGATTTCATCAGCGCCTCCACCGTCAAAATACGACAATCGGACAAAAATGGCTCGGGTGTGCTGACCGCCGTGTTAAATAAGAAGAACGGTAAATACCCGAGCGCCTCACACAAACGGTAAATCATGTAAATATTTTGATACAAGCCGTTGCTGAAAATGGCCCCCTTATTAATCGTCGCTGACGCAATTAGTATAACAGGTCGCTCCAACACCTCCCCTAATTGTGCTGTAGTGGCCGCTGGTGCTAACATATCCGGGTCTAAAACAGTGGTATTCATACCAGGGAGGGGTACAGTAGTATTCATTTACCACTAAATGATAGTATAGGTTTAGATACACATTAGTAGATATTTTTTAATGTATATAATTAGACTATGCGGGTTAAACATACACAGTACGTATATGGATTATTAATACTAATATGTATTTTAGTACTCCTATTAGTGCAATTGCGCCCCCAGTATGAATTTTTTCAAGAAAAACATTCATCAACAGCAGTCATATTTGACTTAAATGGTACTGGGGGGTTTTTTGCAACATATTTTATGTTATGTACAGCTTATATATATGCGAAGAAACACGGGTATGATTTTTATTTGAAAATTTCAGATTGGCATTACAAACATACACAAGGATGGCACGATTATATGACTTCTCTAAAAATATGGGACCCGTCATATAAGTACGACCATATTGAAGAATGTACGCACGGAAAGGGCGTAAGTGATATAAGACACTTTACATTTAAAGACTATGAGGATGCGTCACGTGAAATATTTATAATTAAACCTGAAATTATGGAGCAAGTAAATAAATATAAAGAAATGCTGCCAAAAAAATACGATTGTATATATTTACGTCGAGGCGATAAAGTTGCGGGCGCCCTAAAAGAAATGGATTTATTATCTACAGAAGATATACTAAATTCTACAGATTTGAAAAATAATTGCAAAGATTTATTTGTACAAACAGACGATTATACGGTTGTCGAAGAGTTACAACAACTACTTCCTGATTGTAAAATACATACACTTACAAAACCAGACGAACGTGGTAGTTCAAATCTTTCACTTCATAATGAAGGGCCTGATAAACGATATAATGAAACAGTGAGTTTATTGGTTCAAATGCATGTATTTGCGGGTGGGCATAATTGTTGGTCTGATATACGTTCAAATGTAGGGCGGATGCACAAAGTAATGGCGTATGAAAATGTGCGATTATATCCACGTGATAACTTAACGCGCGAGTACGAATGTAATTTAGGTAGTATATTTTAAGTATGGAAGTGTTTCTCGTCCCTTTTCAGGCGAAGTTTTTTGCCCCCCTACGGCCATCACAACTTACGGCTTATAGAGACGCGTGGATGTATTTCGAATACGTTGGAATGTACAATTATGGAGTGCGCGAGAAACGCCTGGCAGACCCGACGGCGGCTGTGTCGTATTTCAGATTTCCATCCGACGAAGATAAACAACGCTACACACTTGGATTACAATTGTATTTGAGAGCGTATCCCGAATACCAGTATAATTTGTCCGCAATAGTTCCTGTGGAGATTTAGCTCCATCGTATTTACTCAAACTCAAAGTATTTCGCCTGCTCGGCGTACATATCAG
>JACCDW011732656.1_pt1 | contig 21881 bp, 19 predicted proteins | sample 7449781 | NCBI WGS metagenome assembly JACCDW01 (sample SAMN15323449, study PRJNA562643) | freshwater metagenome | isolation source: river surface water | place: USA:Blue River Watershed | collected 2017-08-18
CATTCCTGTACTACCTAAATACCTTTCAATTGGCACAGAAAAACAAAGTAAAAGTGTCACTATGCCACCTAGTACAAGAGCACATAAAGAGAGTATACATCTATCCGCAAATGAACTAAATGTGGTAGAGGCAACAATAGCACCACTGATAGCTCCTGGACCTGCCATCAAAGGTATTGCTAAAGGAACAACAGCTATTGACGATTTATGGACTGTCTCTTCTTCTGTTTGTCTAATAGGACTAATTTTAGCATTTAACATAGATAGAGCTAATAAAAATAAAACAATACCTCCAGCACACTGAAAAGCTGCCACACGAATCGCTAGAAACTGTAAAACATAAGAACCAACCCATGTTGTTGCAATTAAAATCACAGCAACAGCTGCTCCTGATGCAATCCCAACACGCCATCTTTCTTTAGTACTTCTTCCTTGTGTTAAACTCAAAAAAACAGGGATAGCCGTTAAAGGGCTACAAATCATAAAAAGAGAAACGAAATAATTCATTACTGCTGAAAATTGCATAAAAGACTACCTATATCACTTAAAAATTGCGGGCAAGTGTAACATTTCTTCACTAGATATCCTAGAAAAAACCTTTTTAACACTAAGACTAAAAAAACATTTACATCAATCTTCTACTACGATGATAACGATAAATCAAAATAGGGATAATCAACGCAGGACATCCTAAATAAAATGAAGAACGAAGTTCCGGGCTTCCTATCACTATACATAAACAAAAAATCTGAAGAACTATGGCAAATTGTGTCACATAAGGGAACCCAAAAACCTTATAAGATAAGGATTTTTTCGCTTCTTCTTGCTTTAACCATTTTTTACGAAAAATATATTGGCATAAACAAATAGAGATCCAACAAATAGACCCTGTAAACCCAGAAATTGCTAAAAGTGTAGCGTAAAACTTTTGGATGGGGAAAAGGCATGAAATAATAATCATCCCCCAAATAACCGCGAGCGTCATTAATGTAGCCCTAATGGGGACCCCATGACGATTTAATGGGCGTATGTATTTAGGGGCCATCCCCCTAAGAGATAGTACATGCAAAGAACGAACTGTTGCATAAAGACCGCTATTTGCACAAGAAAGAGCCGCTGCAACAATAAACACGTTAAAAATTTGACTAAGAAATGTTAAGCCATAATGATTTAAAGCTACAGCAAAAACACTTCCCGATAAATCTGCTTTATTCCAAGGAAAAATTAACACAACCAAAAGCGTAGGTACTACATAAAGAAGTAAAATACGATAGGTGATCTTTCTTAAAGCGTTAGGAACATGCTTGCTCGGGTTGTCTGTCTCAGAGGCGCTAATCCCTATAATTTCAGACCCCTGAAAATTAGATAGTAAAATAACCATATTCACAAAAAAGATATAAACCCCATTTGGAAAAAGCCCCCCATCTTGAAATAAATAACGAGTACCAATAACACCCGTTTGTTGACTCTTTCCTATTACTCCCAAAAAAATCAAAATAGCAGCAATACAAAAAATAGATATAATCATAATTTTAAAAAGGGCCAGCCAAAATTCAACCTCCCCAAAAGCTTTAACATGAGAGAGATTAACAACTGTGATAAACAAACCAAAAATAATACTCCACCATGAAACGGCAAGATCTGGCATAAGGTGATGCATTAAAATTCCCGCAGCTAGACACTCTGAAGGCACATAAACAACCCAACTAATCCAATAAGACCAACCAACACCACTTGCCCAGCTAGAAGAAATATAAGTTTTAGCGTAACTAATAAACGAACCATGCTTTGGAACAGCTACGATCAGTTCAGCAAAACAAGCCATGGCTAAAAAAGTAATGAGTCCACCAAGACAATATCCCAAAACAGCCGAAGGGCCAGTTTGGCTGATAATGTAGCCTGTGCCTAGAAAGTAAGAGGATCCAATCACTCCACCTAATGCAATTAGATGAATGTGTCGGTTTTTTAATCCTCTTCGAAAAGCCACGTGTTTAGTCATGCAAACTCTTATTATTTAAATAAGTAGTTGTATGACCTTTTAGATAAAAGTTTCAAATAAAATTTTTGTTAAATGTTAAAAATATGATGTCCAATCAAAAATTTGTCAAGCAACTCTTCTTTTAATGGACGAATTTCATTATTTTCTATTTGATCCTGTTCCTCTAGAAGCTCTTTTAAATATTCACTTTTGCGATATTGTTCAAGAGTAGATTCTAACAATCCTCTTAAATTATCAGTCCCTTCACGAAACGCTTTAAGCAAGTTCATAGAGACATCTGACACCCCAATCTCTGCTCGTTGAAAAACCCCGATAATTCGAGATTTTTCTTTAATATCTTGCCACTTCTTGTTTAGAGCAGCTTCGCTTGGTCTAGCATCTTGTACAATAACGTCTTTAACATATTTGTAAAGATCTTGTTGAAGAGAACTTTGATGAGTTAAACTCAACTTCCATTGATTTCTAAGAACTACCGGTGACGTTCCTTGAAAATGAACATCAGCCACTTGCCTAAGCTCTTTTATTGTAAAAATTCCAGTTAAAAAATCTTCAAATGTTTCGTAAACAATTTCTGCTCCATTTTGACGTATAACAATTTGATTGTTTCTTACAATAATTGAACCCGTCGTTTTTAATGTATCCAAAACTGCATTTAACGGCACTAAAGGTATGGAGTTAATTGGTACTGAGTTTTCTTTAAGCTCATTGATAGCAACTACAACTTCTTCAAGCTTTACCTGATATTCTTGCCTTTTCCAATCTCCCACTTGTTCTTTAAACCAATCCAGTACAAGTTCACGAAATTCTGCCGATTGCTGCTGAGGATCATCCCCTAATTTATAGGCTTTTTGAATAACCTCTCTTATATAATGCGGAGTGTATAGATTAAAAAATTTTTGACATAGTTCCTGCTTCTTATCTTCGATGAAATACATTCCACGCTCTATCACACCTTGACTTCCTACAAGACCTAGTTGAGGCCCTAATGCAGCATAAAAAGCCGCCATAACATGAGTGTTAACACTACTTTCCGATCCGCAAGTTTGAGCGATAACAATTTGAGCTATTGTTTCTCTTTCTCTCGCAAGAAGACACTTCACTCTTTCTTCTAGTGAGCCTTGTGAAACACTTACTACATTATTATAAGCAAACTTCGCCCCACTCATCCATAGAGATGCGCAAGCCCCACCTAGAACTCCAAGATCAATTGTCATTCTAGTAAAATCTCGCAAGGCCATGTCATATTTTTTAAAAACCTCCTGAGGCTCTCCTTGTGGAGGTTTGCACTTAGGTCGCTCTTGTAACTGTTCTATCTCTTTTAATCTACGATGTATAGAAAATCGGATGAAATTCTCAAGTGTTGTATAAAATTGCTGTAACTCAGGTGTTCCTGCATATGGGCTTCCACGATAGGCACTTCTTCGCTCAATATGAACAATAAGATTTTCTAATGAACTTCTTAATGTATCTTTAGTTAAAGGCCATCCATTAACATCCTTCTCTGCTCCAAGATTGATATAACCTGCTTCATTGGGATTCTTGAAATTTAACCCTTTTTGATCTGGAAAGAACCTTGAACGAGACGCATCTGTGGCATAATTTGCATTATCAAATAATTCAAGCAACTCACGCACTCGAATATTCGCTGGAACCTCTGACATATCAATTTGAATCTCTGGTATTTGCAAGTGATTCATGTTAAGTCTTACATCGGAAAAATATGCGACTTGAAATGCATTCCGTGGCTGCAGACCAACAGCTTGTTGCCTTATAAATGCATTCCGTGGCTGCAGACCAACAGCTTGTCGCCTTCTATTTGTGATAAAACAACCTATTACAGTCAAAGTATACATCGTAGCTAATGAAACAAAAAATGCTGTCAACACATGCCCAGCGGGAACTGATATTCCTATTCGAACAGATATCAAAAGAACCCAAAACTTATGATTAATTAATAAAGAAAAAGCCCGATTTAAACTAACCTTCAACTCTTGCCCATAATTCATAATAATTACGGCAACGCGTCTAATACGTGCATTTACATTAATACCTTGCGGGTTCACATGAACAGGTTGCTCTACTTGAGGCCGTTGAGGATAAATTATAGGAGCCATAGAAATCCTTTTTTTTAAACTTTTAGTTTTTCGGAAATTATAAATGAAAAGCCACTATAAAAACTATATTAAAAAAAACAAATTTTACAATAATAACTATTAAATCATTTAAAACAATGAACGCTTTATTATATATACCACTCAACTTAATAACCTTTTTAAAAGCTCATGAAGTCCCCTCGTTAGCTCTCTGTCCAAATAGACATGGAGGATTCAAAAAATTTACACGAAAAACAAATTCTATAAAGCCTATAAACAACACCTTTTAAAGCTATTGTTTTGATTTCGCCCAAAAATTTTGCAGCATCGGACTGGGAGAAATTAAAAGAATACCTCCTGTTTTAAACCCTATTTTCACCAACCCAACTTGGTAAATAAATGTTTTAAGTGGTGTAAAATAATATAATTGAATGGTATGCTTTCGTGATTCATTAATGTTAACCTTATTAATCCATAGGGAGAGTTAAGATGGGAATATCAGAAATAGACACAAACAGCATGATAAACGAAACGAGTTTTATTACAGATAGAGACCCTATTTACTGCAAAGTTTCTGAAAATGAAAAACCTTATCTTTTTAATAACTTAGGGATCATAGCTAAGTTTGTCCGCAATTTTTTAAGAGAAAAATTACTTCCTCTATCTAATGCTAGCGACTATATGGAAAATATCTTAAAAAGAGAGAACTGGATTTCAACAGACCTTTTCTGGAAAGTCCCCTTTGCAGATTTGCGCTACCCTAGACAGATGGAAATTAGGGAACATTTTGTGCTCTATGATCAATATGTGATTGTGAAATCAGACAACAAAGAAATTAAGCTGAAATGCCGCGTGATTGAACCTAAGGATTGCCCTTTAGACGGTTGTTTAAACCACATGGTTATTCAAGGTAATATTTCAACTCTAGATAATAACATGCCAGCAGTTTATCCATATCTTGACTCTTACATGAAGGAAAGAGATAAAAATCCAGATATTGCTCCAGCGCGTTTTATTATTTTTAGTCACTATGATCATAAAATAGCTGATACAGAAACTAAGAAAGAAAAAGATTATCTCCCAGAAGACATCACTGAATGGGGGTTTGTATTTAAAAAAGCTTTTGAATCTTTAGTTGATCGTTATGGTAAATTCCAAATGCTCGCTGCTCATTCTCTAGGCAATATACCTGCTGTTGAGCTTTTAAAGTACATCAAAAAAGAAGAGTTTTCACGCTTATTTCCTCAAACAGTTTTTCTAGCTCAAGGTCCTTCATCAACTTATGAAGTCTCTAAAAATTACCCTTTTGACCTTGAATGTTACCCTTGGGGCTGGGCGTTTTTTGGTTTGGGACCTATCCTTTATTTCCTTTCTAAGTGGACAGGATGGAATATACAAATCGATAAAACTCTTACAGATCTCGTAAATAACTTCTCTAAAGACACGGATATTCAAAAAGAACTAAAAAATCGATATCTAGTCCTTTCTCAGGTTAAATACGACTATTACTTTCCGGAAAAAGCTAGCTTGTGTGGATCTGATAAATTAGATGACCTAGAAGATAAAATTAATTTATATAGACTGAACTTCAATCCCCCCTTATCTTGGGCTACACCTAGAGCTCAACATAATTATAGTATTGGCCTCTTACAAAGACAAGATTTGATTCAAGAAAGAGTTTCTTTTGAAGAAGGACGCCATATGCTCCATCTAAATGATCCTAAAAAAATTATTGAACAAGCAAATTCCCATAGTTTTATTATGCGACATGGAGAAAGTATCGTTGACACTGTTTTACGCTCCGCTTGGAGTTCATCTTCTCCTGCTTCTTTAGAGGGAAGAGTAGAAATCCTAAATGAAAATTCAGCTGCATAACCCAATTAGATTTTTTTATTACAACAGTTAGATGAAAACGTCTTTCTGTTGTAATTAATTCATTTTGCAGTAATAATATAACACCTTTTTACGTAAATGTTATTTGATTTAGGAGATTTCATATGGTAGCTAAAACAGTTTTTACTCCTCCATTACGACCTAATATATTAGGATCCTTATCTAAAGAAGAATGTTCTCATTTATTTCATAGAGCAAATTTTATTGGAAATTTTGTTCGTAAAACTTTCTTTTTCCAACAAGCTAAAAACTATCACTCTCAACATCACATAAATAGAGCTAATGCTACCAACAATCCCCACACATCTTTTTGGAGTGCTGAATTTCCCGATTTAAAATATCCAAAACAGAGTGCAATCAAAGAACATTTTGATGTTTTTGATCAATATATAACACTTACGGTTGGCCAGCGGACCATGAAATTAAAATGCCGCATTATTGAATCTAAAAATTGTCCTAAAGAAGGCGCCTTTAATCATTTTCTCGTACAAGGAACCACATCCACTTTAGAAAACAATATACATGGAATCTATCCATTTTTAGAGTCTTACATAAAAGCTAAAGAATCTGGTCAAACAATACTACCTGGAAGATTTGTTGTTTTTAATCATTATGATAATAAAATCCAAAAAACACCTGAAGCTCAAGAAACCCCTTATTTACCTGGTGATATGGACGAATGGAGTTTTATGTTTAAAAAAGCCCTAGAATCTCTCACCAACTATTATGGTAAATTTCAATTAGCATCAGCTCATTCTTTAGGTAATATCCCACTTATCGCTTCTCTAACCCATATAAAAAATGAAGAATTTAAACAACTATTCCCTACAACCCTGTTTTTAGCTCACGGACCATCTTCTTTACGTGAAGTTAGCAAAAATGTCCCTTTTCAATGGGGTATTTATCCTAGGGGCTGGCTCTATGTTGTAGGCGCTATTATGTATTTTTTAGCAAAATGGACAGGTTGGACAATAGAATTAGACGAAACACTTGTTCAAAAACTGAAACAAATCAAAAAATTAGACCAAAGCAATTTAAATAAAACAAATATAATTATTTCAAAAGTTAAACACGATTTCTTTTTCCCAGGAAAAGTCAGTTTAGCTGAATCAAAAAAACTCAATCAGTTACAAGGCATTACAAATCTTTACCGCTTAAGCTTTGATTTGCACCACTCTGTTTTACACAGAAATGGCCACCACGACTGCCATTCAGGAACTTTTCAAAGGCTAGATTTAATCAAAGAAAAGCTCCTTCTAGAAAATGGAGAACAAGTTGTCAATAGCTCTCATCCTAGAGAAATTTTTAACCCACCTAAAAGCCACCCACTTATGTTGCAGCATGGCGAAACACTCGCTGATACTGTCGTAAGGTCAGCTTTAGGGTTAGCTTAAAATAAAGCTAATAGTTTGTAAATTATTTATAAAGTTTTATTTCTTTTTAATTGGCATGCATGATACAATTAACATCAATTACGAAGTAAATAAGGCAAAGATTATGAACTTACAAACACGTTTAAACAATCTTAATTTTAATACGCAGCTAGAAGCTGTTCAAGATCTTTTAGCGCCTGCTCAAACCAAAATAACCTTTTGGGGACAACGAGTAGTTGAAGTTCCTGGGATAAATGGTTTTGTTTCTCTAAACGCTCTTACAGAAAAAATAGCTCAAGTAGCTAACTCACGAAATGATCCTTCTTTAGCTAAACGTCAAGCAGGTCTTAAAATCCAAAGTAAGCTCAGTAATTGCTATGCTCTAACAGACCGTCAAAGTAAAGCGTGTAATATCTTTACTAGATTTTTAACTAAGGTACGGGATAAATTGCAAAATACGAGCATAGAGGATGATTCTGCATTTTTTAAAATTCCTTTTATAACACCGAGAATGTTCGCAGAGAAAAGCTCCAAATTCAACTTATACACAGCAACGCAGTTTTATGCACATTTTGGAATGCAACAATCACCTGTCGATTATCCATCAGTTGAATCCATGTTTAATAAAAATTTCTTTAACCGGTATGTATTAAAAACTCCGTTTGAAGATAAAGTCGAAATGAGCCTTGATCCATCAACAGGTTCGCCTTTAGATGTTCAAATTTATGTTCATAAACATGTTGTTCTTAATCATAAAATTCAGCTTTATCCTTTTTTCCATTTGCCATAACTAAATAGATTTGGAAATAATGACTTTCTAATGGTTTCAATACTAAAAATCACTACGCCCGGTAGTAACGCTAGCATCCACTGTTTCCAAGAAAGTGGGACCATATAAAATAATGGATAAAACAAAGGACAGTAGGTAATACTTACCTGTAAAAGAATCCCGCACCCAATCGCTATCACTAAAAGTTTATTCTTAAAAACTCCCAATTTAAAAATAGATGTATCATCAGACCGGCTATTGTAAGCTATCAACCACTCAAAAATCACAAGGCTTGATAAAACCATCGTACGAGCAGTTGCAATCTGTGTATAATGAAGCATGTATTGAAACACAAAAAAGATACTGAGCCCAAGTAAGCTTGCCAAAAAACCTATCTGCCATAACATCCCTATAAATATTAATCTTACAGAACCATCACGTGGTGGCTGTTTAAGTTCATCCCCCTGTTTAGGCTCTAAAGCAATAGGAATCGCTACAATAACACCTGTGATTAAGTTAACCCACAAGATTTGTAAAGGAAGCAATGGAGACTTTCCTATAAATAAAACACTTAAAATAAGCCCTAACAACTCACCGAAACAGGTAATTAAAAGAAAGGCACATACATTTCTTAATCGATTAAAAATAGCCCTACCTTCTTCTACTGCAGCAACTATCGAAACAAAATTATCGTCAGCTAAAACCATATCTGCAGCCTCTTTAGCTACATCTGTCCCTAATCTCCCCATAGCAATGCCAATATCTGCAGCTTCTAATGCTGGAGCATCATTCACTCCATCTCCAGTAACTGCTACAACATGTCCAAGAGATTGAAAAGCCTTAACAATTCTTAATTTATGCAAAGGCTCAACACGTGCAAATACCTGAATATTTTGAATGGAGTTTTTAAGTTCTTCATCATTTAAATTTCTGATACTATCCCCACACATTACAGAAGAATGTTGCATGTTCATTTGCTCTGCAATTGCTTCTGCTGTTCTTATATTATCACCTGTCATCATCACAACTTTAACACCTGCAAGCTGGCACTTGTCAATTGCTTCAATAGCATCTTCTCTAAGAGGGTCTATCATAGCAAAAAAACCAGCAAAGATAAGCTTATCCTTAAAAACAGCCTCATCTAAAAACCCTTCTTGCGAAGGATTATCACAAAAACAAATAGCAATAACTCGATAGGTCTGATCTGCCATTTTATTAACAGATGATAAAATCGACTCCTTTTCAAAATCTCGTAAAGCAATCACCTTATTATTCTTTAAAACCCATCTACTTAAGGAAAGAAGCTTTTCAGGAGCTCCTTTGACAATCACCTTATGCAACCCTTCTGTCGCATGCAGCGTTGCCATATAAAGATTTTCACTAGCAAATGGAATTGTATCAAGTCTTGGATAACGAGCTTCTAAAGCTTCTCTATGAATGCCAAAATCTGCAGCAACTTTTAAAAGAGCCCCTTCCGTAGGATCACCTAAAATCTCTATATCATCTTTCTCTTTTGTTAAAAGAGCATCATTACATAACACCCCGAGTTTCAACACTTCTTCGACTGCGAAATCTGTCTTGGTTTTTAAATCTTCACTAGGAATAAGATTTTCTAAGGTATATAAATATTTAACTGTGAGTTGGTTTAAAGTAAGCGTTCCAGTTTTATCAGAACAAATAATTGTTGTAGAACCTAATGTTTCAACAGCGATAAGCTTACGAATAATAGCTTGTTTTTTTGCCATAGCATTTACACCTGAAGCTAAACAAATCGTAACAGCCGCAGGCAAACCTTCAGGGATAGCAGAAACAGCTGCAGCTACAGCAAGCAAAAACACCTCCAACCAATTCATACCTCTATAAAGCCCTATACATACAAACAACATCACAGCTATAAAGACAATACAAAGCATCCAAAGCCCAATAAAATCTATATTACTTTGAAGAGGCGTTTTTTTTTCCTTTTCTCCCTGCATCGTAGCTGCAATTTTTCCAAGCTCTGTAAATAATCCTGTAGATGTAACAATTGCTAAAGCCTTTCCACAGGCAACAATAGTTCCCATATAAACCATGTTTTTTCTTTCCCCTAATAAGGGATTACCTTGTAAAACTGCTGTATGCTTTTCTACCGCATTCGATTCACCTGTTAGTGTCGATTCATTCACTTTAAAATTCGATACATCTAAAAGCCTAGCGTCGGCTGGAACCTTATCTCCAGCTTCTAAAATAAGAAGATCTCCTGGTACAAGTGTTTCAGATAAAACTAGTTGGCTATGATCACTCCTTTTAACTTTAGAATAATGCGCTGACAGCTTTTGTAAAGCTTTCATTGCACGCACAGCTCTTACCTCTTGAAAGAACCCTATAAAAGCCATAATTCCGATCGTACCGGTTAATACAGATCCATTTAAAATATCAGCCAGAGAAAACTTCAAAATAGCTGCCGCTAAAAGAATAAGGACTAGAGGATTAAAAAATTGCCTGATAAAAATCTTGAATATAGAAGGCCCTTGATGAACTTCTAGTCTATTCATTCCAATTTTTTTTAAGCGTAATTTAACCTCTGCATGAGTTAACCCATCTTGAGTTGTTCCAAGCAAAGCTAGCATTTCATCCATAGGCATAGAGTGCCATTCATAACGCATAAAAAAACCAAATTGTTAAGATTTTCGAATCATTTTTTTGCGTAAAAATACTTTTAAAATTCCACCTAAAACCACTAAAGAAGCACCTATTAAAGACAGAGCGTTAGGTGTAATTTTAAATATAACCCAATCTAATATACCTGCCAAAAGAACTGAAAAGTATAAAAATGGGGACAATCTAGATGGAGTACCATATTGATATGCAATAGCTCGTGTTAATTGATTGCCTATAGAAGCTATAGCAAGCCCTATAATCATCGAAAATGATATCCAACTTAAATGGCCTCCTGCAATCCACGTCTTGTGAAGACATGCATAAGGGATGCTACTAAAAACAGTACAAAAGAAAAATAAATAAAGAACACTTAAATTTACTTTTTCTCGACGAGCATTTAATCCAAATAGGACTTGAGATGCAGCTTGACAAATCCCTGCTAATAATCCAACGATACTCACATGAGAAAAAATCCCCGCTTGAGGTTGAAGTACAAAGATTACCCCAATAAAGGCAACAGCAATACTAATCCAAGTGGATTTTCCCACTTTATTACGTAAAAGCCCCCATTCAATTATAGGGATAAATAAGGGTCCTGTATTCAAAAGGACTATAGCGTTAAGAAGGTTATTATGCTGGATATAGTAATAGAAAGTGTATTGGGCACCCAAAACAAAAAAAGCACGTAAAAGATGTATTTTTAAATTATGAATACGCCAAAAGGCTTTTAAATCACCTTGTATCCATAAACAACCCATGCATAAAATTAATGAAGCAAAAAATCGCCAAAAAGTCATGGGGAATATAAAAAAATAACCCATTCCTAACTGACCTAGAAATCCTGTTAAAGCAAGTGCTGATGCTGATATCAGCATAAACATCATACCCATTTCAAAGGATTCTTTTCTCTCCATTCATTCTACCCCCTTTTTTGGGGAAGGTAGTAGCTCGTCTAGTTAGAAGTCAATATTTTTTCCTGAGACTGAAAAGCTTTAAGTGTTGCAAAAAAATCCTGAGGGATTGCTATTGGCTTAAACATCGCATTCACAAAGCAATGAGAAGTAGTCCCATGAGCTATACATAGCTGATTTCTTAAAATGCGATAATTTAAACAAAGTCTTACCCGGCTAAATTTTTCTACTGTAACCTCCACAAAAATTTCTTCTAAGCTATGCAAAGGTTTTAAATACCTCACACTAAGATCAACAACAGGACAAAAAATCTTTTCTTGTTCTAAGAGATTGATATGACATCCTAAACTCTTAAAAAACTCAATACGAGTCTCTTCTAAATAAACAATATAAGATGAGTGATGAATAATCCCATCTTGACCAGTTTCTGCATAACGCGTTTGTATACGGTGTTGAAAACTCAAGAAATTCCCCTTATTTAGTTTTTTTAAGTCTCAAAGCTGACCATGTTGTATCGATTGCACAAATAGCCACACTTTTTAGTCCAAGTGTCTTTGCATAATCCCCAATAACATCCCTATTTAAATTTCCCCTTATAGAGGTTCTTTTAAAAGAGCATCCTCTTTCTGAACATGAGATTAATAAGCTATAAATTTGGCTACTATTTTTCTGCGAATCCCATTTTATGCTAAATTGCTGATTCCAAACACTTATTAATTACTGTTAAGTCTATTGCATAGCCACATGCATTTTTTGTGTAAGTAAAGACATCGTTTCTGGACTGATCGGACTAAGCAGTGGTCTAATGAGCATTTTGATCATAAATCCTAAAGTAGAACCTTCCCCTGCCTTTCTCCCCATATAGTGGATATGTACATGAGGAACTGTTTGCCCTACTTCTGCTCCATTTTTTTGAAGAAGCAAATACGAGTTGGTCCCAAAAGTCTGCATAGAAGCTTGATGAACTTTTTTAATCACTTGATTCATTTGAAGCACTTCTTCGTTAGACAGCATCTCAAACCGCTCACTATGTCTTTTAGGGATAATTAGAAAATGTCCTTCTACAACAGGCTTATGTGTATATAAAGCGAGAACAAGATCATCTTCATAAAATTTTTGACGATTTAAAATGTCTGTCTCACAAAAGGCGCAAAATTTCGTGTCTAATTTAGCTTTAAAAGGACTCGGCAAGAAATATCCACTAACCACCAAAACCACTAAAATCGATAAAGCATAAATCCATTTTTTTAACAAAGCTTAAAACCTCCATCATTTCTATAAAACAATTCTACTAAAAAGACCTTCATGATCCGATAGTGCTTCTTTTTTAAAAACATTAGAATCGTACCCTGTTTTAACAAGTGTAGTACGAATAGAACTCGCTGTTCCTTCTACAAGCATCGTGTGATCTAAATTCAACTCATGAGAAATAGGTTTACCCGTTAATCTTGCGCAAAAAGAATCTCCTCCCCATGTCTTCTCTTGAAACTCATCCCCTTTTTGAAATCGGTTATGCCATGAAGACTTGTTATATTCTTCATCATCTAAATTTAAATCACCTGTAACAACCTGGCAAAGGCGACTTTGACGCATAGAGTCTACTTTGTCTACAATCATTTGCATCTGGCCTTTTCTAGCGGCAATCTCTTCTTCTGTAGGAAATGCAGGCTGCTCTGAGTGCTGTAGATGCGTGGTATGGATTCTTGTAAAATCTCTATCCCCACTTTGGAGGAAAAAAGAAAAAACACCCTTGGCTGCATTTTTCGTTCTCCCTACAAGAAGCTCTAAAGGAAATTGGGAAAACTCAGGTTTGGTAACCTTATATTTACTAGCGACTAAAATACCTGAAGAGACGCCTACTGCTTTTGGACCTATATTATAGTAGAAATGCGTATAACCATGTGATGCAAGCTTATTTCGTATGGTGAAGGCAGACTGTATATCAAACGTTTCATATAAACAATTAACGTCCGCATCCTTTTCAAGGATTTTATCTACGATCTGATCCACTCTAAAAGACCAAGGAACTACACCTCCATCACTAATTGTATAACCAGCTCCTACACAGCAAACATTCCATGAAAGTAAAGAAAACTCCCTGCCATGGGATAATTGTTTACCAACTCCTGTAGACTCTTGAATAAATGGATTTTTTTGAAGATAAATCCCAAGTGCACGAACTCCGATAGCAGGAGCTGCTGTGAAAACACCAACAAATCCATAAGCCATCACAGCAACTGCTAAAAAAAGCTTTCTAGCTAAATTTTTTACTTTGTAATCATGGGCATTAAGCGCGTCTACCACCTGAATTCTACGAAAACATTCATGACTTTTGCAAATAGGATCTGTAAGATAAGATGCTAATTTAAATAGCTGCACACAAGCTATTTCACTAGTAGATGCTTGTGATTGATTACTAACATGAAGAGCTGGAACATATAGCCCACCATGATTCAGCTCTAAAGCCAGCAACGCACTCATTCTTTAAAAACTTCCCATAGCAGCTTCTCTTCTTTCTTGAAAACGTCTTTCACGAGCAAGTACTCTAGGATCTTTATTAATCTCATCCTCTGCTTTAGCAGCTAATTGACCACAGCCACCACTCACATCTTGAGCTCTACTATATCTAATAGGTGCTGGAATACCTCGATCGCTTAAATAAGACTGAAACTGCTCTATCGCTAACGATTGAGATGCTTTCATATCAAGACCTGGAAAATGATTAATAGGAATCAAATTAACCTTAGCTTTTAACCCATGTAAAAATCTTACAAGCTGCTTTGCCTCTACTAGGCTATCATTAGCCCCTTCTATCATCACATACTCAAAAGTAATACCATAACGAGGCGGCGCTGGATATTCCATTAATGCTTTTTTCAACTTACTTAAAGGGTATTTAAGATTAATCGGCATCATTTCACTACGTTTTTCATCTGTCGCTGCATGCAAAGAAATCGCAAGTCTTACAGGCAAATCTCTACCTAAACGATAGATCTCAGGAACAAGTCCTGATGTAGAAATAGTGACTCTTGTTTTAGATAAACCAAGAAGCTCAGGATCTATCATAATCTTGCAGGCTTTAACAACTGCTTCATAATTATCTAAAGGCTCACCCATTCCCATAAACACAACATTCGAAATTTTACCCTTCTCTCCTAAAAGATGATTAGCAAGTAAAATTTGATCTAGGATTTCACCAGATGTTAAATTACGTTTAAAACCCATTTTACCTGTTTGGCAAAATGTACAAGCCATCTTACAGCCAACTTGGCTACTAATACACAGAGTAATCCTCTCTTCATAGGGCATCAAAACCATTTCAATAAGCTTTTTATCTCTTGTTTGAAGTAAAAACTTTTCACTACCATCTTTCGAAGCAAGTCTTGCGTGAATCTTTAAAAAATCCCAATTAAAACTTTCTAGTAGTTTTTGACGTATAGGTTGAGAAAGATTTGTAAACTTAAGAGGATCCGTTATATTTTTTTTGAAAATCCATTGCATCACCTGCTTACCACAATATTTAGGAAATCCATTTTCTACAAACCACTGCTCCCACTCCAAAAGAGAATACTCCCAGGCTAATTCTTTTTTTAGCGGCACATCTAAAATAACGTTTAAGCTCATAAATCCATCCCTTCAAAGTAGTAAGGCCACTATTATACTGATAGAGCTCTATTGAATAATAGATTTTTTTCATTGTTCTTTAACCCGTATATTTCATATATTTATGAAATAATTAATCCACCCACATTCTTTATGCATAAAAAAATTTCTACGGTTTCTTTAGCCTTATTAATTATTGCAGCTATTGATAGTATTAGAAACCTCCCTTCCTCAGCCCTTTTCGGTTCTTCGTTAATATTTTTTTTTATTTTATCGGCTATCTTATTCCTATTTCCAACAGCTCTTATTGCGGCTGAACTCACAGCAGCATTTCCTAAAGAAGGTGGTATTTATCACTGGATCCGCTTAGCTTTTGGGGAAAAATTTGGCATGGTCGCTATATGGCTACAATGGATCAACACTATGGTATGGTATCCAACCATACTCTCTTTCATAGCAGGTACATGCGCTTATCTCATCAATCCTGATTTAGCGGAAAACAAGACTTATTTAGCTTTAATGATTATAGGAAGTTTTTGGGGGCTGACTTTAATAAGCTTACGCGGCTTTCATTTTTCAACAAAAGTGAATTCACTATGTGCCCTTCTAGGAACCATCATCCCTATGATTCTACTTATTGTTTTAGGACTGCTATGGGTTATTCAAGGAAATCCTATTCAAATTACATTTAATTTAAAAGATTTTTTACCCTCTTTAAATATAAATAACTGGATCTCACTTACTGCAATCATGGCTTCATTTTTAGGGATGGAACTTGCTGGAGTCCATATTTTAGATGTAAAAAACCCTCAAAAAAACTTCCCTAAAGTCTTGATGCTAGCTGCATTTTTTATTCTGTTTTCTATGCTATTTGGTTCAATTGCTATCGCAATCGTATTACCTACTGCTCAAATTCATTTAGTCTCAGGTGTCTTACAAGTTTTTTCTGCATTTTTTCATGCATTTCATTTAGGTTGGTTCCTACCAATACTTATTATATCTATTGTTATTGGTAGTCTGGGTAATATCATCAGCTGGCAAACATCTCCCGCTAGAGGGCTTTTGCATGCGGCAGAATTTGGTTATTTACCAAGATTCTTTACAAAAAAAACAGCTCATGGCGTTCCAATTAACATCATGATCACCCAAGCTCTTTTGGTCTCTATTATTTGTCTTCTATTCCTTCTGATCCCTAGCGTGAATGGTTTTTATTGGTTCCTTACAGCACTCAGCACAAACCTTTATATGCTCATGTATGTTTTACTCTTTATCTCTGCCATCCGTCTAAGAAAACTTCGCGCATTAGATAGAGCATTTTTTCATATTCCTGGAGGACGACGAGGGCTAATTACAGTATGTGGACTTGGACTACTTGGGTGTTTTTTAACTCTTTTTGTTGGATTCATTCCTCCAACAGAAATTAACGTTGGCAATACACTTCACTATACTTTCTACATGGCCTCCATGATGATTCTCTCCATAGCTTCTGTAAGCGTTTTCTTTATCTATAAAAAAGTTAAAGCATCATGACAGAAAAGCGACCTAAAATAGGTGTAGCAACCATTGTTATACAAGGCGACACCATCTTGCTAGGTCAAAGAAAAAATGCACATGGGGAAGGATTGTGGGCGCCGCCTGGTGGTCATTTAGAATATAAGGAAACCATCACAAAGTGCGCTGCTAGAGAATTAAAAGAAGAAACAGGGCTGGAAGCTCTTAAGCTAAAAACCCTAACATGGTCAGAAAATCTCATAGAAGAGCATCATTATATCACATTTTTTGTAATTGTGACAGAATTTCAAGGCATCTTACAACCTTTAGAACCCCATAAATGCTCGTTATGGTCATGGTTTAAATGGGATCAGCTCCCCTCTCCTTTATTTCCACCTTTTAGCTCTTTTCATGCAAGCTATAGAGACCTTTCTTGCTTACAATAGTTTCTTTAACTACATTGTTTTGTTAAAAGGAGCTTTTTATGCATGCTACAACAATCTCTACGTTTCCACTCATCCATAGATTAAGACGTCTAAGGCAACATAGTGTTTTAAGAGATTTAGTTAGAGAGACAACACTTAACTTGCAAGATCTAATCCTCCCTCTTTTTATTAAAGGAATAGATGGAGCTAAACAGCCTATTACCTCTATGCCTGGTCACTATCAAATACCCCTCTCTTGCTTAGCTCAAGAAATCGAAGAAATCATAAGTCTTGGAATTTCTAGTGTTATTTTATTTGGCATCCCTTCTTATAAAGACTCAACAGGATCTTCAGCTTGTGAGTCTCATGGAATTATCCAAGAGGCTATTATCCTTATTCGAAAAGTAGCACCTCATCTTCTTATTATTTCCGATCTTTGTTTTTGTGAATATACAGACCATGGCCACTGTGGCGTCCTCACAAAAAATTTAGATGTAGATAACGACGAGACTCTTTCTCACCTCATTACGCAGGCTATCAGCCACGCAAAAGCCGGGGTTCATGTTATAGCCCCAAGTGGCATGATGGACGGAGCTGTTAAAGCACTTCGCTATGGTTTAGATGAAGCTGGGTTTTCGCACCTTCCCCTTTTGAGCTACTCTGTGAAATACTGTTCTTCTTTTTATGGCCCTTTTAGAATGGCTGCTGAAGGAGCCCCTTCTCAAGGTGATAGAAGCTCACACCAAATGGATCCAGCTAATGGGCAAGAAGCTCTACGTGAAGTGCACCTAGATGTAGAAGAAGGAGCGGATATGCTTATGGTTAAACCTGCCCATAGTTATTTAGATGTTATCTACCGCATTAAACAGGCTTATCCCTACATCCCACTTGGAGCTTATCATACAAGTGGTGAATTCGGAATGATTAAAGCCGCAGCAGAAAAAGGATGGCTCAATGAAGAAAAAGCTGTTTTAGAGATCTTAACAAGTATCCGCCGTGCAGGGGCTGATTTTATTATCACCTACTATGCTAAAGAACTAGCAAAATGGCACTTATTAGATAGACACTAAATTTTTTCCTCTTGTTCAAAAAAATGAGTGTTTTCTTTAAATACTTGTTCTTCTCTACCTGACCAAGACCCTGCAAGATGATCTAAATCATGATAAGTATGTTTTTTTGAAACCAATCCAAGTTGTAGTTCCATCATCTTTAATACCAATTCATTAACACTTATATGAGACCTTTTAGCCTCTTGTTTTAATAACACCATCACTTTGAAAGGAATACTTAAATTAAAATTCGATGCAGACATGTCAACTCTCATTATCCTGTAACATCATTTATCACCTTAGATTTCTCAGATAGAAAATTTACTAAATGGCGTTCACTACAAGGAGAAGCGACTAAGGCTTCTAAGTTAATAAACGGCTGATATCTCCCTTGCATATGAGTATGCCCTGACAAAACTATGATAGCATGATCTGGATGTTTATTCATAAATTCTATCAAAAATCCTCCAATTGGTTCACAAGAGAAACAAAATGCCCAAGGGTGAGTTGCGATTTCTTCTCCATAAAAACAACGTGGATGAAAAGGAGGAACATGCATGAGTACATAGAGTTTTTTATATTTTTTAAATCCTAAGGTCAGTTTACGATCCAGCTCTTCTATACTTTTTTCTGATGCTTTTTCAAAAAACTCAAATAACTCATTCTTCCCTAAAGAGCTCAGCTCTTCAATAACATCAAAATCCTGAAGTCTCTCTTGCATCCCATAACAGGGATGATCTGACAAGTTATACCAATTATCAATCCCTATAAGCCCAATGCCTTCATCTAACTCGATTACATCTATAGACGGTACATACACAATGCCTGATGTATATCTCTTAGAAAAATCTAAATACCGCTTATTAATGCCCGTATGATGATAATCGTGATTACCTAAAACAAAAAATATAGGTTTTTTGACCTTTTGATAAAGCCTTTCTAAAAACCAGTCTATGTGATTACCTTCAGCGATATCCCCTGTTATACAAATAGAAGAAACCCTAGAGCTATCTAGGGTATCTATAAGATCTAAAAGTTCTTTTTCTGTTTTTTTATCCCCATGAATATCTGATATCCAAAGCATAGTCCGCTCACAATTAAAGATTTATAAAATCTGTGTTTTTAAGATTGCTAGGAATCCCCCAAGAGAGGGATAATACTCTTATCCTAGAAAAATCTTCTATGATAAAATCCTTTATGGGGGTGTACAGGTTTCGACTTGGAAGCTAAATAATAAAGGCATGCGGAGGATATCGGTTGGCCTCCTAAAAAAACCGGTAAGACATTAAATGTCAACACACAACAAGAAGAGCTTTACGCTCTTGCAGCTTAAGACCTAACCCGTTTTGAGTCGCCGATGTCTTAAGATTCGACCAAAGATTTTAAGTCGCATCGTTATCATTTTGGTATGGGTTTGGAATCCTTGATCACTGAGGATCCTTGCTCGAGATTATTAGTGGTAAACTCATCTGAAGTGACGCACCTTTCAGCAAGATGAGCTTTAAAAAAAGGTGATAAGCATGTAGTCGTTATTATGAGGTTTACTAAGGACGAGAGTTCGATTCTCTCCACCTCCAATAAACTGGCATAAGCCAGAGTAAATAAACCCAAGAAACTAAAGGATTTAAAGACAAATCGTTTAGTCCCTCTTGGGTTTCTTTTTACCAATTTCATCCAGTCTAGTGCGTAAAATTTGCGTAAAAAATAAGGGGCGTTTCCACCCCTTACTTCGAGATATCCTTACTTTAGTTCCTTATCTGCAAAAATCATCATTCCTTCAGACATGAATTCAGCAAGTTTTGGATGGAACGGGTCCAGCTGCTTTCTGAACTCAGGGTGTTCCTGATATAGCTGAGCCATTGCCCTATAAACTTCGCGAGTTGCGTCCTGGATTTTGTCTGTAAATGCATGATGTTTCTTGATAATACGTTGCACTTCGGAAGAGCTTGGAACCAACCCCTTTTCAATACAATGGACAAGTTCCCTGAAAATGGCGTGTGCCGTCTCTGTTGCATTTTCATAAAATGCTTTGTCCCTTTTCTCAACGTCCTCGGCATTTTTAGTCGGGTTTCTTACACTTTTACCGACAATTTCTTCTGCAGCAGAGTAAGACTCATGCCCTTTTGCTTTTTTCACTAAAGTGATATTGAAGCCATCAAAAATTTCCTTATCTTTCATTTTCTTTTTTCCTTTTAAATGATTGATCGTTTTGTCGATGGTTTTAAGCAGCTGTCCAATTTTCTCCCACTCTTGATTCAAAGATTTCCTATGCGAATGAAGAGCAGAAAGCTGATCGAAATCACCCTTTCCTATAACTTTCTTGATTTGCTTTATCGTAAAACCAAGCTCTTTGAAGAATAGGATTTGTTGTAACTGGAGCAGCTCTTTCTCTTCATAGTATCGATATCCATTCGACCCATAGTATGAGGGTTTAAGGAGCTCCTCCTCTTCATAAAAGTGGAGAGTCCGAACCGTTACCCCTGAGAGTTCACTTAGTTTTTTAACTGTATAAGCCATCGACCTTTCATCCTTTTAATATCCCTATGATTTTAAAGGATGCTTCCAATATACACAATGACGTATGCGTTAGGGTCAATAGCCTTTCTGAAAAATCTAAAAAACCTAAATTCTGTTGACATGTAGCCTGTCATTTCTTATGATACCTAATCATTAGGTAAACTGAAGAATGTTTTATGGCAAAAGAGAAGAAGACTAAGTTTGTTATTCTGGGGTTTCTTTTAAATGACTCGCTATCTGGCTATGAAATAGGCGAAATGATTAAGGAATCGACCAACAACTTTTGGCAAGAATCGGATGCTTCTATCTATCCCACCCTCAAATTACTTACAAAAGAAGGGTTTGTTTCTGCTGAGTCTGCTTATGTGGGCAAAAGGAAAAAAGAAATTTTTACCATCACTAATGCAGGAAGAAAAGCTTTTTTGGAATGGTTTAAAAGGGCTCCAGACCCTGATCAGCATAGAGAAGAATTTTTGTTAAAACTCTTTTTTACCGATGAAACAACCGAAGAACAAATGCAGCAGCATTGCGACGAAAAACTACGAGAGTTGAAAAAACTCCGAGAGAAATACAAGGAAATCGAGGGTTTTTTGATCAAACAATCACCACAAAAAATTTATTGGCTAAAGACGCTTCGAGTGGGACTTACTCATTTAGAATTGGATATTTCCTTATTACAAGAACAATATGGAGAAGTTTATGCTACAAATAATAACTAAAATCCCACTGTTTGTGTGGCCTTTATTTGCCATTCTATTGCTCGGTGGCTTAAAAGCAAGGAAGACTAGTGCGGTACCTATAGCGGTATTGCTTTTGATCCCTTCTATATTTTTTGGTTGGTCTCTTTTTTCATTTTTTGGAAAGTATGCGACTGATCCTCTAGCGATTCTTTTTTGGCTTCTTTGCTTGGGAGTGGGATTTTCCATCGGATTTTTCCATATGCAAAGGCTGAAGCTCCAATTCGATAGGCAAAAAAAGAAAGTTGAAATGCTGATCTTGCAATGATTTTTTAGACACTAAGAATGCGTAAACATTTTTAATTCCCATAAACTTTCGTAATCTGCTGGGGAAATATAGCCTAATGTTGAATGCAGTCTTTCACGATTATAAAATACTTC
>JACCDW010188185.1_pt1 | contig 21872 bp, 24 predicted proteins | sample 7449781 | NCBI WGS metagenome assembly JACCDW01 (sample SAMN15323449, study PRJNA562643) | freshwater metagenome | isolation source: river surface water | place: USA:Blue River Watershed | collected 2017-08-18
AACATTTTCATGCGCCTCAACGGCAGCAAGTACTACAACGTGACGGTCAATAGCTTGGTGACCGACGAATTCGTGGGCAAGGACCTCACCACCAACAAGGAAATGGGCGCGCACCGGCGTTTCTTCAAAAGTGGCTTGGAGTCCGAGATTCGCATCGCGCGCCAAACGGTCTACCTGCATGCCTTTCACGACACCGATTACCAGGGCAAACGGGTTCGCGTGTTCATTGAAGGCCCGTGCAAGGTGGTGACGCAGTGAGCGCTCAGAACCAGCACCACCACCCGGTGCAGCGCCCGGTGGTCAGTTGCACCACGCCATCGAGCACGCTGGCCACCAACATGACGGGCACCCCCACATACACGAGCAACCAAAAACCGGCCCACAGCGTGGGGCGCGGCGGGGCGATGCGATGCCCGGCGAGGGTTTGCAGCGGCGGACGACGTTTCCAAAACGGGCGCATGGGGGGAGGCCTTGGGGCTGACCGGCGACGCGCCGGCATGGGCGGATTTTAAAACCATGCAAGTCGATTGGCAGCCCGAAGCCGCGCAGTGGGACGCCGCCCACGCCGCTGCCATGGGCAGCCTGCATCAGGATTGGGCGTACGGAGCCTGTTTGAAACTCATGGGGGTCAGGGTCTTGCGCGCCGTGGTCTCCCAAGACGGCCAGCCCGTGGCCTTGGCACAGTTCAGCGTGCGACGCATGGCCGGCTTGTTCATCCAAGCCTTGTGCTCACGCGGCCCAGTGTGGTTAGCCCCTCTCGCACCGGCAGAGAAAGCCATGGTCTATCGGGCCTTGCGGCGCAGTGTGGGGCTCGGGCCTTTGCGCATTCTGGCGGTGGCGCCGGAAGACGCCTTGGGCCCCACGGTGGGCCTGCCCGCGTGGCGCCGCGTCATGACCGGGGCGAGCACCGTGACCTGGGATTTACAAACAACGCTGGAGCAGCGCCGCGCCCAACTCCATCCCGAATGGGCGGCGCAACTGACGACGGCCGAAGCCAGCGGCTTGACCGTGCACCGCGTGGGCACGAATCCGGGGCAGTACCGGTGGCTCCTCGATTTGGGGCGCGACCAACGCACCGAGCGCGGCCTGCAGGCCTTGCCCGTGCCGTTTTACGACCTGTACATTGCCGCGCGCAAGCAACCGGCGCGCTCGGTCCTGAGTTTGCGGGCCGACTTGGGGCGTGATCGGGTGGCGGGGGTGATGTGTTTGCTCCATGGGGATGCCGCCACTTTTCAGCTCAGCTGGGTCAACCCCGAGGGCGCGTCACGCCAGGCTTTGGCACTTTTGCTTTGGCACGCGGCGCAAACCCTGGCGGCGCAGGGCATCCGTCGCTTCGATTTGGGCGGGGTCGACACGCGCGAAGGCGCGGCCACGGCGCTGCTCAAAATCGGCACCGGAGGCACGGTTCAAACCTTTGCAGGGACCTACATCTGATGGTCGATCTGCAAGTCTCCCAAGTTGTGTGTGAGCGCGGTGCGCGGCCCTTGTTCGCGCCGGTGAGTTTCTCTTTGGGTGCGGGCCAAGCCTTGCAGCTCGAAGGCGCGAATGGGCGCGGCAAAACCACCTTGTTGCGGGTTTTGTGTGGTCTCGCCACTGCACACGGGGGCGAAGTGCGCTGGCAGGGGGCCCCCATGGCCCAAGTGCGGGCCGATTTCCATCGCCAGATGGCCTACCTCGGCCACGCCCTGGCCTTGAAAGAGGAGCTCAGCGCTCTGGAGAACCTCTGCACCGACGCCGCCTTGGCGGGACTGGAATTGAGTGTGGCGCAGGCGCGAGAAGCGCTCTCGCGCATGGGCTTGCGTGGGCGTGAGCACTTACCTTTGCGGGTGCTTTCGCAGGGGCAGAAGCGCCGCACGGCGCTGGCGCGGGTCATGACGCGGCGCGCGCCCCTGTGGATTTTGGATGAACCCTTCGTGGCCTTGGATGCCCAGGCCGTGGAGCACCTCTGTCGTTTGCTGGGTCACCATGTGGCGCAGGGCGGCGCCCTGCTCTTTACCAGCCACCAACCGGTGGCGTTGCCGTTGCCCGGGGGCGGTTTCTGTGCCGTAGAACACCTCACGTTGGAGCCCCACCCATGAACCAGCGGGCTTTTTGGGGTTTGGTGCAGCGCGAATGGCGACTCGCCATGCGGCGCAAGAGCGAAGTGCTCACCGGCGTGTTTTTCTTCGTGGTCGTGGCGGCCTTGTTCCCGTTGGGCATTGGCCCCGAAATGGATACCTTACGCCGCATCGCGCCGGGGGTGCTGTGGATTGGGGCATTGCTCGCGAGCATGTTGGCCTTGCAGCGCCTGTTTGAGCACGATTGGCGGGACGGGACGCTGGAGCAAATGCTGCTCTCCCCCGTGCCATTGCCCCTACTGACAGCCGCGAAAATGCTAGCCCATTGGGGGTTATCCGGGGTGCCCTTGGTATTATTGGCGCCCGTGTTGGGCTTGCAGTTTGACTTACCGCCCGAAGCGTTGGGAACACTGGTGCTGGCCCTGGCTTTGGGCACGCCCGTGCTCTCGTGCATCGGGGCGATCGGTGCCGCGCTCACCCTGGGGGTACGCGGTGGGGGCGTTCTGCTCTCCCTGCTGGTTTTGCCCTTGTTTGTGCCAGTGCTGGTGTTTGGTGCGGGTGCGGTGGAGGCGCAGGTCAGTGGCCTCGGGGCGCAAGCCCATTTGTCGATCTTGGCAGCCATGCTCTTGATCGCCATTCCCTGCGCGCCCTTCGCCTGTTCTGCCGCCTTGCGCATTGCACTGGACACCTGATTTCATGACGCAACGCTCTTTCTGGTTTCACTACGCCGCGCCGCAAACCTTCTATGGCCTAGCCGGACGGTTTTGGCCTTGGGTGGCCGCTTTGGCAACGGCGTTCACGGTGGTGGGGTTGTGGATTGGCTTTGCCGTGGCCCCGGAGGATGCCCAGCAAGGCGAGGGCTATCGCATCATTTTTGTGCACGTGCCGGTGTCGTGGATGTCCATGATCATCTATTTGGCCATGGCCTTTTGGAGCATTCTGCTCTTGGTCTTCAATACTCGGCTCTCGGGCATGATGACGCGTGCCTTGGCACCCACTGGCGCCCTCATGGCCTTTCTCTCCCTGTGGACGGGCGCACTTTGGGGCAAACCCATGTGGGGCACGTGGTGGGTTTGGGACGCGCGCCTCACGAGCGAGCTGATTTTGTTCTTTCTGTACCTGGGCTACATCGCCTTGACCTCGGCCATTGAGGACACGCGCCGCGCCGACCGTGCCGGCGCCTTGCTGGCGATTGTGGGCGCCCTCAACGTGCCCATCATTTACTTTTCGGTGAAGTGGTGGAACACCTTGCACCAAGGCGCATCGGTCTCCCTCACCAAAGCCCCCAGCATGGCGCAACTCATGCTTTGGGGCATGCTGTGCATGGCGATCGCCTTTTGGCTCTACAGCATTGCCTTGGCGCTTTATCGTGTGCGCACCTTGATTTTGCAGCGCGAGGCGCACACCGCCTGGGTGCAGGAACTGCCCGAAGTGCAAGGAGCGCGCGCATGAGGTGGGAGAGCTGGAGTCAATTTTGGGCCATGGGCGGCTATGGCCTTTATGTTTGGGGCAGCATGGCCATGACGGCTGTGCTGTTGGGCTTGGAAATTTTGCAAGCGCGCTTGGCGCGCCGCGAGACGCTGGCCCAATTGCAAGCCCAGCACGCCCATCCCGACCACCCGGAGGACTGGACCGCATGACCCCCCGTCAACAACGCTTTACCTGGATCGTCATTGGCATCGCCTTGCTGGCGGCAGCGGCCGCATTTGTGCTCAACGCCTTCCAGAGCAACTTGGTGTTCTTTTTCACCCCCACACAAATCGCCAATGGCGAGGCGCCCAAGCAGCGCATCTTCCGCGCGGGGGGCATGGTCAAGGAGGGCAGTCTGCGCCGTGAAGGTGAGGTGGTGCGCTTTGTCATCACCGATACCGAGCACGACATTGCCGTCACCTACACCGGGCTGCTGCCGGACCTCTTCAAAGAGGGCAAGGGCGTGGTCGCCCAAGGTGAAATTGGCACCGATGGCCTTTTTGTGGCGCGCGAGGTGCTGGCCAAGCACGACGAGAACTACATGCCGCCCGAAGCCCAACATGCCATGGACCAAGCGGCCGCGGCCAAAGCGGCCAAGAGCCTGAAAGGCACCCCATGATTCCAGAGCTTGGGCATTTCGCCCTCATCCTAGCGGCGCTCGTCACCCTCTTTCAGGGGGTGTTTCCGCTCGCGGGAACCCTGGTGCGCGATACCCGCTTGCAAGCCCAGTGGCAAGCCACGGCGCGCCCCGCCGCCTTGCTGAGTTTGGCGCTGGTGGCGTTTGCCTTCGCGTGTTTGGCAGCCTCCTTCCTGCGCAATGATTTCTCGGTGGTCTATGTGGCCCAACACTCGAACTCCTTGCTGCCCAAGCCCTACCAATTTGCGGCGGTGTGGGGAGGCCACGAGGGTTCTTTGTTGCTGTGGGTCTTGATGCTCACGCTGTGGGCGGGCTTGGTCGCGCTGTTTTCGCGTCGCCTGCCGCTGGACATGGTGGCGCGGGTATTGGGAGTTCTGGGGCTGGTGGCGGTGGGCTTTATCGCCTTTATTTTGGTGACGTCTAACCCGTTTAACCGTCTCTTGCCTGCCGCGGTGGACGGGCGTGATCTCAACCCCTTGTTGCAAGACCCCGGTCTGGTGATTCACCCGCCCATGCTCTACATGGGCTATGTGGGCTTTGCGGTGGCGTTCGCGTTCGCCATCGCGGCGCTGTTGAGCGGGCGCATGGATGCGGCTTGGGCGCGTTGGTCTCGGCCGTGGACCGTGATCGCCTGGACTTTTCTCACCGCAGGCATTGGCCTGGGCTCTTGGTGGGCCTATTACGAGTTGGGCTGGGGCGGTTGGTGGTTCTGGGATCCCGTGGAAAACGCCTCGCTCATGCCGTGGCTCGTGGGCACGGCCTTGATCCATTCGCTCATGGTGTCGGAGAAACGAGGCGATTTCAAAGCATGGACAGTTTTGCTGGCGATTGCCGCCTTCTCCCTCTCGCTCCTGGGCACCTTCCTCGTGCGCTCGGGTGTGCTGACCTCGGTGCATGCGTTTGCATCGGACCCCAAACGCGGGGTGTTCATTCTTTTCTTCCTGGCCTTGGTGGTGGGGGTCTCGCTCACGCTTTTTGCGTGGCGCGCGCCACAGGCCGCGCAAGGGGAGAAGCGTTTTGAGTTGGTCTCGCGCGAATCCTTTTTGTTGGGCAACAGTGTGTTGCAAGTGGTGGCCATGGCCGCGGTGCTGCTGGGCACGATTTATCCCTTGGTGATTGATGCCCTCAACTTGGGCAAGCTCTCCGTGGGGCCGCCGTACTTCAATGCGGTGTTTGTGCCGCTCATGCTGCCCGTGCTGCTCTTGATGGTGCCGGGCTCGATTGCCCGCTGGCGCGAGGCGCACGTGATGGAGTTGCTCCAGCGACTACGCTGGCCAGCAGGGCTCTCACTCGCCTTGACCTTGGGCATTCTCACCATTTGGCAAGCTTGGAACGCGTGGACTTTCCTGGGGCTGTGGTTGGGGTCTTGGGTGGCCTTGGGCACTTTGCAAGTCGTGTTCGAGCGCGTGCGCAAACCCGGGCGCATCGGGGCGTCATTCTGGGGCCAGCACTTGGCGCACTTTGGCTTGGCGGTGGTGGTGCTCGGCATCACAGGGGTGAAAGCCTACGAGGTGGAGCGCAATGTGCGCATGCATGTGGGCGATCAAGTGCAGATCGCGGCTTATTCCTTCACCCTCGAAGCGCTGGAGAATGTGGATGGCCCTAACTACCGCGCCGTGCGTGGGCGCTTCGCAGTGGAGCGTGATGGCAAACCCCTGCGCACCTTGAGCCCGGAGAAGCGCCGCTATTTCTCCTCCGCCATGCCCATGACCGAGGCCGCCATCGACAGCGGTTTCTGGCGCGACCTTTATGTGTCCTTGGGGGAGCCCTTGAACGAGGCACAAACCGAGTGGAGCGTGCGGGTTTATTACAAACCCTTTGTGCCATGGCTGTGGGCCGGAGGCCTGCTCATGGCCCTAGGGGGGTTGCTGGCGGCGTTGGATCGGCGCTATCGAAAGGCCAGTGGGGCCTGAGATGAAGAAATTCCTCATTCCCCTCGCGGTGTTTTTGGGGCTGGTGGTTTTTCTGGCCATCGGCTTGCAACGCGATCCGCGCGAAATTCCCTCGCCGCTGGTGGGCAAACCCGCGCCGGATTTCAAACTGGTGCAACTCGACCGTGACGAGCCGCTCAGCCCGAAGGACCTGCGCGGCAAGGTGTGGCTCCTCAATGTGTGGGCCACTTGGTGCGTGTCATGTCGCGAGGAGCATCCGGTTTTGGTGGCCTTTGCGCCGCGCATGCAAGTGCCCATTGTGGGCTTGAACTACAAAGAAATTCAGCCCCAGGATGAGGCTGCCAAACTGCCGCCGGCTGTAAAGTTGCAGGTGGCGCGCGAGCGCAGTCAGGCCTGGCTCAAAAAACATGGCAACCCCTACACCACCTCGGTCATGGACATGGACGGGCGCACGGGCATTGCCTATGGGGTGTATGGGGTTCCGGAGACCTATGTGATCGATGCCGAGGGCATCATTCGCTACAAACGGGTGGGGGTGGTCACGCCGCAAGTGATGAACGAGACCATCCTGCCCCTCATTGAAAAACTGAGGCCCAAGACATGACCCGTTGGCTGCGCGCGTTGACCTTGGGTGGGATGTTGGGATGGGCATGGCTGGCGCCGGCCTCGGCGCAGGCGCCTGCGCCGGCAGACCGCCTGGCCTCTGCCACCGCCGCGCCCGCGGCCAGCGCATCACGCCCGCGTGAGGCTGTGCCCCTGGCCGAGGATCCGGTGCTCGAAGCCCGCTTGATTGAGATCGCGCAAGAATTGCGCTGCATGGTTTGCCAGAACGAATCGCTCGCCTCCTCGCACGCCGAGTTGGCGGAAGATTTGCGCCGGGAGGTGCGTGAATTGATGAAAGAGGGCAAGACCAACGACGAGGTGCGCGACTTTCTGGTCGAGCGGTATGGTGACTTCGTGCTCTACCGTCCTGGCGTCAAACCCCTGACTTGGGTGTTGTGGTTTGGCCCCTTCCTCTTGTTGCTGCTCGCCCTCGCGGTGCTCGCGCGTCTCTTGCGTGCGCGTCGCCAAGCCAGCCCACCCCCTGCCTTGACCGAGGCCCAACGCGAACGGGCGCAGTCCCTGCTCAAGGATTGATGTGAACGACCTGATGCCTTTTTTGATCGGCAGCGCCCTGCTGCTGGCGATCACCCTTTTCGTGCTCTTGCGGCCCCTGTGGCGTGCGCCAGGGGGCAGGGCATCCGCCCCCCAGTCCTCGCCCTTGACCCAGCAGCAGGCCAATGCGGCGGTTTACCGCGAACAACTCGCGGAGCTGGAGCGGGACTGGGCCGCAGGCCAAATCGCCCAAGCCGAATATGAAGCCGCGCGGGATGAGCTCAACCTGCGCTTGATTCAGGATGTGGAGTCGCTCGACGCCTCCGCTGCGGCAGAGGCCTCCGGGGGCGATGGCGCGCGCGGCATCCGCAAGCCCTGGGCCATGACCTGGAGCCTCGTGTTGGCCCTGCCCTTGATGGCGGGTTTGCTGTATGCGACGCTGGGTGAGCCACGCGCCTTGAACCCGCAAGCCTTGGCCCAAGCCAGTGACCCCGCGGGTGAACTCACCCCCGAGAAGCTCACGGCCATGGCCACGGCGCTCATCAAGCGTTTGCAGGAAGACCCCAACCAAGCCGAAGGTTGGCTCATGCTCGGACGCGTGCAGCGCGCCCGTGGCCAGTTACAAGAGGCCGCAGACGCCTACGCCAAGGTGTTGAGCCTGGCGCAAGACGACGAGGTGCAAATTGAGCGCGCGGAGCTTTTGGCGGAATTGCAGCGCGGCAGTTTTGCCGGCGAGCCTTGGGCCATCATTCAACAAGTGCTCGCGCGCGACCCGCAACACCTCAGCGCCTTGATGCTTGCGGGCAGCGCCTCCTTCACCGAGCTCAATTACCGCTCGGCCTTGCGTTTTTGGGAGCGTGCTCGGGAAGTGGTCGCGAGCGATTCGCCCGATGCCCCCGCCTTGGACCGTGCCATTGGGGAGGCACGCGACAAATTGGGCTTACCGCCCATACCGCCCCGCGCGCTGAACAAGGCCGACCCTGGCCAGCGAGCGCTCACCATCACCGGTCGGGTGAGCTTGGTGGACGAACTCAAGTCACAAGTGGCGCCCACTGACACGGTGTTCGTGTATGCCGTGCCCGTTTCGGGCTCGCGTCGTCCGGTGGCCATTCTGCGCGCCACGGCGGCCCAGCTCCCGCTGGATTTCGTGCTCGACGACAGCCAATCCATGGGCGGAGACCCCCTCTCGGCCATGGAGGAAGTCACGGTCATGGTGCGCATTTCCAAATCGGGCAATGCCATGGCCCAGGCCGGTGAGTTGGGGGTGCGCGTCACACCCGTCAAACCGGGGGCCAAAGGGCTCAACCTGATGATTCGCGAGCCTCTGCGCTGAGTGGATGGGGGTAGTGGGTTGGGACGCTTGGCCTGAGGCGCGTTGAAACCAAGTAAACCGCCGCCTCAAGGGCGGCGGAGCCAAGTAAAACGCCGCCTCAAGGGCGGCGTTATCGCAAGAGCGGCGCGCGTTTAGAGCAAGCCGTGGCTGCGCGCGAAGTGCAGCGTTTGGGTACGGCTCTTGACGCCCAGACGCCGGAACAGACGCCAGAGGTGGACCTTGACGGTGTGCTCGCTGATGTCGAGTTCAGCGGCGATGTCGCGGTTGCTCAAGCCCCGATCGAGCATGACGATGAGCTGCTTTTGACGCTTGGAGAGCTTGGTGTCCCCACTGGCGGTGCCCACCTCGTCTTCGGTGGAATCTGCGGCAAAAAGGCCATGGATGGCGCTCGAGATCTCGTTGGTGGGGGTCGCTTTCTCCACGTACAGATCAGCCCCCGCTTCAATACAAGTCTCTTCAGCTTCGCCCGCGGGCATGGAGGAAATGACCACCAAAGGCGTATTGGGGTAGAGCGATTTGATTTCGCTCACGGCCGAAGTGCCTTTCACGCCGGGCAAGAGCAAATCCAGCACGAACAACTCAGGCTCGCCGTTTTTGATCAGGGCAGCCTGCAGTTCGCTGTACTTTTCCAACTCTATGACCTTCGCTGCAGGGCGCATGCGACGCAGCAGCATGGCAATGGCCTGACGCAACAGCGGGTGGTCATCGATCACATACATGCTCATGATGGGAATCTCCAGAATGTGAATGATTTAGTAACTCAAGCCCATGGCCTCACGAACCTCACGCATGGTTTCTGACGCAGTTTGCTGGGCTTTCTTAGTACCATTATCGACGATTTCTCGCACAATTTTGGGATTTTTGAGAAAAGGCTCTGCTCTTTCCAGCATGGGTTGTTGTTCTGCAACGATTGCGTCGATCACAGGCTGTTTACATTCTAGGCATCCGATGCCTGCCGATTGACAACCTTTTTGTACCCATGCTTGGGTAGGGGCATCGCTGTAGACCTGATGAAAGCTCCACACCGGGCAGCGCTTGGGGTCGCCTGGGTCGGTGCGTTTGACCCGCGCTGGGTCGGTGGGCATTTTGCGTACTTTTTGCTCCAATATCTGCCGATCTTCGCGAATCGCGATGGCATTGCCGTAGCTTTTGCTCATCTTCGCCCCATCGAGGCCGGGGAGTTTGCTCGCTTCGGTCAGCAGCACCTGCGGCTCGGGCAGGATGGTGCGTCCGCTCCCCTTGAAATAGCCGCTCAAACGCTCGCGGTCCGTGGCGTCGAGCTCGGGAGCGCTCGCCAGGTAGCCCAGGGCCCCTTCCATGGCCTTGGTGTCGCCCGTTTCTTGCCAGGCTTTGCGCGATTTCTCAAAGCGCTTCAAGCTGTCTTTGGGCAATTTGGCCAGGCTCACCTGGAGTTTTTCTGCGGCGTGGAGTTCACGACCATAGAGGTGGTTGAAGCGTCGTGCGGCCTCGCGGGTGAGCTCCACATGGCTCGCCTGGTCCTCGCCCACTGGCACATAGCGGGCCTTGTAAATCAAGATGTCTGCGGCTTGCAAGAGGGGATAGCCGAGGAAGCCGTAGGTGGAGAGGTCCTTGTCTTTGAGTTTTTCCTGCTGGTCTTTGTAGGTCGGCACGCGTTCGAGCCAGCCGATAGGCGTGCCCATGGCCAAGAGCGTGAACAGCTCGGCGTGCTCGGGAATGCGGCTTTGCAGGAAGAGCGTGCACTGCTCGGGATCCAGCCCGGCCGCAAGCCAGTCAATGACCATCTCGTAGACGTTTTGCTCGATCACCTCCCGGTGCTCGTAGTGCGTGGTGAGCGCATGCCAATCGGCCACAAAGAAGTAGCAGTCGTGGGTCGATTGCAGGCGCACCCAGTTTTTCAGAGCGCCATGGTAGTGACCTAGGTGCAGGGCGCCGGTGGGGCGCATGCCAGAGAGAACGCGTTCTTTCATAGGGTTGAGTGAGTAGTCGACAACAAAGTTTGCAAGGGCTGGAGCACCCAGCGCAGGACGTCATACGTCAAGCCCATGAGGGGTTGCATCCAGATGGCATTGATCACGCCCATCACCACCAGGGCGAGCACGATATAAAAGCCCCAGGGCTCGATGCGCGAGACGGCCATCGCCGCACGCCAGGGCAAGAGTCCCACCAGAATACGCCCGCCGTCCAAAGGGGGCAAGGGAAACAGGTTGAAGGCAAACATGACCGCATTGACCAGCACGCCGGCTTCGGCCATGCGCAGCAAGAAGGGCTCATCCACGCCGGCGATCAACAACGCGTAATCCAGCACAGCCCACAAGAGGGCTTGAATGAGGTTGATGCCCGGGCCCGCCAACGCCACCCAAATCATGTCGCGTTTGGGGTTGTGGAGGCGGGAGAACTGCACCGGGACAGGTTTTGCATAGCCAAACAGCATGTGGCCGGCCGTGCCGATATAGAGCAGCAAGGGCAGCAACAGCGTACCCACGGGGTCGATGTGCGGCAGGGGGTTGAGGGTGACCCTTCCCATGCGCCAAGCGGTATCGTCGCCCAGCCGATGCGCCACCCAGCCGTGTGCCGCCTCGTGCAGCGTGATGGCGAACACCACGGGCAGGATGTTGATGGTGAGGGTTTGAATGATCTCGGCGTCCACCCGTGCATTGTCGCACTCTGGGTGAGGGGCGGGTTAGAAGCCCAGCGGGGCCAGCGCCCCACGGCCTGCGCGGATGAGCTGAGGGTTGGCCCCATCGTCCATGGGCGTGAGGTCGACCACCGTGGTGGGGGCCAAGGGGCAAGCGCCGGCGTCGATCACAGCGGCGAGCACATGCTCAAAACGCGCGCGAATCTCGTGGGGATCGTTGAGGGGGTCTTCCTCCCCGGGAGGGATGAGGGTGGTGCCCAGCAAGGGGGCACCATGCAGACTCAAGAGCTCCAGCAGCGTGCGGTGTTCGGGCACGCGCAAGCCAATCGTCTTGCGCTGTGGGTGGCTGACCCGCCGCGGCACCTCTTTGGTGGCTTCCAGAATGAAGGTGTAAGCCCCAGGGGTGCAGGCCTTGAGCAGGCGGTATTGACGGTTGTCGACGCGGGCGTAATTGGCCAATTCCGACAAATCGCGGCAAAGCAAGGTGAGGTGGTGCCGCTCGTCCACTTCCCGAATGCGCCGCAATTGATCGACGGCCGCTTTGTCGTCGAGGTGGCAGACCAAGGCGTAGCTGGAGTCGGTGGGCACAGCCACCACGCCGCCGCGCTGGAGCAGCTGGACGGCTTGCTTGAGCAAACGCGCTTGCGGGTTATCCGGATGAACCTGGAGAAATTGCGCCACAAGGGGCTCACTGGATGCGGTGCTGCAAGGCTTCCCAAACGGGTTGGAGCTGGCCCGGCAGATCGGGCAGCTGGCCCAAATCGGTGTGGCTTTCGTCGGGGCTGTGAAAGTCGCTGCCGCGCGAAGCGAGCAAGTCAAATTCCAGCGCCAGCTCGGCATATTTGGCCGCTTCTGCCGCACTGTGGCTACCGGTGACCACTTCGACGCCACGGCCCCCGTGGTGTTTGAAATCGGTAAAGAGCGCGAACTCTTCATTGGCCGAGAACGGGTAACGCGCCGGGTGAGCGATGATGGCCAAGCCCCCCGCTTCCGTAATCCAACGCACCGCATCACCCAGACTGGCCCAACGGTGTGGCACAAAGCCGGGCTTGCCTTCGGTCAGAAAGCGGCGAAAAACTTCGTGCGTGTCGGCGCAGACACCCGACTCCACAAGGAAGCGCGCAAAGTGGGTGCGGGAGATCAACTCCGGGTTGCCCACGTATTTCAGCGCGCCTTCGTAGGCCCCGTGAATGCCGACCCGTGCCAGCTGTTCGCTCATTTCCTGCGCCCGCTCGCCACGCCCGCCCCGGGTGCGATGCAAGCCTTGGACCAAGGCGGGATCGTTGGCGTCAAAGCCCAGGCCCACAATGTGCACCGTACGACTGGCGAAGGTGACGGAAATTTCCACCCCACTGAGAAACGGCATGCCCAACGCCTTGGCGGCGGCGGCCGCCCGCGCGATTCCGCCCACCTCGTCGTGGTCGGTCAAGGCCCACAAGCCCACGCCGTTGGCGTGAGCCCGTGCGGCGAGCGTCTCGGGCGTGAGGGTGCCGTCCGAAACCACGGAATGGCAGTGCAGGTCGGCGTTGGTCAAATGGGTGATCACAGCAGTGATTTTAGGCGTGGTAGGGCCTCGCATGCTTGGCGGCAACTGCTTTCAGCCACCGCCTCAAGGGAAATGCCGCGCAACTGCGCCAAAACGGCGGCGATGCGGGGCAGCTCGGCTGGCTCGTTGCGCCCCTGCGCTTGGCCTGCGGCGCGGGCTTGGGCGGGTTGGTAGCACCAGGCGGGGGGGATGTCCGGGGCGTCGGTCTCCAGCACCAGGGCCTCCAGCGGCAGCTCGGTCGCGAGTCGGCGCAATTGCAAGGCGCGCTCAAACGTGAGGGCTCCGCCAAAGCCCAGCTTGAAGCCCAGGTCCAAAAATGCCTGAGCCTGCTGCAAGCTGCCGTTGAACGCATGTGCGATTCCCCCGTGGGCGCCAATCTCGCGCAAGCCTTTGAGCAGCGCATCGGCGCTGCGCCGCACATGCAAGATGACGGGGAGCCCTGCGCGCTTGGCGACTTTGAGTTGGGCGCGGTAGAGCGCGACTTGGTGCTCCCAGGCGGCGCCGCTGCGCAATTGCGGGACAAAGGCATCTAAGCCAATTTCGCCCACCGCGACCAAATGCGGATCCACGCTCTGTGCTTGCACGGCGTTGGCCAGGGCGGTGACATCCGCGAGGCTCGCCTGTGCACTGTAGAGCGGGTGGATGCCCAGGGCGTAGGCATCGCCATGGGCACGTGCTTGGGCACCCAGACGGTTGAAGTCCTGGGCTTGCACGGCGGGCCAGACGCACAAGTGCACGCCAGCCGCACGGGCGCGTTCGCGCATCGCCTGCCGATCGGGGGCGAACTCCGCGGCATCCAGATGGCAATGGGTGTCGATGAACATGGCCACGGGGCCGCTCAACGCAAATGGCCTTGGTCGAGGGTGAGTTGGCGATCACAGCGCGCGGCCAGATCGAGGTCGTGGGTTACCACCACGAAGGCCGTTCCCTGGGCACGCGCCAAGCTCAGCATGTGGGCAAACACGTCGGCAGCGGTGCTGCGATCCAGATTGCCCGTGGGTTCGTCGGCCAGCACACAGGCGGGCCGGGTGACCAACGCCCGCGCGATGGCCACGCGCTGGCGCTCACCGCCCGAGAGCTCGGCCGGTCGGTGGTGCTGGCGTGCCGCCAAGCCCACGTCTTGCAGGGCTTGTGCCGCCCGTGGCAGGGCCTCACGCGCGCTCAGGCGGCGGATCCACAAAGGCATGGCCACGTTCTCTAGGGCATTGAATTCGGCCAGCAGGTGATGGAACTGGTAGATGAAGCCCAGGTGTTGGTTACGCAATCCGCCCAAGGCGGTCAGCGACAAGCCTGCAATGGATTGCGCGCCCCAGGAGACGTGACCGGTGGTGGGCTTGTCGAGCCCCCCGAGCAAATGCAGCAAGGTGCTTTTGCCTGAGCCTGATGCCCCCACGATGGCCAAGATCTCGCCGGCGCGCACGGCCAGGTCGACCCCTTCCAACACCTGCACATCGAGCGGCCCTTCGCGAAAGCGCCGCCCCAAGCCTTGCGCTTGCAATACGACATCATTCATGGCGCAAAGCCTCCGCAGGTTGCACGCGGCTCGCACGCCAGCTGGGGTAGAGCGTGGCGAGCAAGGCGAGCCACAGAGAAATGAGCACCACGGGCACGATGTCGGCCGCTTGTGGGTCGCTGGGCATGCGGCTGATGAGGTAAATGTCGCGGGGCAGGAAGCTGGCGTTGAGGGCGTGCTCGATCGCCGGAACAATCACATCGATGTTCAACGCCACGACCATCCCCAAGGCAAAACCCCCGAGCGTGCCGAGCACACCCACTGTGGCCCCTTGGATCACGAAAATCGCCATCACGCTCGCGGGGCTCGCGCCCAAGGTGCGCAGGATGGCGATGTCGCCGCGCTTGTCGGTGACCGTCATCACCAAGGTGGTGACCAAGTTGAAGGCCGCCACCGCCACGATGAGGGTGAGGATGATGAACATCATGCGCTTTTCCACTTGAACGGCAGCAAACCAAGTGCGGTTCTGCCGGGTCCAATCGCGCGCCCAAGCCGCGTCACCCAAACTCGGGCCCAAGGCGAGGGCCACCTCGGGCGCACGTTGGGGGTCGCTCAGGCGCAAGCGCACGCCGCTGGGGCCACTGAGGCGAAAAATGCGTTGCGCGTCATCCAAGGCGAGCAGGGCCAGTGAAGCGTCGTATTCGTAGTGGCCACTGTCGAGCAAGCCCACCACCTGCAAAGTTTTAAGGCGTGGCATCACCCCCACGGGCGTGCTCTCACCTCCGGGCGCGGCCAGCGTGACCGCGTCGCCCACGCGAACGCCCATTTGGCGCGCCAATTCCGCGCCCAAAATCACGCCAAAGCGCCCACCTTGCAAGGCCTCGCGCACGGCGGGGGGGAGTTGGCGCACAGCCTCAGTCACCTCGCTCTCGCGGGCAGGATCGATGCCGCGCACCATGACGCCACGCATGTCCTCGCCCCGAGCCAACAACGCTTGCTGCGCCACAAAGGGCGCCGCGCCCACCACCTCGGGGTGGCGCCGAGCTTGGGCCATGATGGCCGGTGCGTCCGCTAGGCCCAAGCCATCGTAGGCGATCAACTCGATGTGCGAAATCACCCCCAGCATGCGGTCGCGCACTTCTTTTTGGAAGCCATTCATGACGCTCAAGACAATGATGAGCGCAGCCACTCCCAGGGCAATGCCCAGCATGGAGACACTGGAGATGAAGGACAAAAAGCCATTGCGCGCCCGACCGGCACGTGTGTAGCGCCAGCCGATGCGCCACTCAAAGGGGGATTCACGGACTTGCATCGTGCCTGCATTGTGTCATTCTCTGGCGGGGTTTCTCCGATGACCGACAATCACCCCCCATGCAATCCCGCGACTCAGAAGTTATCCGCGCGCTCTGGCCCTATGCCCTGTGGCCCCACGCGACCCCAACGGGCGAGGCCCAAGCCGCCCCGGTGTTGGGAGCGGCCGCGACGCAGGCCTTGCAGCAAGCCCGCATCGAGCCTTTGGCGGTGCACGACCATCCTGCCACCCCACGCCCGGACATGCCGCACGAAGCGCTGTGTGCGCGCGCCCTCGGGTGGCCAGAGGGGCCGGGTTATTGGCCCTGGGCGGCCTTGGCGGCGGTCGAAGCGGGCCTCGCCAAGTGGGGCGATGGCTCGGCTTGGGCTTGGGTAACCCTTTGCCATTGGCAAGTGGTGCAGGGCGAGGCGCAAATCCTCGACCCCAGCTGGCTCGGGGTGGATGCGGCCACGGACGAGCGTCTGCGCGCCGACATGCAGGGCTATTTCCAGGAAGACGGCATTGAGCTCTTTGCCTGGCGTCCCGGGGTATGGCTCGCCCGATCCCCCGCTTGGGCAGAGGTCTCTACTGCCTCGCTCGATCGGGTGCTGGCCGAGACAGTACGGGTTTGGCAGCCCGGCGGGGATCATCCCGAAGGCGCGGCGCGTTTGTGGCGCCGCTTGCAAAACGAGATGCAAATGTTGCTCTACACCCACGCGGTGAACGCGCAACGCCAGTGGGCCCTCAATTCCTTGTGTTTGCATGGCGCGGGTGCCATGCCCGCGCATCCCCCTGCGGCGGATGGCCTGGCGCTATGGCGCCGTCTGCAAGCACAGGCCCAAGAGGCGCATTGGCAACAACTGGCCCAGGCGTGGCGCCGGGCCGATTATGCGGCTTGGCAACAGGCGTGGGCCGTCTGCTGGCAAGCCGAGACCACGCAGTGGCCGCAAGCCCAACCCGCAGCGCCTTGGCGCTTGACGCTCACAGGCGCACACCTTGCGCGCACCTGTGTTTGGCCGCATGGCCAAGGCTGGCGGCGTTGGTGGCCGGGCAACCGGCCCGATCCCCGTCGTGTGTTGCGGGAGGAGATTCCCTCGTGCGACTGATGCAACGCGATGTGCCCCCACGCAGCGCCTGGGCACTCACCCAAGCCGGTGTACACCCTTTGCTCGCCCGCCTCTACGCGGCGCGAGGTCTGCACGACCCGGTTGAACTCGATTTGGGTTTGGCCCAACTGTTACCGCCGGGCCTACTCAAGGGCATTGACGCGGCGGCCGAGCAACTCGCGCAGGCCATCACGGCGCAGCAACGCTTTTGCATCGTGGCCGACTACGACTGCGATGGCGCCACGGCTTGTGCGGTGGGGGTGCGCGGTTTGCGATTGCTTGGCGCGCGCCATGTGGATTACCTCGTGCCCGATCGCGTGCGCGATGGCTATGGGCTCACGCCGCCAATTGCCGAGCGCGTCAAGGCCCAGGGGGCCGATTGGCTCATCACCGTGGACAACGGCATCGCCAGCCATGAGGGCGTGGCGCGCGCGCATGCGCTGGGCTTGCGCGTGCTCATCACCGACCATCACTTGCCGGGCGAGGGCTTGCCCTTGGCAGACGCCATCGTCAACCCCAACCAGCCGGGTTGCCCCTTTCCCAGCAAAGCGCTGGCGGGCGTAGGCGTCATGTTCTATGTCTTGCTCGCCTTGCGGGCGCGCATGCGGGATTTAGGCGCCTTCGCCGAAGGTGAGCAGCCGCGCTTGGACAGCCTGTTGCCCTTGGTCGCTTTGGGGACGGTGGCCGACGTGGTCAAGCTCGACGCCAACAACCGACGTCTGGTGGCTCAGGGTTTGCAGCGCATTCACAAAGGCCAAATGCCCGCCGGTGTGGCGGCCTTGTTGCAAGTGGCAGGTCGCGAGGCGCGCACCTGCACCGCGCAAGATTTTGGCTTTGCCATTGGACCGCGACTCAATGCTGCGGGGCGTTTGGCGGACATGACCTTGGGCATTGCCTGTTTGCTCACCGACGACGCGGGCCAAGCCCTGGAATTGGCCACTGCGCTTGACCGCATCAATCGGGAGCGGCGCGACATTGAGGGCGAAATGCGGGAGACCGCCTTGCAGCAGGTGGCTCAGGCTTTGCCGAGCGAAGGGCCGCTGCCACCCGCGCTGTGCGTGTTTGACCCCGCGTTTCACGAAGGGGTGGTGGGCATTGTGGCGGCCAAACTCAAAGACCGACACCACCGCCCCTGCTTTGTGATGGCGTTGAGCCAAGCCGAGGGACGTGGGCACGAGCTCAAAGCCTCTGGACGCTCGATACCCGGTTTTCACCTGCGCGATGCGCTCGACCTCATGTCCAAACGCCACCCCGGACTGCTGCTGCGCTTTGGCGGCCATGCCATGGCGGCGGGCTGCACGCTCGCGCTCTCACAGTTGGAGACCTTCCGCCAAGCGTTTGAGCAGGTCGCGCGCGAATGGCTTGACCCCGCCACGCTCGAGCGGCGACTGTGGACGGACGGCCCTCTGCCGCCCGAGCATTGCGAGCCCGCGCTGGCGCACCTGTTGGCGCGCGAGGTTTGGGGCCAAGGCTTTCCACCCCCGACATTCGCCGATGAGCTCGAAGTGGTCAGCCAACGCCAAGTGGGCCAAGGCCATCTGGCCCTTAAGTTGCGCCACCAGGGGCGAGCGGTCGATGGCATTTGGTTTGGGCGCACCGAACCGCTGCCCGGTCGCGCGCGGCTAGCCTACCGGCTGGAGGCCGATGCCTGGCAAGGCCGCGAGCGGGTGCGATTGGTCATTGAGGCGGCCGATGAACCCGAAGGGGAGGTCGCCCCATGAGCACGCGTCGTCGCCCACCCAGTCCCCGCCGGGGCCGGGCAAGCGCAACCGCGCTACCCGACGTGAACTGCTCCGATTTGGATGGCGTGCGTTACTTGCATTTGGGAACCGAATGGGTTCAGGGGTCCATGCGGCATGAGGCGCCATACGACATTCACCTGGAGTACGTTCAACGCATGATGGCCTGGTTGCTCTTTGTCGAGCCTGAAGACGTGGCGGAGTTACAGGCCATGCAGCTTGGGCTCGGTGCCGCGGCCCTCACCAAGTTCTGCCATCACCATTTGCGCATGTCCACGGTCGCCATCGAGCTCAACCCGCAAGTCATTGCCGCCTGCCGCCTGTGGTTCAAATTGCCCGCTGACAGCGCGAGCTTGCAAGTCGTGCTGGGCGACGCGGCTGAAGTGGCCGCGCACACCCATTGGCGCGGACAAATCGATGCCTTGCAAGTGGACCTCTACGACCATGAGGCCGCCGCCCCAGTGCTCGACAGCGTGGACTTTTATGCCAACTGCCGCCGCCTCCTCACGCCCAATGGCTGCATGAGCGTGAATCTGTTTGGGCGCGCCCAAGAAAACCCCCGCAGCCTGGCCCACATCGTGGCGGCCTTCGGGGAACAGTCGGTGTGGTGTTTCAAACCCACGCGGGAGGGCAACACCGTGGTCTTGGCTCGGCAGCAAACAGACGTGCCCAGCGCGGAGGTATTGCGCGCGCGGGCCCATGCCATCGAGGCCCATTGGCCGCTGCCCGCGCGCAAATGGCTCAAAGTCCTGCGCCATGGCATTCCCAACGTGAATTCAAGCGCGGAAAACGAAGGGTAATTACCTAAACCGAAAGGGTTGAAGATAGGTGGTAACCACATCATTTGCCGTCAGCTTGATGTCAAAATCGTGGATTGACGAAAACAGAGGACGAAGCGATGAAGCTGATCAAAAGCCAACAGGACTTTTTTTCGGGCCTGATGTTCACCGTGGTGGGCGCGGCGTTTGCCTATGGGGCGACCCAGTACTCCATCGGCACCGGCGCGCGCATGGGGCCGGGCTATTTCCCCATGCTGCTGGGCATCATTTTGGCCATCTTGGGCGCATTCATCATTTTCTATTCGCTTGTGGAGCACACAGAAGACGGTGAGCCCATCGGTTCCCTCGCCTGGAAGCCCTTGATCTTTGTCATTGGCGCCAACCTGCTGTTTGGCATTTGCCTGGGCGGTTTGCCTTCTCTGGGCGTTCCCTCCTTGGGCTTGGTGGTGGGAATTTACGCCTTGGTCATCGTGGCGAGCCTCGCCGGCGAGACCTTCAAGCTCAGCCACGTGCTCTTGCTCGCCACCATCCTGGCGGTGGGCAGCTATTTGGCGTTCATCGTTTTGCTCAAGTTACAGATGCCGGTTTGGCCTGCATTCCTGACCCAGTAAGCCCACCGACATTGAGGACCACAACATGGATTTGATTACCAACCTCGGCATCGGCTTTGGTGTCGCCTTCACACCCGTCAACCTGCTCTACGCGCTGGTCGGCTGTATTTTGGGAACGCTCATTGGCGTGTTGCCAGGCATCGGCCCTGTGGCGACCATCGCCATGCTCTTGCCCGCCACTTACGCCTTGCCGCCGGTCTCCGCGCTCATCATGCTGGCGGGTATTTACTACGGCGCCCAATACGGCGGTTCGACCACGGCCATTTTGGTGAATCTGCCGGGGGAAGCCTCCTCGGTGGTGACCACGCTCGACGGCTACCAAATGGCGCGCAGAGGCCGGGCGGGCCCCGCCTTGGCTGCGGCCGGTCTGGGCTCTTTCTTCGCAGGCTCGGTGGGTACCCTCATCTTGGCCGCGTTTGCCCCACCCTTGACCGAACTGGCGTTTAAATTTGGCCCGGCGGAATATTTCTCGCTCATGGTGTTGGGCTTGATTGGTGCGGTGGTGTTGGCCTCGGGCTCATTGCTCAAGGCGATTGGCATGATCGTGCTCGGTTTGCTCATGGGCTTGATTGGCACCGACGTCAACTCCGGTGTGGCCCGCTTTAGCTTTGACATTCCCGAACTCACCGATGGCATTGGCTTTGTGACGATCGCCATGGGCGTGTTTGGTTATGGCGAGATCATCTCCAACTTGGCCAAATCCGAGGCTGACCGTGAGGTGTTCACCGCCAAGGTCACTGGCCTCTTCCCCACAGGTCAAGACATTCGCAACATGATTCCGGCCGTGTTGAGGGGTACGGCGCTGGGTTCCGTGCTCGGGGTCTTGCCCGGTGGCGGCGCCTTGCTCGCGGCTTTTGCGGCCTACACCATTGAGAAGAAAACCCCGCTCAAAGAGGGCGAGCAGCCCTTCGGCCAAGGCAATATCCGTGGCGTTGCGGCCCCGGAGTCGGCCAATAATGCGGGCGCGCAAACCTCCTTCATTCCGTTGCTCACCCTGGGCATTCCGCCCAACGCGGTGATGGCCTTGATGGTGGGGGCCATGACCATTCACAATATTCAACCCGGTCCGCAGGTCATGACCAGCAACCCCGAGTTGTTCTGGGGTTTGATTGCCTCCATGTGGTTGGGTAACTTGATGCTCGTGATCTTGAACCTGCCGCTCATTGGCATGTGGATCAAGCTCTTGTCGGTTCCCTACCGATTCCTCTTCCCCGCCATTGTGTTGTTCTGCGCGATTGGGGTGTACTCCACCAACAACAACGTGTTTGACATCTGGATGGTGGCGGCATTCGGGGTGGTGGGTTACCTCTTCTTGAAACTCGGGTGCGAGCCCGCGCCCTTGTTGCTCGGATTTATTCTGGGCCCCATGATGGAAGAAAACCTGCGTCGCGCGCTCTTGCTCTCACGCGGCGATTGGACCGTGTTTGCCACCCGCCCCCTCTCGGCCGGTTTGTTGGCGGCGGCGGTGTTGCTACTCGTCATCGTGCTCTTGCCGTCGGTGAAATCTAAGCGCGCTGAGGCTTTCGTCGAGGATTGATGGCCACGCTGCCTTTTGATTTTCACAATCCCTATGCCGGCACTCGTCTGCCGGTCATGGCGCGCAATGTGGTCTCGACTTCGCACCCCCTGGCCGCTCAGGCGGGCCTGCGCATGCTCTGGCAAGGCGGTAATGCGGTGGATGCCGCCATCGCTGCGGCCGCGGCCATCACCATCACTGAGCCTGTCAGCTGCGGTTTGGGGTCCGATGCGTTTTGCATTTTGTGGGATGGTCAGCAACTCCACGGCTTGAACAGTTCGGGGCCCGCACCTGAGGCGTGGAGCCCGGCGTATTTTTTTCGCAAATACGGCGAGTCCGCCACCACACCACCCAAGCGCGGGATCGACAGCGTGACGGTGCCCGGCGCGGTGGCGGCATGGGCGGCCATGAGCGAGCGCTTTGGTCGCTTGCCGTTTGCCGATTTGATGCAACCGGCCATCGAGATTGCCGAGCGCGGATACCTCCTGCCCGTGGTCGTGCAACAAAAATGGGCGGCGGCCACGCCGGAGCTACAGAGCCAACCCGGCTTTGCGCAAGCGTTCTTGCCCTGGGGCCGAGCCCCCGAGGTGGGCGAGCGCTTTGCTTTTCCCGCCGCAGCGCGGGGTTTGCGCGCCATTGCCGCGACGCGGGGCCGCGCGTTTTACGAGGGCGAGATTGCCCAGGCCTTGGTGGCCTTTGCCAAGGCGCATGGGGGCGCTTTGAGCGCCGC
>JACCDW010471314.1_pt1 | contig 21858 bp, 11 predicted proteins | sample 7449781 | NCBI WGS metagenome assembly JACCDW01 (sample SAMN15323449, study PRJNA562643) | freshwater metagenome | isolation source: river surface water | place: USA:Blue River Watershed | collected 2017-08-18
ACCGAGTGGCGCTTGCATAAAACAGAGGGGCGGCAAGGTTGTGTCAGCTGGGGAGGCAAAGGGTTGCCGCTTGCCGCTGCTCACTTTATTGCCGGTTAGTGGGACTGGCCCGTTGAAGACATGGCGTCACTGAAGTCATCCAAAGCGAGACTTTCAGCCACCAGCTCAAGTTGGTCCGGGTAGGCCTTCAGGCCTTTGCGAACCGCTTCCAGCGCACGCGCCGGCTCCAGGTTGCAACGCAGGGCGCGCACCAGCATCACATAGGTGAAGGGCTGGGTCTGCTCGCCTTGCAACTGAGTCAACTCCTCCAGCAGGTCGACCGCCTGCTGCCAGTCTTGGCGCATGATGGCCAGCAGACCATTAATCGCCAACATGTCTTCGCTCTTCGGATACAGGCTCATGCCCGCATCGCCCAGGGCATAGGCCAGGTCGATTTGCTCGGTGGCCACCAACTGTTGAATGGACTCACGAATTTCGGTAGCCGAGAAGCGGCTGATCAGATGAGGCTGCAAAAGGCTGCCGGTTGCGGCCTGGTTCATCAGTTCTTGTAGAAGGGACATGGATGCTCCTGAAGTGACGGAAAGTTGACTGAAGGCTCAGGTGAGTGAGCCAAGTGGGTCGACTTCAGCAAAGGCCGTGCCAGCTTTAAAAGCTATGAACTTGCCATATTCAATTGTTTTATGGGGTTGATGCCACTTTCTTTATCGATAAGATGTCAAAAAAGAAGGGCACGTGATTTGCTTGGAGTGTCAAAACACCCTGCATTGAGGGTTGCGGTAGCCTGCGTGAAAGGTGATTGGCCAATACGCGAAAGCTGATTGGCCATGGAATGTCATCAGACGTGAATCACCTCACGATGAAATTCGTGAGATTCAAAAAATGAATGAAATCAAAATCTCTGTCGTCATCCCTACGCACAAAAGGCCTTGGTTCCTAGAAAGAGCCTTGAAATCCATCCATGGCCAAAGAGGGAATTTTGTCCAAATCATTGTTGTTTCGGACATCCTTGACCCTGAAACCCATGCGGTTGCACATCAATGGCTGACAGATCAAGATGTTTTCGTACGACGAAGCGGTGAATCCGGCCCAGCAGAAAGCAGGAATATAGGATTACAACAAGCCGTTGGCGACTATGTCATCTTTCTTGATGACGACGATGAAATCTGCGAGAACAGCCTGAAAGATCTGATTCAGACCTCCTCCTTCAAAGAAAACAAGCTTTTTCGCGCCAATGGCATTCGAGCTGTAGAGTCGCGGCCCAATGGGGTTGGTTTGCTCATTTCCAAAGAGTTTGCGCCCTATGGACTGGCATTGAATGAAGAGTTTTATGTGCGAAACCAGATCCCATTGTCGTGTGTATGTGTTCCCCTGCTGCTAGCGAAAAGCATGACGTTTGATCATCACATGACGGCCTATGAGGATTGGGATTATTTGATGAGGTTGTTTATTCGCGAGTGGCCTCAGTACGAGGAATTGGCTTTGGCGACCATTTATGTGGTACCCGATGACACCACTGACCGGCGGGGTCAAAGTGTGAATGCGCAGAATGAAAATGCGATTTTGGATTATTTGTATGCTTATAAAAGAACTCGGGCTATCAATGAGAATATCGCCAATAAAAGAGCCGAACTGATCAATACTTTTGGCTTTCCAGTTCAAAGTTGGCAGCTGTAAACCAGCACAAGGCCCGAAGAAGATTTTTGATTCTCAAACACCCGATCAAACAATTAGAGTACAGTGAAAAAAAATATCAATCTTTGCACCTTTGGGCATCCTGATCTTAGTGTGGCAGGTGTTTTTGATGACACCATTTATTCGGTTGCCCACCTTGTACGCCTTTGCGGTGCCGTACCGATCATTCTTCGAAACAACATTGATCTTGGTGGTCTCAATATCCTTTGGGGCGCTGGCACCCATTACAGCCCAGCGCTTGAATCGTTGAAACAGCATTGCACGGAGTCAAATACCATCATTTTCAATATGGAACAAATCAGCAGCAATTCGCCGCTGGTCGGTCCAGACTACATTGAATTTTTGACCAATTTCAAAATACTAGATTATTCCATTCATAATATTCATGCGCTAAGAAAGTCGTATCCGTTAATCAGGGCTGAGGAATTCCCCCTGCTTCCCTCTCCTGCTTTTTGTTACGATCATCTAGCTAGCCAGAGCAATAAAAATTATCATTTTGCATTCTATGGCGCCATGAATGACAGGCGACAGCATCTGCTCGAACAACTTCAGGGTAACGGCATCAGCGTGAAATTAATTGGTGGCATGTACGGTCAAAACCTGGCCAAAGAACTTCTAGATTGCCACGCAGTTCTGAATATTCATGCCTACGAAACCAGTGTATTCGAGACGGCGCGCTTATTGAGGCCAGTAGCGATGGGAATGCCCGTTGTGTCTGAGACTTCACAGTTGCCTCAACTGATTGACTGGACGACTGCACCCATCAAATTTGTTGATTACAATGGGCTGATTCCATACTGTATCCATGCAGTGCAGACAGGATTTTCAGAATTGCATGAGAAAACGCGTATCCAACCCGAGTTTTTATATCAATATCATCGCAAATCTGAACTTTTAAGTTCCGTTCGCTACCTCCTGGAAATAGACTAATGTCTACCATTGTCATTTACGGCGGCGCAGGCTTCATTGGCAGTGCCTTATCGAATCTACTAAGCGATCAAAGTATCTTTTCGCGTGTCATTGCAGTTGGCCGATCGCCAAAACCTAAGTTTGCGCTCAAGTCGAACGTTGAATATATCCAAGGTGATGCTGCAGATGCCAAATTTGTATTTGAAACACTCGCCCATGCGAATTCAGTGGTCGATCTGTCTTACTCTACGGTACCTAAAACAAGTTATGACAACCCCATTTTAGAGGTCACGCTTAATCTGCCAGCCAGCATCAATATCATGCAGCAATGCATGAACCGAGGAATTCATCGCTACTTGCTTGTTTCTTCAGGCGGCACAGTGTACGGCAATACAAAAGAGTCATTGATCACCGAAAGTCATCCTACCCATCCTATTTCGCCCTATGGTATTTCCAAACTCACAATGGAAAAATTTGCATTTTTCTTTCATTTGAATTTTGGCCTGCCAATCGTGGTTGCACGACCCTCTAACCCATATGGCCTGCATCAAATAGGCAATATTCCCCAAGGCTTTTTAGGTCATGCGATTTCTCAACTGAGAAAACGACTCCCTGTGTCTGTTTACGGCGATCAAGGAACCGTCAGAGACTACATCTATATTGACGATCTTGCGCAAGGTCTGATTGATTGTCTTCTGTACGGTTCGCCTGGCGCCGCTTACAACATCGGCACTGGGGTAGGTATGGACAACCTTCAAGCATTAAGTTTGATCGAAACTATTTTCTCAACAAACTTTGTCGACATCCATAAATTACCTGCGCGCCCGTTTGATGTCAATTTCAATGTTCTTGACTCATCAAAGATACAGCAACTCAACGGATGGTCACCTCATTTGAAAGTGTCTGACGGGCTTGAACGCATAAAAGGACTCTTATCGTGACAGCACCAACCCAACTGTTTTCTGCATGGATGGGGCCTGGACCCATGACACCTGCTCGTGAGTCAGCGCTTCACTCGATCATCATGCACTGTGGCGTACCCTTCCATTTTGTCTCGCATCACAACCTCAGCTCTTGGACGAATCCTGACTATCCCATTCATTCAGGATTCAAGTACCTAAGCGCTGTTCATCAATGTGACTATCTGCGTTGCTATCTCCTCCATGTGTACGGGGGTGGTTATACCGATATCAAGCCTAACACTCGGAATTGGAATCGATTTTTTTCACTACAAACGCTCAGTTCCAAGCTAGGTGCGGGCTACACCGAGCTCTCGCCGCAGGGGGTTGCGCAGGTGGGAGGACTGCTAGAACTTGAAATGAAAGCCAACTACCAGCGTCTGATTGGTGTTTGTTCGCTGATCATGGTGCCATCAAGTGAGTTCACTCAGTTATGGTTCCGTGAGGTGAATCAACTTCTTGACAATAACTTTGATGCATTGGTTAAACATCCTGCAAGACACCCACAAGATCACTTTGGCGTGACCTTTCAGGGAGGAGAAATATCTCAATATCCGCTGGCTTGGACGGGTTTAGGAGGAGACATTTTTCATCCGCTGGCATATAGATTCGCAGAGCAATTCTTGCATCTGGATATGGCGCCATCATTTCAAAATTATCGGTAAGAGAAATTAAATGACATAAGTTTTTTAAATTTAAAAGTATAAAAACCATTAATCTATTTGAATATTTTAAAGGCTTTCGCTGAAAAATCAAAAAATAATCTTATTCATCTACATCCTTATTACCATCTTATCTCGTCCGACAGAATAGTACAAGTAAACTCACGAGTGCTTATGATTGCAGCTGTGGCCTTTTCCGCGCTAGCTTGGGATTGCTGTCTCCAATCTTTATCCGTTGGACGCTTGCAAAAGGCAGTCGGTGCTTTTTTGAGAAAAAGTCCTTCATCATTGATTTATTCTGGGTAGTACTGGAAGTTGTCCTTTAAGCTTATTGTTTTCTTGAACTGACGAAACCGGCGTAGCTCAAACGGACCAAGACCTTCGTATATCAGTCATTATTTTCCAAAATTGACAGAGCTTATATCCAGCCAAAGTCAGAACTTATCGAACTTCTTCTCTAGCTTCATCTGTTGCAGTGGAAATGCAATCTGCTCCTGGGTAAAACTAAATTTTTCAGGTATATTTTTCGAAAAAGAGAAAAATCATATCGGATTTTACAGATTTAAGTGATCAGATTTTGGAGCAAGGTCATAAGTAAATAATTAAACAATTAAATTTAAATTAAATTACATATAGCTTAAACATCAAGCATATAACGATCCAGCATAATTTATAGCACGACTAGCATGTAAATTGTCGTGAAGATCAGTAGCATACTCACGAATCAACTTGTATTCACGCTGCAATTCATCGGACTTTTTCAGGTGCTGCGCGCCCCAACCGCGTTGCAAGTCCTCTGGATTGAGCTTAGCTGCGATCTGGGTCTTTCTACGAAGCACGTTCTCATTCCATGGGGCGTAACCAAAATAAAAAACCATTAAATCAAGCAGCCTAAATTCACTGTCAGGATGAAAAGATTTATGTCGGCCCGGGTAGTACATCCCGACTGCACTGCGATGAAAGAATCGGTTTCGATAAGGGTATAGTGGTAGGCCACGGGCAACTCGCAAGTTTGGTTGCAACTCAGCGTTGTCATCAACGCCCCAATGCTTTTGCAGTGGCAGCGAAAGGTTAATTGATGGAAGAACCTCGGGTTGATGATCTACCACCAGCATACCGGAGGCAGCACACCCCACTCGGCCCAAGCGAGTAAGTTCAAGCTCAATAACGTCCAAGGGTACCACGGGCATAACAAACTCAGTTACGTTTAGCGCCATCTTCCAACCTGGCAATTCTTGCTCATAGCTCATAACTTCGAAATCTGTCAGATAAGCATCGAAACGAGTGAGTCTGCTGCGAACTAGGCGCCAATGCGGCGCTAACTCACGAACAATTTCGGCCGAGGAATCGGTTGACCCATGATCAATCATGATGCCGTAGTCGAATAAAGCAAGGTGATGCTTTAACCACCAGGGTAACAGATAGGCCTCGTTAAAGAAATGACAGATAACAGTCCGCACTCGAAATCCTATTCGTGGCTTAAAGCAATTCGGGTCTTGGAAAGTAGGAGTAGAAAATCGAGCCCAGTGGCACCCCCAATGAACGGAGCTTGGACGCAAGTTCATGGCGGAAATTCCAAGCAGTGATCACGAAGAAGGTCGGTCTTGTCAGCTTTTGACAAACGTCTATCCCCTCGATAAGGGTACCAATTCCAGGGGCATGTAGGCCGATTTTTAAAGGATTTTCGTCTAAAAATCTATCAGGCCTTATACCACCAGCGTTAACAACAGTCATGGCTTTAGCTGCAGCGCCAACAAAAACAATCTCGAAGCCTTGCTCACGCCGGAGTTTGACTTCCTCACCTAGACTTTTCACAACAGTGTTTGCATGATTGCCAAATGCTTCGTAGGTTGACCAGTCAAAGACTTTGATTTGAGACTCGTATACCGCGAGATCTTCTGCAATTGCAAAGTCTCCTTCACGAAATGCATTAAGAATTGAGGATTCTGCTGGCGCGTTGGGGTCGCATAGCATATAGATCGGGCTGTCACCATGGATCTTCACTAGCGCTGTGCTAACAAGCTTAAGTCCAACCGACTCAGCAAGTACGCCCATAGAGCGGGTGTTGAAAAAAGAGATATGCTCATGGTAGCAAGTATCGAATTCGTAGTTACCAAACATTCGTACCTGAGATGGCTGGATCAGTAAAATACCACCTGGTTTGAGCTTAGCAAGGCATGCGCCGATAAAGGCTTTTGGGTCATCGACATGAGCGACTACGTTCATGCAAATAATCGCATCAAATTTACCAGGAATTTGATCTGCTACGAAGGGCCAGTACCCGCAGGTTATTGGCAATCCTTCAGTTTGCGCTTTTTCTACAATATTACGTGCAGGATCAACGCCAATGCATTCAATTCCAGCAGACTGCATTTCCTTGATCAGACTACCATCGTTTGCAGCCAGTTCTAGCACCCGGGCATTTGAGGGCAAATGCTCAGCTAAAGACTGAGCAAACCACTTAAAGAAGCGATTCAACGTACCAGATGTGCCACTAACGTAAGCATAACGATCAAAAATCTCTTGCCGATCGACGCAAAAATTCAGTTGGGCATGCCAGCATTTTTCACATATATTTAGACCTAGCGGATACTCCTCCACTTTTTCAGAAGCATTAAGAGTATAACTGTTGGCGGGCGGTTGGAGTCCTAGATCTAGTACCAACCGGAGGTTACCTGAACCACAACAGAGACATTTTTTTAAAAAATAGTTATTCAACTTATTAACCCTGTAGATTTGTAATTTTGAATGAACTCTTTGCAGTGTTGCGCGATACCTTTATTTTCAAGATCATTGCCACAAATGGCCTTCATTCGAGTTGTATCAAGTATAAATGAGTAAGTATCCGAGTCTCCCTCGAACAACACTTGCGCATTCCACGTTGTTGCAACAATGTGAGCCAATTCACCCATTTTAAATGATGCACTCCCTACATTGTAGAAACCTGGTTTTTGCTCTGTTATCAGCAACTTACGTACGAGCGTCCAAAGATCATCTAAAAATAGAATTGTACGAAAAGAATCGCTATTCTTAAGGTGCACGCGACCGGTTTTCACGGCTGAAATATTCATTGCGTTGAATACAAGTTCAGCCCTCAGATTTGGGCTATAACCCGATAGAGTTCCCATACGCAGAGCGTAGAAGTTGCCTAAGAAGTTTTTGGCAAGGTAATCAAACGCGAATTTTGAAATGTCATATGCATTCTGCGAAGGGATGCTGGCCAGAGAAACTTCGGAGGCTGGCTCAAAGCTCGTTGATTTTGTTGAATACAGACTGCCACTAGAAGCGTAGATAAGTTTTGTATTCAATGACAGACGCTTGGCAAAGGAAAAAAGATTCAAACAGTTATTGGACACTGCGCCGTCAGGATCAATCATGGACTGGCTAACGCTTGAGTGGCCACCAAACCATAGGACCGCATCGAATTTACTGAGAAAATCTGTACTAAGACTAGAGTAGTCATCTTGAATAACATTCAACCCTAGTGGGTTACCACGCTTAAGTTGGTCAACTACAGTAACTATAAAGCCTGCGCGCTCTAAGCGCTGGTAAAGAAAACAACCAATATAGCCACAGCCACCAATCAACAGAATTTTCTGTGCAGCATATGGAGTATTGACAAGCACATGGTTCAGATTTTTTTCCATTTTGAATGCCTAATTAAAATAATTACTATGTTTGATACATTTGAAATATAGTTTAGACCCAATCCAAGGGCAATGTATATCTTTTTACAAAGAATCTCCGGATAATGTGCTGATAATAACATTCACTTTTCTTCAATTTAATTACTTCACCAAGATTTAAATTTTCGTTTTTGAGCAAATGAAATTTTCATCTTTGAGGCTAGTGCAGACTTCGTAGACAGCATCCTATACGAATAAATAAAAATGGGAATTATTTTTCATTCATTGCCTCATCCCGTGTTTGCATGATTGGGTATGTAACATAACTTAAGATAGATCTCCTACCTACGATGATCTCTCCACCTATAGACATCCCCGGCATAAGACGCAGGGGTTTATCCAAGTTTTTCAACTTGACATCGCCTAATTCCACTCTTGCTAAATAGTAGGCACTGGAAATACCCTTCAGGTTCTCATCAGAGTTAACAGTATCCTGACTGAGTTTGCTTAGTGTCCCCTGAATCAAGCCATGCTTTTGAAACGGAAAAGCATCAATCTTGACCCGGACTGGGTCGCCTGTGACAACAGTTGCAATCTCGGCGGCGTTGATCCTAATCTCAGCTTCGAGAGGTGCATCTACGGGAACAAGGGTAATGAAGGTCTCAGCTTCGCGAATGACCGATCCCTTAGATCGTTTGGCGACCTCAAGCACAACAGAATCTACTGGCGCTTCAATCGAAATAAAACGTGTACGTCGATCCGCTTTCACCAATTGCTCTGACAAGCTGTCTTTTTCCCGTTGCACGCTCACCAACTCTTCCAGTGCCTTCTGACGGGTTTCCTTGATAAAAGCTGATTTATCCGCTTCAGCTCCGGCCAACTCCCTTTGCATTTCATTGGCACGGTTGCGCAGGCTCACCAGCTCGCGCTCGACTTCCAGCCGTTTGTCTCGGCTTTCCAGCAAGGCACGACGCGACTGAAATTGTTTTTCTACCAGTTGCTCGTTCATGCCCTCAATTTCCTTGAGGGACTGATAACGGCGCTCCAAGCTGACAATCTCGACCGCATTGCTAGATATCGAAGATTTCAAGCGAGAAATGTTTTCATCGAATCGCAGCACCCTCGCCCTTTGCCCTGCGAGCTTCTCCAAATCTAGGCTACCCTGCAAACTTTCATGGGGATTGGAGCGGCCCCCAAAAGCTTTGCCGTCGATCTCAGCGCGCAAACGATCCGCTTGCGCTTCTAGACTTTTCAAGCGGTCACGCAGCTGTGAAACATCCGCCCCCACCACGGTCGGGTCCAAAGTTGCCAACACTTGCCCCTTGCGAACCACCTGCCCCACTGTGACATCCAGGCTGTCAATTTGTGCCGTCTCAATGGGCTGAATCACAATGTTGGGGGTCGTGGATACCAATCGGCCTTTGGTCGACACCACCATGTCCACCTGGGCGAAAGCGGCCCAAAGCACCATCAGCACAAAAAGGGCCAAAAGAGAATAAAGCGTAACTGGTATGCCGCGCGCAATCGGCGTGCGCTCGATTTCATCCGCATCCGGCAGGAATTCAACCGCCTTCTCTTGGGGCTGCGGACTGAAAATTTGCTTCAACCAAGCTTTCATACACGCCCAATCTGCTGGTTCCACAGGTGCGCATAGGGTTCACAACGCGCAAGCAATTCTGGGTGGCGCGCCGCGTCCAGAATCTGTCCTCGCTGGAAGAACAAGATGTGGTCTGCATTCACCAAGGTCGACAAGCGGTGGCTCACAATGATCACAGTTTTACCTTCCGCGATCTTGGACAGGTTTCGCATGAAGATGGCCTCGCTCTCCGGATCCAGCGCGCTGGAGGCTTCGTCCAAAATCAGAATGCGCGGCAGGGGCAGGATTGCCCGCGCAATCGCCAAGCGTTGGCGCTGCCCGCCAGACAGGTTGGTAGCGCTCTCCTCTAGCAGGGTGTCGTAGCCTTTGGGCAAGCGCTCAATGAACTCATCAGCGCCTGCAGCTTGGGCCGCCGCCACAATTTGCTCAAAGGAGGCATCCGGCTTGGTCATGGCAATGTTTTCGCGTATGGTGCCGCGGAACATGAAATTCTCTTGCAGCACCACGCCAATGTTGCGGCGCAAATAGGCCAGGTCAATTTCCCGCAGATCGACGCCGTCAAAGCGAATCAAGCCCTCTTGCACAGGGTAGAGGCTTTGAATCAGTTTGGTGAGGGTACTTTTGCCTGAACCGCTTCGGCCCACCACCCCAATCACCTGCCCTGGCGCAATGCTCAGGGAAATGCGGTCCAAGGCTGCCAAGGACGAACCTGGGTAGCGAAAGGTCACGTCTTCAAACGTGATGCCGCCTTGCACAGGCGGGCGCAAGCCACCACTGGACAGGCGCTCCGGGGGATGGTTCATCACCTCCCCCAGCATCTTGACCGACAAACCTGTTTCCTGGATTTCATGCACCAGGCCCACGATTTGCACCAGCGGTCCTGTCACGCGACCTGCCAGCATCTGGAAGGCAATCAAGGTACCCACGGTCATTTCCTTGTCGATCACCTGGGCTGCGCCCAACCCCACCACCGCAATCGTCATGCCTCGTTGCAGCAGTTGGGTGACTGTTTGCGCAGCCAAGGACATCCGGCCCACACCAAAATTCATCATCACCACATCGGCCGAGCGTTGCTCCCAAATTTTGCGCTGTTTGGGCTCAATGGCCATCGACTTGATGGTCCGGATGCCATGAATGGATTCCACCAGCATGGACTGGCGCTGACTCTCCGCGGCGTACAAAGCCTGCAGACGCCGATTGAACGGGTTGATCAGGGCCACAATGACCGCAGCCATCATCAAAGCGATCACCAACACCACGGCCGTGAGCATGGCCGAATAAGAAAAAAGCACCGGCAAAAAGATAAAGAACGACACAGACTCCAACAAGGTGAAAAACAAGGAGCCCGTCAAAAACGATCGAATGCTGGTGGTTTGCTGCATGTGGCGCACCAACATGCCCGCCGTGTGCCGCTCAAAAAAATCAATGGGCAGCGACAGCATGTGCGAGAACGTGCGCCGCATCAAGCGAATGTCGATTTTGTTGGTGGCAGCCAGCAGCAAGTACTGGCGCAAGAAAGTGAAGCCACTTTCAAACAACACCACCAAAATCACACCCACGGTCAAGACAAACAGCGTTGAATAGCTCTCGTGCACCAACACCTTGTCAATCACCAACTGGGTGAATATTGGCAAGCCCAGCATCAAGGCATTCAAGACCAGGGTGGCGATGGCGATGTCACGAAAGGCATCGCGCTGCTTCAAAACCTCGGGAATAAACCACATCAAGCCGAAGGGCCGATCTATATCGCTCAAGCGATATTGGCGCTTGGTCAAAATGATTTCGCCGGACCAGACACTTTCAAAGTCGGCCTGACTCATCACAGTGACTTTGCTGGCATCCACAGCGGGGTCCAGAACGGCCAGTTTCAACTCACCTGAATCGGTTTTTTGCGCGCCCGCCACAATGAGGGCGCGTTGGTCACGCTTGCGCGCAATCAGAGGGAACACGCCCTTCAAGTCGACAAATTCTGTCAATGCAATTTGCCGACTGCTGGACTTCAAGCCAATGGATTCGGCAATTTTCATCAATTGCCGTGTGCTCAGCTCTTCGTTGCCCAAATCGTGATCTTGCACCAGGCGTTCAGGCAATGCCTGAATGCCGTGGTGCTGGGCGATTGCCGTCAGGCACTGAAGGGTGGTGTGCTGGGTCACTGAGTTACCAAGAGGAAGCTTGCGCTGAGTGTAATGAAAAAGCGCAAGCTCCCCTTGTCAGTGTTGGTTCCCACCAACAGCATCACCCCAAACTGCTCCCCAAAATGGGCTTGTTCGGGTCGTCCGGACTCGCCAACAATTTCTGTGTGGACGAGTTGGTCGGATCCGAAGCCAGCATCAAACTGGAAGCATTCGCATAAGGCTGACCGTTGGCATCAAATGCCGCCAAAGCCTGCGCCATGGTGCTGACAGGCTGCGTCAGCGGTGCCTGCAACGAAGGCACTGCCGCCGTGCTGGCTGCCGACACCGAGGCAAAGACATCGGTATCACCCGACAAATCGGCCAAAGCTTGCGCCATTTGGGTCACGTTCTTGCGCAAATCCTCAGGATTGACTTGGAACCAGACGTCGGCCATCGCATGCTGAGCACCATCGGTGGTCCGGTAACTAGAAACCAAACCGACCAGGTTACCTTGGTCCATTGTCGTACCCGCCTGGGCCTGAAGATCCAGAGAAGCGATGTTGAGATCCGCCAGAGACTTCAGCTCGCCAACATCGGTGATGGCATCAGAATCGCCATCCACCCAAACTTGCAAGGATGCGAAGGCTTCATCGCGGCTGTCCAACACGCCATCGTTGTTGGTGTCCAAGGCCTTCAAGGCTTGGTAACCATCTTTTGCAGTCTGTCCATCGGGCAAGACCGTTGCGGATCCAAACAACTCGCGACCATCCTGGATGATGCCGTCGTTGTTCAGGTCGCGCACCAGCAAGCCATCGGACGGGGCAACCCAGCCAGCACGTTGGGTTGAACCTTGTGCCGCCAGATCGAACTGGACACCTTGGTTCATAGCCAGCGTTTGGATGCCATTGCCGTTGAGATCCAGAATCATTGGAGTGATGGAGGCGTCCAGAGCCATCGCTTGCTGAGTCGTCAAACCCAAAGTAGAGATGTTCGATGAGGTCAAACCCTTTGCAACAATGGTTGACTTTTGTGTAGCGGTCAATCCGTCCAACTGCTCCGTAGACAATGAACGGATTTGCGCCCAAGACAACCCAGAAACATCTTCTGTCTCAATAGCCACCAACTGCGAGGGACTCAAGGCACTCAACTGAGAGGTTGTCAGCTTTTGAACTTGGAAACCTAACAAAGCTTCAATGTCTCGCGTTTCCAGAGCCGCCACTTGCTCAGTGGTCAAAGCAACCACGCTGATGGTTGGCAAAGCTTGAATTTGCTCGGTCGTCAAAGCCACAATTTGGTCAGTGGTGAGCGCTTTCAGCGAATTGATGGGCAGCTTCGACAACTGGAATGCCGTCAACACCTCAATGTCACTGGTTGCGATGGCCGCAACCTGCGAGGTGGTCAATGCAGCCAAGCTGACAGTAGGCATCATCTGGACTTGCTCGGTCGTCAGCGATGCCACCTGCGCCGTGGTCAATGCCGCTACTTGGCCCACGGTCAACTTGTTAACCACATCCGGCAGCAGAGATGGCACCTGACTGGTGGTCAGGGTCACGAGCTGATCGGTAGACAGGGCACGAAGCTGCGCGGAGTTGACACTTGCGACCTGTGACGTCGTCAACACTTGCAGATCGGCAATTTGCATGGCGCCGAACTGGGTCGGGGTCATGCCTCCCAGCAGTGTCGGCGTGATAGATGCCACTTGCTCAGTGGTCAAGGCCACGACTTGAGCTGTGGTCAAAGCACGGATTTGATTGGAGGCAAAAACTGCCAAGTCAGCGGTCTCCAAGGCTTGCACTTGCGAGGTCGTCAATGCCGCGACCTGCGCAATAGAGATGCCACTCACTTGTGCCGTCGTCAGAGCTGCCACATTGTCTGTTGACCAGGCCACCACCTGTGCGGCACTCCATCCCTTGAGGCTTTCGCTGGCAAAGGATGGGAACTGATCGGTGGTCAGCGAGGTCACCTGATCGGTGGTCATGGCACTCAATTGCTTGGAGTTCAAGATGCCAATCAGGCTGGTGCTCAAGGCAGTCACCTGCTCGGTGGTGAACGCAGCCATTTGATTGTTCTGAACCACAGCAATTTGATCAGTGGTCAGTGCCATCATCTGTTGCGTCGTCAAAGCCGCCACTTGGTCGGTCGCCAGCGCGCGAATGTGCTGGCTGCCCAGCACAGCCACATCACGAGTCTCCAAAGAAGCCACCTGCTCAGTGGTCAAGGCTTGCAATTGCAAAACCTTCAAGCCAGCAACGTGCTCGGTCGTCAAAGCCATGATTTGGTCCGTTGTCAATGCTTTCACTTGCGTGACCGACAAAGCGGTAACCCGTGTGAGCTCCAACACTTCCAAGTCACTGGTCTCCATGGCAACCAATTGATGGGTCTGCAAGGAAGAAATTTGCAAGGAACTCAATGCAAACGCTTGCCCCGTGGTGAGGGCTGCCACTTGCTCCGTGGTCAAGGACTGCACTTGCAGAGCTGTCAATCCGGCCAAATCTGCCGTTTCGATCGCGGCAACCTGAGCAACCAACAACGAGGCGACTTGACTGGTCGTCATGCCACGAACCTGCTGCGAACTCAAAACCACCATCTGATGGGTTTGCATTGCTTGAATTTGCGAAGTGCTCAGGGCCCCCACTTGAGCCGATGTCATGGCTGCAACTTGGTTCGTCAGCAAGCCATAGACTTGCGCCGTGGTCAAGGCCTGCACCTGCGAAAGTGACAAAACAGAAACTTGATCGGTGAGCAAAGCCTGCAAATCTGCGTCTTCCAGTGCGGCAATTTGCTCGGTGGTCAATGCTTTCAATTGCGTCGCGCTGAACGCTGGCAGTTGACTGGTGGTCAAAGCAGCCACATCGGATGTATCCAGAGCAGCAATCTGCACAGATGACAAAGCCACGATTTGGTCCGTGCTGAGGAAGGGCACTTGGTCCAAATCTTTGAATGCAGCCACCTGACTGGTCGTCAGGGCCCGCACTTGACCAGAATCCAGGACAGACAATTGACTGGTTGTCAGTTGCTGAACATCGCTTGTCTCCAGCGCCTGAATCTGAACCGTCTTGAAAGCAGCAACCTGGGCAGTGGTCAACACAGCCACTTGGTTACCCAATAGCCCCTCCACTTGCTCCGTGGTCAATGAGCGAATTTGGTCAGAGCTCAAGGTTTTCAGGTCGAGGTCTTCCAACGATTGAACTTGTGCCACTTGCAGGCTTGCCACTTGGGTGTTCTGCAGTGCCGAGACTTGGCTTGTCTTGAGAATTTGAATTTGGTCAGTGCTCAAGGCCCTGATTTGTTCAGAACTCAAGGAGGCCACTTGTGCTGTGGTCAGGGCCTCGACATCGTCCAACTCCATGGCAAGCACCTGGGTGGTTGTCAAGCCTTTGAGTTGCGTCAATTGCAAGGAGGCTACCTGTTGGGTGGACAGCGCAACCACTTGCTCTGTGCTCATGGCCGACAGTTGCACGGAAGTCAACCCAGAGAGACCTGTGGTAGAAAAACTGGGCACCTGATCCACTTTGAGCGATATCAATTGGGTCGTGTCCAATGCGCGTGTCTGAACTGAAGTCAGCGCCCCCAACTGTGCTTGTTCCAATGCGCGCAATTGATCCGTGGTCAACACAGCCATCTGCTTGGCACTGAGCGACGGAATTTGCAAAGTGGTCAAACTGGGCAACTGCGTGGTCGCAAGGGCTTGCACTTGCTCTGTGGTCAAGGCAAGCAACTGCGCAGAACTCAGCACCACCAAATCGTCAACCTCGATCGACACCACTTGCTGGGTCTTCAATGCAGCAACTTGCACAGACGTCAAGGCGGCCACTTGTGCGGTGGAGAGTGCAATCACCTGCTCAGTTGTCAACGCACGAACTTGGTCTGATGTCATGACAGCCAGCTGCGCGGTGGTCAAACTGGCCTCCTGGTCGCCAGCCAAAGCTGCAACTTGAGATGTGGTCAGGGCGCGAATCTGAGCGCTGTCCATCACGGCCAGATCGCGAGGCTCCAAGGCCTGCAATTGTTGGGTCGTGAATGCTGCGACTTGAGCCGGCTTGAGGCTGGCGGCTTGGGCCGTGGTCAAAGCAGCGATCCATTCGTTAGTCAGACCTATGACCTGGCTTGTGGTCAAGCCAGGCAAATCAGCTGCGTCAATGGCCTGGACTTTGGCATCCGACATCTGTGAAAGCTGAGCGGTTGTCATGGCGCTCAGCTGGACTGAGCTCAAAGCCACAATTTGAGCGGTAGTCAAAGAGTCAATGTCGGCAGAGTCCAAGCCCGAAATTTGATCGCTCTTCAAGACAGCAACTTGATCAGTACGCAAAGCCCCTACTTGCTCGCCAGTCAGCGCCTTGACTTGCGCTGTGGTCAGCGCCAACACTTGCGCAGAGGTCATGACGGCAACATCCGACTTTTCCATGGCGTCAATTTGAGACGTCATCAAGGCGGCCACTTGGGTAGGCTTCAAAGACACCACTTGCGCGGTTGTCAATGCAACCATCAGGTCGTTACTCAGACTGACCAACTGCTGGGTGGTCAAGCCTGCCACATCGGCAGACTCGATAGCTGCAAACTGCCTAGCTTGCAATTCTGACAACTGTGCGGTGGTCATGGCGCCGAGTTGCAAGGCACTGAATGCCACAAGTTGTTCCGTAGTAAGTAAAGAAATCGTTGTGGTTGACAAAGCAGCCACCTGATCACTGCGCAAGGCCACCACTTGGTCTGTGGTCATCGCGGCAACCTGTTCAGCTTGCAGCGCCTGGACTTGATCCGTGCCCAAGGCAAAGATTTGGGCTGAGGTCATCATTGCCACATCCGCATTCTCCAGATTGGCGATTTGAGATGAGCTCAGCGCAGCAACTTGCGCCGCTTTGAGGGCCACAACCTGGGCAGTTTGCAGCCAGCGGATTTGCTCCTCTGACAAGGTACGGATCTGCTGCGTGGTCAAGCCTGCCAAGTCTGCAGTTTCCACTGCTTGCAAGTGCTTTTCTTGGAATCGTGAAATTTGAGCGGTGGTCAAGCTACCCAATTGAACCGAACTCAAGGCTACAACCTGGGCCGTGGTCAAGGACTCCATATCACTGGAATCCAAAGCCGCCAGTTGATCGCTCTTCAAGGCAACGATTTGGTCGGTCGTGAACACAGCCACTTGCTCTGCCGTCAAGGCCTGCATTTGGTAAGTGCTCAATGCACGCAACTGCAAGGAATTCAGTACCACCAGATCAAGCTTCTCAATGGCCGCAATCTGTGACGATGTGAAGGCTGCCATTTGTGTCGACTTCAACGCCGCAATCTGTGCGGTGGTCAGCCAACCAATCTGTTCGTCGCTTATCGACGGAATTTGGGATGTGGTGAAGCCAGCCAAGTCATCCGTCTCCAAGGCTTGAACGTGTTTTTGGGCCAGTTTGCCGATCTGCGACGTGGTAAGTGCTCCTACCTGAGCAGAGTTCAAAGCCATGATGTTCTGTGTGCTCAGTGACTCCAAGTCGCCTGCATCCAGGGCGACGATTTGGTCTGTAGACAAAGCAGCCACTTGCGAGGTTTTCAGTGCACCCACGTGGTCTGCTGTCAGCGCCTTGACCTGAGCTGTACCCAAGGCTGCCACTTGAGACGTGGTCAACACAGCTACATCGCCGTTTTCCATGGCTGCCACTTGCGCCGTAGACAGCGCCATCACCTGAGCGGTGCTCAATGCAGGCACCTGCACGGTTGTCAGTGAAACAATCTGATCGATGCTCAATGAACGCACTTGCGCCGTGGTCAAACCGAACACATCGGCCGTTTCCATGGCTTTGATCTGATCGTTCGTGAAGCGGGCGAGTTGCTGCGTGGTCAAAGCAGCAACCTGAGCCGTCCCCAAGGCCACGACCTGTGCGGTGGTCAAGGACTCAATCACCGCCGTGTCCAGCGCGGCTATTTGATCGGTTCTCAAGTTCGCCACTTGAGACGTGGTCAGAACAGGCACTTGCGTTCCCGTCATTGCACGGACTTGTGCTGTGCTCAAAGCTGCCATTTGACTGGTCAGCAAAGCTCTCAGGTCTGCGTTGTCCAGGGTCGCCATCTGAGCGGTGCTGAGCCCTGCAAGCTGCGAGGTCAGCAGCGCTACAAATTGTGCGGTGGTCATCTGCATCACTTGGTCATTGCTCAGCGACCGAATTTGTGTGGTGGTGAGGCTGGTCAAGTCATCGGTTTGGATGGCTTGAATTTGCTGCTCATTGAACGCCGACAACTGACTGGTGGTCAAGACACCTGCTTGCGCGGTGGTCAATGCGACAACCTGAGCCGTCGTCATGCCGCCAATGGCTGTGGCATCGATTGCAACCACTTGCGCCGTTGACATTGCCGTAATTTGCTGCGTCTTCAAAGCTGCGATTTGATCGTTGCTCAACGATGCCACGCTGGCCGTTGTCAAGGCGGCCACAGTCGCTGTTTGCAGTGCCGCAACCTGAACGGCCGACAAATAATCCACCTGCGTGGCTGACAAAATTGGCACTTGCACTGTGGTCAAAGCCGCCACTTGTGCCGTAGTCATGCCTTCGATCAAATCACGTGACAGGGCTTGAATATTGGTTGTACTCAACACCGCCACATCTTGGGTTTCCAAAGCCTTGACTTTTTCATTCCCAATCGCCGCCAACTGCTGGGTCGTCAAATTGGCAACCTGCGAGGTTCCGAGCGCAGCAATCTGAGCAGTGTTCAAAGCCGCCACTTGTGCAGACGTCATCAGCACCAACACCGAAGTTTGAATTGCTGCGATTTGCTGTGTCGCAAGCGCATTGGTCCAATCGACAGACAGGCTGGGCAGTTGGGCTGTTGTCAAGGCTGCCACTTGGTGGGTTTGCAATGCACGGATCTGATCCGTAGAGAGCCCCGCCATGTCAACCGTTTGCAAGGATGCGACTTGGTGCGTTCCCAAAGCAGGAATTTGACGCGTGGTGAGCCCTGATACTTGCTCACTGGTCAATGCAACAATTTGCGCAGTGTCAAAACCCGACAAACTTGCGGTGGCGATGGCTGCCACGTCCAGGGCTTCCAGCGCTTGAGCTTGAGTAGTCGTCAATGCAGCCAACTGTGTTGAACTCAAAGCAGCTGCTTGCAGCGTCGTCAAACCCGCCAACTGACTCGTGGTCAAGGCACGAATGCGATCGGTCGCCAACACCATCAAGTCGCTGGTCTCCACAACCGCAACTTGCGCAGCAGACAAAGATTGAATTTGTGCGGTGGTCAAGCTGGCCACCTGAGCTGTCGTCAGGGAAACCACCGCCGCGGTATTCAACGCAGCCAACTGCTCGGTGGTGAGTCTGGCCAGCGCTGACAAATCCAGCGATGAAACTTGCGAAGTCGTCAGCGCCGCCACTTTGTCTGTTGTGAGATTGGGCAATTGCATGGTCGTCAAGGCCATCATCTGCTCAGTCGTCATGAGGCGAATTTGCGTAGTCGTCAATGCCGCCAAATCGCGGGTTTCCATCGCCGCCACCTGGGTTGTGCTCAGTGAAACGAATTGGTCGGTCGTTAAGTTAAAGATTTGCTCTGTGCTGAAGGCCGCAATTTGATCACCGCTGAAGCCACGCAACTGTTGCGTGCTCAGCGACGCCAGCGACTGCGTGTTCACAGAAGCAATTTGTGAGGTGCTGAAAGCGCCCAGTTGCGACGGCAACAGCGATTTGATGTGATCGCCATTCAGTGCCTGAATCTGCGCCGTCGTCAGTGCCTGCACCTGTGAGGTTGTGAACTTGACCAAATCCGCTGTTTCAAGCGCGGCGATTTGATCCGTCTTGAAGGCCCCAACCTGATCGGTTGTGAAGCTCGTAACTTGTGTGGTCGTCAAAGCTTGCACTTGCCCTGTGGTAAAGGACTGCACCTGAGAAGTGGTCAACTTTACCAAGTCCGTCGTTTCTAGCGCCTGAATTTGGCTGGTCTTCAACGCTGCGACCTGTGCGGTCAGCAATGCAGGCACCTGTTCAGTTGCCAAAGAAACCACCTGGGCCGTGGTCAAGGCTTGAATCTGATTTGTAGACAACTTCACCAAGTCCGCCGTCTCCAGCGCCTCTACCTGACTCGTTTTCAAAGCAGCCACTTGCGACGTCAGCAGCGTCGGTACTTGGTCTGTCGTCAAGGCTCGCACTTGCTCAGTTGTCAGGGCTTGCACCTGTTGCGTCGTCAACTTCACCAAGTCCGCCGTTTCCAGCGCAGCCACTTGGCTCGTCGTCAGCGCAGCAACCTGCGCCGTCAGCAGCGTCGGGACTTGCGTAATGGTCAGAGCCTGCAATTGGTCTGTCGTCAAGGCCTGCATCTGATCCGTTGTCAGCTTCACCAGATCCGCCGTCTCCATGGCGGCCACTTGACTTGTCCTCAAAGCAGCAACCTGCGCCGTCAGGAGCGTCGGGACTTGCGTAATGGTCAAAGCCTGCACCTGGTCTGTCGTCAAGGCCTGAATCTGATCCGTTGTCAGCTTCACGAGGTCTGCTGTGACCAGCACTTCCACCTGACTCGTCTTCAGCGACGCCACCTGGGCCGTCAGCATGTTGGGCACTTGGTCAGTCGTCAACGCGATAACCTGCGCCGTCGTCAAGGCCTGAATCTGATCCGTCGTCAACTTCACCAGGTCAGTGGTCTCCAATGCAGCCACTTGGTTTGTCTTCAGCGCAGCCACTTGTGCCGTCAACAGCGTTGGCACTTGGTCCGTCGTCAAGGCCTGGATCTGATCCGTCGTCAGCGCTTGCACTTGCGAGGTCGTCAGCTTCACCAAGTCCGTCGTTTCGATACCAGCCAACTGGGTGGTTGTCAACGCAGCCACCTGCGAAGTCAGCAGTGTCGGTGCTTGATCGGTCGTCACTGCTTGTACTTGCGTCGTCGTCAATGCTTGCACCTGCGCCGTTGTCAACGCCTGAACCTGTGTATTCAGCAAACTGGCAACCTGCGTCGTCGTCAGCGCTTGAATCTGCGCCGTCGTCAAGGCCTGGATCTGCGCGGTCGTCAACTTCACCAAGTCCGCCGTCTCCAGCGCTTCCACCTGGCTCGTCTTCAACGCTTGCACCTGCGCCGTCAGCAGCGTCGACGCCTGCAGCGTCGTCAGCGCCTGAATCTGATCCGTCGTCAGCGATTGCACCTGCTGCGTTGTCAGCTTCACCAAGTCAGCCGTCTCCAGCACTTCCACCTGGCTCGTCTTCAACGCAGCCACCTGCGCCGTCATCAGCGTCGACGCCTGCAGCGTCGTCAGCGCTTGAATCTGGGCTGTCGTCAGCGACTGAATCTGATCCGTCGTCAGCTTCACCAAGTCCGCCGTCTCCAGCGCTTCCACCTGGCTCGTCTTCAATGCAGCCACCTGCGCTGTCAGTAGCGTCGATGCCTGCAGCGTCGTCAGCGCTTGAATCTGGGCTGTCGTCAGCGACTGAATCTGATCCGTCGTCAGCTTTATCAGATCCGCCACTTCAATCGCGGCCACCTGGCTCGTCTTCAACGCAGCCACCTGCGTCGTCAGCAGCTGCTGAACTTGCGACGTCGTCAGCGCGATCACCTGCGCCGTCGTCAAGGACTGGATCTGATCCGTCGTCAGCTTCACCAAGTCCGCCGTCTCGAGTGCCTCCACCTGGCTCGTCTTCAAAGATTGAACTTGTGCGGTCAGCAGCGTCGGCACTTGGTTTGTCGTTAAGGCCTGGATCTGATCCGTCGTCAGTGCTTGCATCTGCTGCGTCGTCAGCCTCACCAGGTCTGCTGTCTCCAGCACTTCCACCTGGCTCGTCTTCAGCGCTTCCAGTTGCGCCGTCAGCAGTGTAGGCACTTGGACCGTCGTCAAGGCTTGCACATGATCGGTCGTGAGCGCCTGCACTTGCGCCGTCGTCAGCGCTTGCACCTGCTGCGTCGTCAGCTTCACCAAGTCCGCCGTCTCCAGCGCTTCCACCTGGCTCGTCGTCAATGCTTGAACTTGTGCCGTCAGCAGTGTCGGCACTTGTGTCGTCGTCAGTGCCTGCACTTGCGCCGTCGTCAACGCCTGAATCTGATCCGTCGTCAACTTCACCAAGTCTGCCGTTTCAATCACCGACACTTGGCTCGTCTTCAACGCTTGCACTTGCGTCGTCAGCATTGTCGGCACTTGCGACACCGTCAGCGCCTGCACCTGATCTGTCGTCAAGGCTTGGATCTGATCCGTCGTCAACTTCACCAAGTCCGCCGTCTCCAGCGCTTCCACTTGGCTCGTCGTCAGCGCCTGCACCTGCGCCGTCAGCAACGTAGGCACTTGCGTCGTCGTCAATGCTTGCACCTGCGCCGTTGTCAACGCCTGAACCTGCGCGTTCAGCAAACTGGCAACCTGCG
>JACCDW010716717.1_pt1 | contig 21847 bp, 25 predicted proteins | sample 7449781 | NCBI WGS metagenome assembly JACCDW01 (sample SAMN15323449, study PRJNA562643) | freshwater metagenome | isolation source: river surface water | place: USA:Blue River Watershed | collected 2017-08-18
CGCTGGCAAAGCAATACTTTGAATACGGTCGTTGGCGACGAGTTGTATCACGTCGTCATAAGGGAACAATCAACTATCGTTATTTAGCTCCGCCAGTGGCGTTGGCCGGATTTCTCAGCTCCATCATTTTTGGTGCGTTCATTCACTCCATCTTCTTTATTCCAGCAGTGATCTATCTCTTCTTTGTAGCGATGGCATCTATCACCATTGCAAAAGGAGTGGCTCAATACATCATTCTCTTGACCGTGATTCCAACGATGCACTTTGCATGGGGTGCAGGCTTTATCACCTCACCAAAAGGCCTCGTACCAAGTGATTGATACCGTTAGAACTGATTGATACCGATAGATAGGTACTTCCTGCGGTAATCTTCCCTATATGAGTCAGCCAGTTATTGTCTATGAGCCATTTAAGGCTGGCCTTCCACCTATGCGCGCCTATCTGCGCTCGCTCTGGCGCCGCCGCGCATTTATCTCAGAGTTTGCCCGCTCCGAACTTCGGGAGCAGAACTACGGCACCGTCTTTGGCCAACTCTGGCTTGTGCTTAACCCACTCTTGCTCTCAGGAGTCTATTTCCTACTTATCTATGTCATTGGTGGAACAAGTGATGAGACTCGTTTTGCGCATTTAACAGCAACGCTCTTCCTCTTTTATCTGATCGCAAACAGCCTGACTGGCGGAGTCAAGGCGATCACATCTGGTCAACGCCTGATTCTCAATACCTCTTTTCCTAGAATCATGTTGCCGTTTTCTGCCGTTGTTGTCGCTCTCTTTAAATTTTTCCCAACCCTTGCTGTCGCATTCGCGGTTCATGCAATTCTAGGTCTGCCATATTCATGGCAGATGCTCTGGGCGTTTCCAATTCTTTTGCTTGCAGTTGTAATGGGTCTCGGCATGGCAATTCTGATCTCATGTATCAACGTCTACTTCCGTGATATCTCAAGCATGCTCCCATATATGACTCGAAGCTTGCTCTACTTATCTCCAATTCTCTATGAGGCATCTTCAATCTCTGCAAACATTAAGCAGTTTCAAATTGTTAACCCGATTTTCTATCTTCTCGATTCATGGTCGCGCGTTCTGGTTCATGCGCAAGCACCAACCACGTATGCGATGGTTCACTCTACAATCTTCGCTTTCACCATTTTTTTCGTAGGCACGTACTTCTTCCTATCGAGGGAGCGTGATTTCGCTGTCCGACTTTAATAGCCAACATCCTCAAGGCTCGATTGCGGTCTCGGTTCAAGATCTTGGACTGACGTACACAACTTCTATCGATAAGAAGCCAACCCTTAAAGCACGTCTGAAATCTCTCGGTCGAGGAAAGAAGCATTCGCGCACGGTTCATGCGCTCAACGGAATCACTTTAGATGTTCATTACGGAACGGTCCTTGGAATTATCGGTTCCAATGGCGCTGGAAAATCATCACTGATGCGCGCCATTTCAGGGATTGTTCCGCCTACACAAGGTCGAGTTGAAGTTCATGGCAGCGTCAGCACTTTGCTCGCACTAGGCGTTGGCTTTAACCAAGCGATGACGGGACGCGAAAACGTATACCTGGGTGGACTTGCAGCAGGTATGACTAGGGCAGAAATTGATGAGAGCTTCCAAGCAATCGCTGATTTCTCTGAACTTGGAGATGCGATTGATGCGCCGATGCGCACTTATTCATCTGGAATGTTTGCTCGCCTTGCCTTCTCTGTTGCGGCAGTTGTAGAGCCAGATATTTTGATTGTCGATGAAGCGCTCAGCACAGGTGACGCTCACTTTAAGGCTAAGTCACTCAACCGAATGAAAGAGCTTCGGACAGCTGACCGAGCACTCATTCTCGTGAGCCACGCGTTGGCAACTATTGAAGATCTCTGTAATGAAGTTATCTGGCTCGATAAAGGCAAGTTGATGGCTCGCGGTAACCCTACTGAAGTCATCGCTGCATATCGCAAGTTTATGAACGTCAGAAAGAGCGCATCATCAGATGAGGATGTTTAAGAAACTCTCTAGGCTCTTACCGCTTCTCTTAATACTTCAATTCATTTCACCTGCACAAGCAGAAGATATTCCGCAGAGATTTAATTTCACTGGCGCCGGATATGGACACGGTGTAGGCATGAGCCAGTTCGGCGCGAAAGCACGTGCGCTATCAGGAGAGAGCGCAACCTCTATATTGAAGTATTACTTTAAGGATGTAGAGATTGCTCCTGTTGTGGATACCGCAACAATTCGAGTAAATATTGGGCATGCGCTCAAGAGCGCAATATTTTCTACAACTTCACCAGGTACAACTCTTCAACTTCTCGTCAACGAATCGCAAGTGGCGCAAGTTGCAAATAAGAAGAGCCTGACTTTAGGTATCTCTTCAGATCTCAAGACAATACAAGGATTTAACTCATCACTTCTAACTATTCGTTGGAGCGGCGGAGCAACACCAGTAATCAATTTTCGCGGCGTAGGTGCCACCGAACGTTATCGCTACGGCTACATTCAGATTAGAGTCGTAAAAGGAGCGCTCGAAGTTACAAATACGCTCGCTGTTCGCGACGAGTACCTACTAGGAATCAGTGAAGTATCTTCTTCCTGGCCGGCTGCAATGCTTGAAGCCCAAACGATTGCTTCTCGTAGTTATGCCCTCTCAAAGATGGGAAAGATAAAAGCATCATGTGATTGCCATCTTTACTCACATATTGCAGATCAAAATTTTGTTGGCTTTACAAAAGAGGCGGAACCTCGCTTTGGAAAGTTATGGAGAGAGGCCGTGCTTCGCACTCTCGTTGATACCTCAACGGGATTGGCAATTCTCAGCAATGGAAAGCCAATTCAGGCTTATTTCTTCTCCTCATCGGGAGGCGCGACGCAAAGTTCGGCGGATGCATGGGGAGGTTTCACCTCATACACTCAATCCGTTCCAGATAGCGCAAGTGTGGATGCAGCGCTCAATCCACGATTTGCATCATGGAAAGCATCTTCAACTCAAGCACTTGTCGCAAAAGCTTTCGCACTTCCAAATGTGGTGCAACTGGAAATTCTCTCGCGTAACTCAGCTGGTGCTGTAACGTGGATTAGAGGAACATCACTCGATGGTTCTTCAATCATCATCCGCGGAGACACCTTTAGAAGTCGAGCGAAACTTCCTTCACCTTGGTTCGATCTAGCCGATTAACTTTCTAGTTAGCGTGGAGTACCGAGTTTAGGCCGCCCCATGTGCCGGTACGCATTACCGCCTCTAGTCCACCAGTAAGTGAATTGCGACGGAACAAGAGATCGTGTGCGCCAGAAAGAGTCCCCGCTTTAACAATCTGACCATCGGGCAAAGTTACCTTTGCGGCAGCTGTGATATAGGTACCAGCTTCAATTACGCAGTTGTTTCCAAGTGAGATACCTAAGCCAGAGTTCGCACCCAGTAAACACTTCTCTCCGATAGAGATTACTTCCTTTCCGCCACCGGAGAGCGTTCCCATAATTGATGCGCCGCCACCAACATCTGTGCCATCACCAACAACCACGCCTGCAGAGATTCTTCCCTCGACCATAGATGCACCAAGAGTTCCAGCATTAAAGTTCACAAATCCTTCGTGCATGATTGTTGTTCCAGATGCAAGATGAGCTCCTAGGCGAACACGGTCAGCATCTGCAATTCGAACACCAGAAGGTATTACGTAGTCGACCATGCGAGGAAACTTATCCACACTATAAACAGTGACTGTTCCGTACTTTGCCTTTAATTTAGCGCGAGTGAGTTCAAATCCATCGACTGCACATGGACCCACTGATGTCCAAACAACATTGGAGAGTAGCCCAAAGATTCCGTCAAGTGATTGGCCATGTGGCTTCACTAAACGATGCGAAAGCAAGTGGAGACGAAGATATGCATCCTTTGCATCAGCTGGAGCCTTCCTTAAATCAATTTCAATAGAGATCACCTCTCGAGTCACACCGCGATCATTATCTGGAACGGCGAGAACTGAGAGTGCTGCATCTGGTGATCCAGATAGAGGGCCTAATGACGGTGAAGGAAACCAAACATCTAGGACGGTTGAACCAGAGAGAGTTGCAATTCCGTGACCATGGGCTACATCGACGCTATCGTGGGAGGACATAAGCGGAAGGATATCGGCATTGCCCGTATCCTTACGCATATGCGAATCGCCGTTTACTGCTCTTCCTCACCCACAATTGATCCAAAATTTATTGATCTCTCATATCAACTAGGCATCGCTATCGCCAAAAGCGGAGCGGATCTGGTTTCAGGAGGAGGTCACATCTCTTCCATGGGCGCAATCTCGCAAGGTGCAAGAAGTGTGGGCGGCAAGACAATCGGCATCATCCCGCAGAAATTGGTCGATATTGAATTTGCAGACCACGATAGCGATGAGTTGATAATCGTTGACTCAATGAGAACTCGCAAGGGCAAGATTGAAGAGTTAGCGGATGCTTTCATCGCGCTACCTGGCGGACTTGGTACCTTAGAAGAACTTATCGAAATTTGGGTAGGACGCTATCTTGGCTTCCACAATAAACCGATTGTGATTCTTGACCCATATGGGGTCTATCAAAAACTTCATGAACTGGTTGTTGATTTAGAAGAAGGAAATTTCGTCAAGCCAGGAATGCGCGATTTAGTTCTCTGGTCAACTACCGTGGAAGAGACAATAGCATTTATCAAGGCTACTCATGAGAAGTAACTCGCTAGCCGTGGATCTTCCAATTGCGGCTCCTGCATCTCAAGTGTGGGAAGCAATTGCGGATTGGCAAGGACAAAGTGATTGGATGTTGCAGACAAAAGTCTTTCTCACAAGTAAAGAGAGTGCCGGCGTTGGCGTGACAATCGAAGCTTTTACTGGTCCGCTCTATCGCTTCTATCCACGTTTTGCTTGGCTCGGTGTACTCGACCTCATGCGAGTGACAAAATGGCAGCCACCGGTTCGATGTGATGTCATCCACTACGGAAAAATCATTAAAGGAACTGGCACTTTTGAAATTGAAGCCGTGGGGGAGCAACGTTCCATCTTTCACTGGTCTGAAGAGATTGTTGCGCCAAGACTGGTATTTCTCTGCATAAAGCCATTTATTCTGACCGGTGTAAAGATTTCTCTCGCCCGCTTTCGCCGTCTCCTGGAGTAATCTCTATTCCTATGAGCGCACCTCAGACGATTGCAGAAGTGATTGCCTCACTTCCTGAGGAGGAGCGCATCATCTTGACCCTTTACTATCTTCGAGGCAAAGGTGTAGAAGAAATAGCAACTCTCTTATCGGTGCCAAGCAAATCTGTCTCTTCCGTCATCGAATCTGGAAAACGTCGAATAACGAGCCAACTGGGCCTCTAATTACGCGTGAATATCAGGTCAATTGGACATTTTCCGATTTCCGTTCGGGGGCTTTGATGCGGGATACTTATCCCATGGCAGCAATGAAACCCCGCACTGGTGATGGCCCAATGGAAGTAACGAAAGAGGCACGTTCTCTTGTTATGCGAATTCCACTCGAAGGCGGAGGTCGCCTTGTAGTTGAGCTCAACCCGCAAGAGGCAAATAACCTCAGCGCCGCACTAGAAGCCGCAGTAGCCCTCATCAAGAAGTAAGGCTCCTGAAAAATTCTTAACGCAGTCACCCCAGATCTTCAATCACTTCTGGGTGGAGACCTTCTCGCTATTGGATTTAACAAGAATAGCGAAGGTCACATATCAATAGTCGGCAAAAGCGCACTGATTGCGGCGATTGAAAAATGTTTTGATATCAATCTTGTAGATGAAGTCACCTTTTTTGCCCCAACAGGCAAAGCGGGTGAACTCTTTGAAATACCAGTTCTTCATGAAGATACAGAGATGGATCGTCTCTACCTGGTTGCGCTAGGTGAAGGGTCACTCAAAGATTTTCGCGCCGCGGGTGCTGCCCTAGGGCGAAAAGCTCGAGGCAAGGCTCTCAATCTGATCTCTCTTCTTCCCAATGAGGCAGATGAAGTTCGGGCTCATGCAATTTCAACTGTACTTGGTGCATACATTTGGAACTTAAAGAGCTCTGCTCCAGCGGAGATACCAAACTTTTCAATTGCAACAGAGCATGCGGAAGCGGTTAATGAGGCGAGAGCAATTGCTGATTCTCTTGTACTTGCGCGCGATTTGATTCACACTCCTTCAAATATTAAGAGCCCACTGTGGATGGCGCAAGAAGCGAAGAAAGTTGCGGATGGTAAGGGCCTTTCAATAAAAGTACTCGAAGGTAAAGAGCTTGCTGAATTTGGTGGATTAGTAGCAGTGGGAAAGTCGTCACCGAATCCAGGGCCACGCTTTATCGAAATCTCTTACATTCCAAAGAAGATTGGCAAATCAAAGGCGAAAGGCGCTGAAGCGCTGCCACATGTTGTCATTGTTGGAAAAGGAATTACCTACGACACAGGTGGCGTCTCACTCAAACGTCCCTATGATTTGATGGCGCCAATGAAGAGCGACATGGCTGGATCTGCAGCGGCACTCGGAACTATTGCAGCAATTGCAGAACTTCAACCCAACATTCGACTTACGGTATTAATGATGTGTGCAGAGAACGCACTCTCTGGAACTTCGCAACGTCCTTCAGATGTAATTACTCAATATGGTGGTACAACGGTCGAGATCATAAATACCGATGCTGAAGGACGTTTAGTCCTTGCTGATGGCCTTGCCTATGCAGATAAGAATCTTGATCCTGATTACCTCATCGATATTGCAACCTTAACGGGATCAGCAACGCTCGGACTTGGTCGCCAATACGCTGCGATGTATACCCGCGATAAGAAGTTGGCAGCAGAGATGAGCGCAGCCGGTGAAAATTCTGGTGAACGTGTCTGGCATATGCCCTTGGTTGACGACTACATTGATTCTTTAGAGAGCGATATTGCTGACCTCAACCATAATGCTGATCGACGTGATTACTCAGCGGGATCAGTAACTGCAGCGCTCTACCTTGAGCACTTTGTAGGCGATCGCCGCTGGTTACATCTTGATATTGCAGGAACGGCGCGCAGCGAGGCAGATGCTGGAGAAAATCCGAAGGGCGGAACCGGTTTTGGCGTCCGTTTGCTCGTTGATTGGATATTGTCTCTCTCATGATTACAGATCCGCACTCCTATGCAGAGGGTTTCATTGCAGAGGATGCAATGAAAGTTGCCGCTCGGGCGCGAGGCATTGAAATAGGAACTCGCGACGTCACACAAGGTGCCGGGGCCTATCTTTCATTCTTAGCTCAACTTCTGAAAGCCCAATCTGTGGTTGAGGTTGGCACCGGCTCAGGGGTCGGAGCTCTCTGGTTACTCGATGGCATGCTGAAATCAGGAACTCTTACCTCAATCGATGATGAAGCAGAACATAGTTCTATTGCAAAGTTGGCATTTACTGAAGCAGATATTGCCCCACAGCGATTTCGACTCATTACAAATCCAGTAATGGAGGTCATGACAAAGCTCACTGATCAGGCATACGACCTCGTTATCTTCCGCCATAATCCAGAAGATCTCACCTACGCAATCTCTGAGGCACAACGCATTCTTCGCAGTGGAGGAGTATTCGTGATTGATAACTTCTTTGGTGGCGGCAAAGTTTCAGATCCCGCACAGCGCGACCCAAAGACAGTTGCATTGCGTGAAGCTGGGAAAGTTTTGAGAAATGATAATGAGATCTGGTCGACCACGCTCATTCCTGTCGGCGATGGTTTGTTGCTCGCGACTAAGTTGTAGCAAACTACGCCTATGAGTAATTTCGGAAAGCAAGGTCCTTGGTGGGGTGCACCTGCTTCCTCAGGAAAAAACATCTCGCTCCGTAACGCACTAGTTCTTGCGCTTGTCGTGGGTATTACAGCGGGAGTCTTTGGTGCTTCATCGACTGGCTCGCTCTTTGGTTACTCAACTCGTATCGTTAAATCTAATTCGACCATTGAACGCCCAGCAGACTCAGTGGCCGGAATTGCCAAGCGCGTGCTTCCATCAGTTGTTTCAATTGAGGCAAAAGATGCCGATGGCGGAGCGACTGGATCTGGTTTTGTTATTGCCAGCGATGGCTACATTCTCACCAATAACCATGTGATTGCTTCCTCGGTCACAAGTGGTGGCGACATCATCGTCCGACTTCAAGATGGAAGTTCATATGATGCCGCAGTTGTCGGTAGAGATGCCTCTTATGATCCAGCAGTTCTAAGAATCTCAAATCGCGCCCTCACCGCACTTCAATTTGGAGATAGCGAGAAGGTTGCTGTTGGGGATTCAGTCTTGGCAATCGGTTCACCACTTGGATTACAAGGCACAGTGACACTTGGCATTATCAGTGCAAAAGATCGTGCAGTCACTGCAGGAGGCTCTGCCAGTGAGAACTCATTCATCAATGCGCTCCAAACAGATGCTGCAATCAATCCTGGTAACTCGGGTGGTCCACTCGTTGATGCTACGGGTGCTGTCATCGGCGTGAACTCTGCCATCGCAACGCTCGGCTCCGCATTTTCTGCTCGAACAGGTTCGATTGGTCTTGGATTTGCAATACCAATTAATCAAGCTCGAAAGACTGCAGAGCAACTTATTAAGAATGGAAAAGCAACCTACCCAGTCATCGGCGTCTCTGTTGATATGAGTGTGAGCGGTGAGGGTGCTCTCATTTCAAAGAAGAGTGATGCAATTCTTGTTGGCGGACCTGCAGCGAAAGCTGGCTTAAAGCCAGGAGATCTGATCACAGATTTTGATGGACGCGTCATTACTGGCCCAGAAGAGTTGATTGTGGCTGTTCGCTCTCGCGATGTAGGTGATTCAGTTCTGATTAAGTACATTCGTGATGGAAAGAGCTATCAGGCAACTCTTATCCTGACAGCGGCCAAGTAGCGCGATAAGGTACTCATATGTTCTTCGATTTTGGAGCCGGTGAAATAGCAGGCCTTGCTATCTTGGCGATGGTCTTAGTTGGTCCTGACAAGTTGCCACAATTCGCTGTTCAAGCTGCGAAGACCATAAAGAAATTACGCGGTCTTGCAACAACGGCAACCAATGAATTGAAAGAGAATCTCGGGCCAGGTTTTGAAGATATAAAGCAAGGAGATCTCAACCCAAAACAATTTGTAAAGAAGCAGATTGATTCCGTTCTCGATGAAGGTCAATCAAAGCCAAAGGTGCGCCCTGAAAACAAGATCGACCCTGATCTTCTATGAGCAGCACATCACGTATTGAAGAAGCTCTCTCTAAGGTAAATGATCCAGAGCTGCACCGTTCTATAACCGAACTAGGTATGGTTCAATCAATTGAAGAATCCGGCTCAACAGTCAATCTCATAATTCTCTTAACAATTTCTGGTTGCCCCATGCGAGATCGACTGACCAGCGATATCAAGGGGGCTGTCTTAGCCCTCGATGGTGTGAAAGAAGTGAATATCGAATTCGGTGTGATGAATGAAGAGCAACGCGCCAATATCAAGAAGCTCCTTCGCAATGGTCGCGAAGCATTTATCTCCTTTGCTCAAGCAGATTCATTAACTCGTGTGATTGGTGTTGCCTCCGGTAAAGGCGGCGTTGGAAAATCCTCACTCACGGCAAACCTTGCGGTCGCAGCTGCAAAGAAGGGACTTCGTGTCGGAATTTTGGATGCGGATGTCTACGGACACTCAATCCCTCGCCTCATGAACCTCATGGGCCAACGCCCTACAGCGATTGACCAGATGTTTATCCCGCTTGAAGCCTATGGTGTCAAAGTTGTTTCCATGGAGATGTTTAAGCCTGAGCGCTCAGATGCCATTGCCTACCGTGGACCACTTCTGCACCGAGTTCTAGAGCAGTTGTTATCGGATGCATACTGGGGGGATTTAGATATTCTCTTTATTGATTTACCACCAGGAACGGGCGATCTTGCAATCTCGTTAGGACAATTGATTCCAACTTCAGAGATTGTTGTGATCACTACGCCACAAGTAGCGGCTGCGGAGGTTGCAGAGCGAGCTGGACGTATCGCGCACCAGATTCACCAGCGTGTTATCGGTGTTATTGAAAACATGTCAGCAATTGCCTGCGCAAAGTGTGGAGAAGAGATGGATCTCTTTGGAAGCGGTGGTGGCGAAGAAACTTCTCGCAGACTTACAACTTTAGTCGGAGCAGATGTTCCATTGATGGGTAAAGTCCCATTTAATGTAGACCTTCGTGAAGGTGGCGATCAGGGAGCGCCAGTAGTCATCAGTGCGCCTGAGAGCGATAGTGCTAAAGCAATCACTGAAATTGTTGAGAAGCTAGTTATTCGCCAAGGTTCTTTACTTGGAGTCAGACTCGGGCTTGCGTAGCTCTTCGATTATTTCTTTAGCTAAATCCTGAAGTTCGCTTCGAATATAATCACGAGTCGTCACATCGCCAAGTGCGATGCGCAAGCTTGCGAGTTCGCGAGTTAAATACTCTGTATCTGCAATATTGCGATCACCACGTGCGCGATCCTCATTAAGTGCAATACGGTCTCTATCAGCTTGGCGATTTTGAGCCAAGAGAATAAGCGGCGCTGCATAAGAAGCTTGCAGTGAGAGGATCAAAGTGAGGAAGATAAATGGGTACGAATCCCATCGGAGTGACTCCGGTGCGAGTGTGTTCCAAGAAATCCAAGTAATAACAAAAGCTGTCATATAGACCAAGAATCTTGCAGTACCTAGAAAACGTGCAAAACGCTCTGAAAGGCGACCGAAAGTTTCTGGGTCGTAATTAGCGCGTAGCGAACGACGAGTCTCGCGTGGAGTATCCAATCCATTGTTACGTGCCATCATCACACCTCCTCATCAAAGCTGGTATCAATATTTTCTAGTGCTGCAGTGGTAGCTGCAGAATCGCGATGATCATGGCGCCAATTCTCAGGGAGCAAGTGATCGAGAACGTCATCAACGGTCACTGCGCCCAAAAGGCGATCATTTGCATCAATTACGGGCAGTGATAAGAGGTTGTAACTGGCCAAATATGAGGCAACCTCATGAAGGGTCGCATCAGGATTTACGCCCTGAGTGTTTGTATCCACAATTGATCCAAGCAAAGTTGCTGGCGGTTCGCGAAGAAGACGTTGGTAATGGACCATACCGATAAAGCGGCCAGTAGGCGTCTCAAGCGGTTGGCGGCAGATGAATACCTGTGAAGCAAGGGCTGGTGAGAGTTCGCTCTTGCGAACTGCGGCAAGTGCATCAGCCACTGAATAATCGGCAGACATAACAATTGGTTCTGTCGTCATCATTCCACCAGCTGAATAATCTTCATATGTCATCAGACGCAATACATCTTCGGCATCTTCTGGATCCATCAAATCGATGAGTTCTTGTGCTCGCTCTTCACCGATTTCACGGAGTAGGTCAGCAGCATCATCAGGATCCATCTCTTCCAAAACATCTGCAGCGCGCTCGCCTTCGAGTTCTGCCAAAAGTTCTACTCGCTCTTGTTCATCCATCTCTTCGATCACATCAGCGAGTCGTTCATCATCGAGAGCTCGCGCAACTTCAACGCGACGCTTTGGTGAAAGGTCTTGTAAAACAGTTGCTAAGTCGGCCGGGCGTAGTGTGCTCAGAGTTGAGAGTAAGTTGGTGGCACCTTGGTTGGTTTCGTTTCCGGCAAAGCCGACAACTTCTTCCCAGGCAACGGTAGAGGTTGCGCCTTTGCGACGAAGTCCGCGACCTTTGCGCATTATGTGGACGCGAGAGATAAGCCAATCGCCATTGCGAGTGAGTTCCATGCCCATATCTTCAACAACAACAGGTTCACCGGATTCAATGATCGTGATTGAACGATCGAGAAGATCGCCGAGTACAAGAATTTCACCAGCGCGTGTTTCAAAGCGACGCATATTAAGTAATCCGGTGATTACTACAGCACCTGATTCAATAGAAGTGACGCGAGTAATTGGAACAAAGACGCGACGGCGCAAAGGAACCTCTACAACGAGGCCGAGAATTCTTGGTGGCTGGTTATTGGAACGAAGGGTCGCGACAGCATCGCGCACCTTGCCAACTGGATCGCCATTAGGGTCAAATACAGCTGTTCCTGCAAGGCGGGCGAGGAATACGCGATTCATCATATTTACGCTCATGGCCCATCCCTTCCACACACTACTTATTGTCACAACGAATTATCGGAAGTCTTTTCGACTCAAGGAGCCAATGCTTGTGCCCCACGAGGCTAGGGTATCGGCTAGGTTTGCATCATGGCTTCCACTTATGAGCGCTCAAGCGTGAATACAGCGTTAATAGATACCCCTGGGAAATCAGATTTACTCAGATTAGGGGTTGGAATCCTTGGAATTGGTTCATCAGGACCGCTGATTGCCCTGAGTACTATGCCTATTCCCACCTTGATCTTCTGGCGAAATCTCGGCGGAGCGCTCTTCACCCTGCCTTTCGCTATCAAACATTCACTCGACCGCCGAGGTGTTAAGTGGTCAATCGCGGCTGGTGTTGTACTGGCATTTCACTTCATCGGATTTTTTATGGCGATGAGAATGACGAGTATCGCAGCTGGAACAGCGTTAGTCGCACTTCAACCAATCTTTGCAAGCATCTTTATCAAAATTACCGGTGGTCAGATTCCAGCTAAAGCTTGGTTTGGAATGGGAATAAGTTTTCTTGGAGTACTTCTCATATCAGGAATTGATTTCTCGCTCGACCGCAGATCATTCTTCGGTGATATCGCGGCAATAGTTTCAGCAGCACTTGCCGCAATCTATGTAATGTGGGGTGCGAAAGCTCAACAAACTCTTGAGACAACAAGTTATACATCCATCTGTTATTTCACGTGCGCAGTGACGGCATTTCCAATCGCTCTCATTGGGGGATATCAACTATTTGGTTTCCCTTCCCGTGAATGGTGGGTGCTGCTTTCCTTAATTGCTGGCGCACAGATACTTGGGCACTCCATGTTTAATTCTGTTCTCAAGCGAGTATCACCGGCAGTCGTTTCTCTTATTGTTTTCTTTGAAGTACCAGTAGCAGCTTTGCTGGCAAAGATTTTTAATATTGGAAATCAACCTTCTGGCTTAATTATTCCTGGCGTAATCTTGATTTTGGTGGGATGCACACTTGTTGTATTAAGAACTCGACCAACAAAGGAAAATGTGAAAGCGATGGTTAACGAGTGATTGATCTACATACACATACAACGTGTAGCGATGGAAGCGATACACCACTTGCCTTAGTGAAGAAAGCAGCATCCTCTGGCATTGCCGTGCTTGGTATAACAGATCATGACTCAACATCAGGTTGGGCCGAGGCGACTGCATCCTTGCATGGCACTCTCAAATTAGTGCTCGGTGCAGAAGTTTCCTGTCTCACCGAGGATAAAGTAAGTGTTCATATGCTCGGATTGCTCTTTGATGGCGAGAATGTGCCACTTCAGCAGTTGCTATCAGATTGCCGCGACACACGAATTCCGCGAATGAAAAAAATGATTGAAAATCTGCAAGGCGCTGGCTATGAAATTACTCTGGAAGATGTTGCGGCTGCGACGCCAGAAGGCGCAACACTAGGACGACCACATTTAGCAGATGCTTTAGTTGCAAAGAAGATCATTAAGAGTCGCGACGAAGCATTCACTGATTTGCTTCATAATGAATCGCCATTCTACGTCTCACATTTTGCGCCAACTCCCGAAGATTCCATTCGAGCGATACGTGCCGCTGGGGGAGTGGCCGTTATTGCGCATCCATTCGCATCTCGACGAGGTCAGACGCTCTCACCAGAAACATTTACATCGCTAGTTGATGCCGGACTCAATGGAATTGAAGTATTTCATCGCGATCAGAGCGAAGATGAACGTTCTCAATTAATTAAAATTGCGCGCGCACTTGACTTAGTCATTACTGGAGCGAGCGATTATCATGGCACCGGAAAACTTAACCAACTTGGAGAGAACACCACAGCTGCGGCAGAATGGGAACGCCTTGAATCTTTGGCAGATCAACGAAGGGTTGTTTCAAGATGAATACCGTCAGCACACTAACCTTTGCTGTGCAATCTTTTGTCACGCTTTTAGTAATCTTTGATCCACCCGGAGCGACCCCAATCTTTCTCGCTTTAGTCTCAGATAAGAGCGAACGTGAACGTCGTCGTTTAGCGTGGCAGGCAGCGTTTGTCTCACTCTTTGTAATTGCCACCTTTGCAATATTTGGTCGCTTTATTCTCGATTACATGAACGTTTCAATCGAGGCGTTACAGGCGGCAGGTGGATTACTTCTCCTTTATGTTTCCCTTGAACTTCTCACTGGAAAGATGAGTGAGGCAGAGACAGCAGGAACAAATATTGGAATGGTTCCACTTGGAACTCCACTCCTTGCTGGTCCTGGTGCAATTGTTGCGACGATGATTTTCGTTCAGCAGGCAGGAACGCCAGAAAAATTAGGCGGTTTAGCAATCGCAATCATCGCCGTTCACCTCGTTATTGGATTGGTGTTGATGATGTCGACGAAGATTCTTTCAGTGATTAAGGAGTCAGGCGTGACGTTGCTGGCTCGCATTGCTGGCTTATTGCTAGCAGCAATTGCAGTACAGATGTTGGCAGATGCGATTAAGATTTTAGCGGGTAGTTAGTAGCAGAAAGTTAATTTTTAATCAGCGATGCGCTTTGTGCGAGTGCGCACTCGAGCCGTTTTCTCGCGTGGAGCTTTTTGAGCTGCAGGCGCTGAAGCTTTCGCAGGACGAGTATTCTTATCGGGGCGTGAACTCTTTGGAGCTTCAACGACCTTCTTCGCCGCCACCATACGTCCGGTTGAGCCCACAGGAATATGCAATGCTTCAAAGAAGTGATCTGATGATGAGTAGGTTTCTAAAGGTTCAGGAAGTCCGAGCTCGAGCGCTGTATCAATCATCTTCCATCGAGCTAGTTCATCCCAATCAACAAAGGTGACAGCAATGCCATCTGCGCCTGCGCGGGCAGTACGACCAATGCGGTGGACGTAAGTCTTCTCATCTTCTGGGCACTGATAATTAATTACGTGGGTAATTCCATCAACATCGATACCTCGAGCTGCAACATCTGTTGCAATCAAAATCTCAGACTTACCTGACTTAAAATCATTGAGCGCTTTTTCACGAGCACCCTGACCAAGATCACCATGAATAGATGATGCGATAAAGCCGCGCTCGATGAGGTCATCTGCGGTCTTTTGCGCAGTGCGCTTAGTGCGACAGAAAACAATTGTCGATCCACGACCTTCGGCCTGCAGAATACGGGCAAGCATTTCAATCTTGTCGAGAGCGTGTGCGCGAAATACATGTTGCTCGATACGTGCAACAACTCTTCCTTCATCTTGTGAATCCTGTGTACGAATGTGAACCGGCTGATTCATAAATCTACGGGCAAGCGAGATGATGTCACCCGGCATGGTGGCAGAGAAGAGCATGGTCTGCACACGTGCTGGAGTCGATGAGAAGAGTTTTTCAACATCAGGCAAGAAACCAAGATCGAGCATCTCATCTGCTTCATCTAAAACAACTCGAGTTACCTTTGAAAGTTTGAGCTTGCCTTGACGATAAAGGTCTAGGAGTCGCCCTGGAGTTCCTACAACAATCTCAACGCCTGTTTCTAGCGCTTCAATCTGAGGTTCAAATGCACGGCCACCATAAACAGCCAATGTACGAATGCCGCGATTGAGCGATAGTTCTTCAATATCTTTTGTCACCTGAACGCAGAGTTCTCGAGTGGGAACTACAACCAAAACCTGTGGTGATCCCTTGGCTTCAAGAGCCTCCCATTCGGAGTCATTAGGTGCGATTACTCGTTCAATGACAGGAACACCAAATGCGAGAGTCTTACCAGTACCGGTCTTCGCTTGACCAATTACATCGCCATCTGCCAAAGCAATTGGGAGGACCATCTCTTGAATTGCAAAGGGTGCAGTAAAACCGTTTTGATGGAGAGCTTCGATTGTCTCTTTACGCAGAGGAAGCTCGGCGAAGGTAATACTCACTTAGTTAGCGCCGAAACCGACGCGACGTTCAATTGGCTCACCGATTTCGATGTAACCAATCTTCGCTGCTGGGACCACAATTTCGTGGCCACGAATGTCGGTGAGGATAAGAGGGGTGTTTCCAGCGAGAGCTGCAGTTACTGCGCTCTTGATATCAGCTGGAGATGTAGGGCACTCAAAGGAGAGCTCGCTTGCTACGTCAGAGACGGCGATACGTACCTGTGATGATTTTTCGTTCTTCTTTGTGCTCATGCGCCTATCTTATTGGTTAGATCTCAGTGCGGGGAAATCCAGAGATTCCTCGCCACATCAAGTTCTCGACTAGATCCATCGCCTGCTGACGAGATAACTTGCTATCGCGCTCAAGCCAGTGGCGAGCCGTCACCTGGGTATATCCAATGAGACCAATTCCGAGCAACATGGCGGCTTCCTTAGGTAGGCCAGTGTCATTTGCAATAACACCACTGACTGCAGCTGCGCAGTCATAGGTCATTCTGCTGAGGCGCTCATGAACTTGTGGTTCAACACTCATATCGCTTTCAAAGAGAAGTCGAAACGCCTCTCCTTCATTTTCAATAAAGGTGAAATATGCATCGATAGTTGCATGCACTCTCTGCGCATTATCTGGAGTCGAAGAGATTGCTTTTTGAATCTCGTACACCAATGAATCGATGTGGAGATCTAGAACTGCAAGGTATAAATCAAGTTTTGACGGAAAGTGCTGATAGAGAACTGGCTTACTTACATTTGCTCGATCTGCGATTTCATCCATCGCGGCGGAGTGATATCCAGCCGCGGTAAAGACCTCAAGAGCGGCGCTGAGGAGAATCGCGCGGCGCTCATCGCGTGGAAGGCGCGCTTTATCTCGCGAACCATTTGCATCTGTAGTAGTCATCGCGCAAATCTTACTATTACTGAGAGTTATTTTGCCAGCCTCAACCAGTCGCCCAAAAACGGTCATCCTCAATTGGTCAGAGTGAGAGGGCTACGGCAGAATTGAGACATGAAGACTCCGCCGATTGTCTCTCCTGGTCCAGCTCTTACAGTTGATGAAGTGCGCCGTTATAGCCGACATTTGATTATCCCGGATGTTGCAATGGCAGGTCAGCAACGCATGATGAATGCAAAAGTTCTTTGTGTTGGCGCTGGTGGATTGGGTTCTCCAGCCCTGATGTATCTCGCAGCTGCAGGAATTGGAACGCTTGGAATAGTCGAATTCGATACTGTTGATGAATCTAATTTGCAGCGACAGATCATCCATGGGCAATCGGATATCGGTAAGAGCAAGGCGCAATCTGCCCGCGAAAAAATTGCAGAGATTAACCCTTATGTAAATGTCGTTACACATGAGACGCGTTTAGATAATTCAAATGTTCTTGAAATATTTTCGCAATACGACATCATCGTTGATGGCACAGATAACTTCGCAACTCGCTACCTCGTCAATGACGCATGTGTACTTCTAAAGAAGCCATATGTTTGGGGCTCTATCTATCGTTTCGATGGCCAGGCCAGCGTCTTTTGGGCTGAGTATGGTCCTTGCTATCGATGCCTCTACCCAGAACCACCACCTCCAGGAATGGTGCCAAGTTGCGCCGAAGGCGGTGTCCTTGGTGTTCTCTGTGCAACTATCGGTTCCATTCAGACAACCGAAGCAATCAAGGTTCTTACTGGAATCGGCGAATCACTTATCGGTTCTTTGATGATCTATGACGCGCTTGAGATGAATTTCCGCAAGGTCAAGATTCGTAAAGACCCTAACTGCCCAATCTGCAGTGAAAATCCTAAGCAAACGGAACTTCTTCCAGATTACGAGGCATTCTGTGGCGTGCTATCAGATGCTGCGCAAGAGGCGAGCACGGGATCTACTATCACTGTGCAGGAACTCAAAACTAAGATAGATACCGATGAAGATTTCTATCTCGTTGATGTTCGCGAACCAAGTGAATTCGAGATTGTTCGAATCCCTGGCTCCCATCTCATTCCTAAGCAAGGATTTATCGATGGCAGCGTTCTGGCAACGCTTCCGCAGAACAAGCCAATTGTTCTTCATTGTAAGAGCGGCGTTCGTTCAGCTGAATGCCTAGCAATCTTGAAGAATGCTGGCTTCTCTGACGCGTCACATGTCAGTGGTGGAGTAATCGCCTGGGCAAAGCAAATTGATACATCGTTGCCGGTTTACTAATGAAGAGTTCGTATCAGGGCTATCGCCTCTTACTTGTTCATGCTCATCCTGATGATGAGACGATTAACAACGGCGCAACTATGGCGATGTATGCCGCGCTTGGTGCGGATATCACGTTGGTTACTTGTACTCGAGGTGAAGAAGGTGAAGTTCTGGTTGAGGCGCATTCGCATAAAGCCGCAACTCAAGATGACCTTCTAGGCGAACATCGTGAAATCGAACTTGCCGATGCCATGAAAGCACTTGGCATTAAGGATTATCGATTTTTAGGTGCTCCGCACGCTAAATATCGCGATAGCGGAATGATGGAGACCGAGCCAAATAAGCGACCAGATAACTTTTGGAACGCAAACTTTGATGAAGCAACAGGTCATCTCAAGGCAATCATTGATGAGGTAAAACCTCATGTGATGGTTACTTACGATGAATTTGGCGGATACGGCCACCCAGATCACATTCAAGCTCACCGAGTTGCTATGGCAGCAGCCGAGAAAAGCGATTGGTCAATCTCAAAAATTTATTGGAATGTGGTGCCTCGTTCTGTCCTACAAGAGAGCATTGACAAGATGAAGGCCCTTGGTTCAGATTTCATGGGAGTCGATAACGCGGACGATCTTCCGTTCTGTAAGGATGATTCATTTGTTACTGCACATATCGATGGCAACGAGTACGTCAATCAGAAGATGGATGCGATGCGCGCTCACGCGACACAGATTGCTTTAGACGGTCCATTCTTTGCGCTCTCCAATAATCTCGGATTACAGGTATGGGGAAGTGAGTACTACACATTGGTTAAAGGGGAGAAATCTTCTGAACTAGATACACACAATCGAGAGATTGATCTCTTCTCGGGAGTCAGTATCTAAGTGCGATATCTCATCGCATTGCTCAGCGGCGCTTTTGCAGGAGTCATTGCAATCTTGCTTCACCAGAGCGTGCCTCCTTTTGGTGTTATTGCCTCACTACTCTTCTCCTATCTTGCAATTTGGCTTGTAGGACGCGCCTTCTCGTATCGATCATTGAAGTGGGTTGCCGCTCTTGGCTGGATTGGAATTATTTTGCGCGGATCAACTTTTGGTGAAGGACAAGAACTACTGGTTCAAGGCGATGGAGTTGGTTCGACATTGTTGCTGCTCGGTACCTTGATAGTTCTCTTCGCAGTAACTGCGCGTATCTAGAGAAAACGAATTAGGGAATTTTGACCCAACTCTGTCCATCTTTACCATCTCGCACCTCTATTTTTAGAGCAGCCAATTCGTCACGCAATCGATCGCTCTCACTCCAATTTCCGGCAGCGCGTGCTGCAGCCCTTTCATTGAAAAGTTGAAGTGATTCTCCAGTGAGTTCTAATTGAAGCTCCGTTGATCGATCCAGATCTAAGCCGAGTACTTGATCGGCGTAGAGAAAAATCGCACGCTTATCTTGTTCTCCGATTGTCTTATCTTTCTCAATGCTCCGAAGTCGAATTAAGACCTTAGGTAAATCGAGATCGTTCATAATAAAAGAATTAATCTCGCTATCAAATTTACATTCCATTGAATCGCCCCATGATGTGACGCAATTACGCCAACGACGAAGTGTTGTATCAGCGGCGCTCAATGAATCCCAAGTGAGGTCCATCTGCGAGCGATAACGGTTCTCCATCAACGCCAACCGGAGCGCTAATGGGTCAAGACCTTTTACGACCAAGTCATTGACCAAGACCACATTCCCAGCGCTCTTTGACATCTTTCTGCCTTCAAAGAGCAGATGTTCGCCGTGGAGCCAATGTTTAACCACGTCGCTGCTGGCCATCGAATTTGTCTGTGCTCTCTCATTTTCGTGGTGAGGAAAGCGCAGGTCAATTCCACCGATATGAAGATCTATTGACTCGCCAAGATAGTGAAGTGACATCGCCGAACATTCAATATGCCAACCAGGAAAACCTACCCCCCATGGAGATTGCCAGACCATCTCACTGCGGTCCGCTGCAACTTTCCAGAGCGCCCAATCAGCATGAAACTTCTTTCCACCATCGCCTGTGTATTCATAACGGTGACCGGGCTTCAGTTGATCAAGTTTGTTTCCGCTAATTGCTCCATAGCTTTCAAAGCGCTGAGCATCGAAGTAGACATTGGAGTCACTACCCACATATGCAGCGCCTGAGTTAATGAGCTTGCTGATCGAATCAATAATTAATTCCATACTTTCGCTCGCCCGCGGATACTTATGTGCTGGTCGAATGTTGAGTGATGCCAGATCATTATGAAACTTTCCTTCATATTTCTGGGCAATCGCTAATGCGGATAATGATTGTCGACGACCTTCTTCAACAACTTTATCTTCGCCACTCTCAATTTCTCCGATGATGTCTTCGGCCATATGTCCAACATCGGTGATATTTTGAATCAGCGTTACCTGATGGCCCGCAAGTTCCAGCGCTCGAACAGCTAAATCAGCAAGTAGGAAAGTCCTCATATTTCCAACATGGGCATCTCGATAGACCGTAGGGCCACAGCAATAAACCGTGACTGAACTTTCAGGCTCGGCAATTACTTCAACGGCGCGATTACGTGTGTCATAGAGGGCGAGATTGTCGGAGACGCTATCTCGTCGATTAAAGACGGGTACAACGCGAAAAAAAGCGATCTCTCTCGGATCAAAGTGCTCAAGCGAGCCATCGCGTTTAACGATAGTTGTCTCATCCTGTAATACGCCAAGGAGGTCTCGAAAACTCTCGCCACCACCAGACTTTTCTATAAGCCGGATGGTGACGCGGTTGCCAATTGCAGCAGAGATTTCACCTTCAAAGGCCATAGGTCAACCATATTCAGCATTTACCGTCTCTGCATGGTTAGAATTGCCGCCTGCCCAAGTCCTTAAACGAAGGAGGCCCGCCGTGACCTATGTGATTGCCCAGCCTTGCGTCGATGTGAAAGATAAGTCATGTCGCGAAGAGTGCCCAGTTGATTGCATCTATGAAGGTTCACGAATGCTCTACATCCAGCCAGATGAGTGCGTGGATTGCGGAGCTTGCGAACCAGTGTGTCCAGTAGAAGCAATCTACTACGAGGATGACGTCCCAGGACAGTTCCAGGATTACAAGAAGATCAACACCGAATTCTTTATCGAGCTAGGTTCACCTGGCGGAGCATCAAAGGTGGGACAGACAAATACTGACCACGCAGATGTAAGCGCTCTTGGGCCACAAACTTCCTGATTTCCCGTGGGATGCGCTCGCACCATTTGGCGCAACAGCGAGGGAACATCCATCAGGAATAATTGACCTCTCGCAAGGAACACCGGTTGATCCCACACCTGAATTTATTCAGAGCGCACTTCGCGAGGCATCGAACTCTCCAAGTTATCCCGTAACTATTGGAACCCCCGAACTCCGCGCCGCAATCGAAGCATGGGCTCGATCCAATCTTCATGTGACTGGTGACTTTGCAGTGCTTCCTCTGATTGGGTCTAAAGAATTTGTAGCGTGGCTTCCAACCATCTTAACCGCAAAGAGCGTTCTCTATCCTGAGGTCGCCTACCCAACTTATTTAGTCGGCGCTCTTCTAGCGAAGGCAGCTGCAACAACCGTAGATATCGATGCCGCAACATGGCCAACAGCTGAGATGGCTTGGGTTAACTCGCCATCAAATCCCACTGGTCGTGTCCATAGCGAAGGCGAATTGCGCGCAGCAATTGATTGGTCACGTAAGACTGGGGGAGTCATCGTCTCAGATGAGTGCTATCTCGAATTCGGAACTAACCTCACTCCA
>JACCDW010000644.1_pt1 | contig 21845 bp, 20 predicted proteins | sample 7449781 | NCBI WGS metagenome assembly JACCDW01 (sample SAMN15323449, study PRJNA562643) | freshwater metagenome | isolation source: river surface water | place: USA:Blue River Watershed | collected 2017-08-18
TTGGATACGAATTTTATTCATTTTAATTAAATAAGCAAATCGCATGAGCACTTTTTTTAGCCAGAATTTACGTTTTTTACGCAGCAAGATGCCCGAGAAAACATCACAAGAAAAGCTGGCTGAATTAATCAAAATAAAAAAGCCCACATTGGGCTCCTACGAATCCGGCAGAGCAGAACCTAAATATGCCGATCTCATCGAAATCGCTGAATTTTTCAAGGTCGAAGTGGATGAATTACTCAAAGAAGATCTTTCCAAAAGAATGCCAGGAATGGCCAACAAACCGAAGCTACGTATTTTAGCTACGACCGTTGATTCCAATAACGAGGAGAATATTGAGATGGTCCCAGTCAAAGCTTTGGCAGGATACACCGCCTCCTACGATGATGTAGAATTCATTCAAGAACTCCCCACCTTCCAGGTTCCCTTCTTGCCGCGCGACAAAAAATACCGCGTATTCCCCATTAAAGGAGAATCGATGTTGCCTCTCCAACCCGGCTCTTTAGTCTTCGCAGAATACGTGGAGGATTGGACCGCGATCAAGGATGGAAGCATTTGCATCGTCGTGACCCGAGAAGATGGCGTCGTATTAAAACAAGTCATTAATCATTTGGCCGATCGCAAGGTATTAATCCTAAATTCGACCAACAAAACCTATGACCCCTACCCGATTCTCGGCTCTGAAATCCAAGAAATCTGGAAATTCGCAGGGTATTTTCACAGCGATTTTCCGAATGCCGAGTAGGCTGTCCTAGTCGCTAGTCGCTAGTCAACAGTCGCTAGTCACTAGTCAACAGTCGCTAGTCCGAAGGAAATTAGTCCAAAGGGCTTATAACCCTAGGCTTCAGCCTAGGAATCCCCAGACTAAAGTCTGGGGCTATAAAAACAGACGCGAAGTATCGCGTCACTACGATTCCAACGTCCAACGTCTACTAATTATGATTTCAAAAATAGCTTCCGCCCTCGGCATCCACATAAACCAAGTTCGAAAAACCATCGAGCTACTCGACGAGGGCGCAACGATCCCCTTTATCTCGCGCTACCGAAAGGAAGCCACCGGAAGCCTCGACGAAGTGCAAGTCGCCCAAATACGGGACATGCGCGATCAATTTGTGGAATTGGAGAAACGCCGAGATGCCATTCTGAAATCACTCAAAGAATTAGATAAACTCAGCCCTGAACTCGAAAAAGCCGTGCGTGGGGCCGAAACCCTCGCTAAACTCGAGGACATCTACCTCCCTTACAAACCCAAGCGCAAAACGCGCGCCATGGCCGCAAGGGAAAAAGGATTACAGGCACTAGCCGATAAACTATTCGAACAACGCATGCTGGACCCTGAGGTATTAGCTGCAGAATTCTTAGCTAATACAGAAGAAGCCCTCGCCGGTGCACGCGATATTTTGGCAGAAGAAATGATGGAAACCGCCGAAGCTCGGGAGGAGGCACGCCAACTCTTTACGCGTAAAACCTCTGTCAAATCCAGCGTCGCCAAAGGCAAACAAGAAATCGGCATTAAATACAAAGACTATTTCGATTGGTCGGAATCTTTGGCACAAGCTCCTTCGCATCGAGTACTAGCCCTATTCAGAGGCGAAAATGAGGGAATATTAAATTTGAACCTCGCAGGCCCCGACCAAGAGGTTCTCCTTAAACTAGACCGTCGATTCATTAAAGGAAACAATGCTTGTGCCCGACAAGTCGAACTAGCTATCCAGGATGGCTATAAACGCCTGCTCATGCCCGCCATGGAAAATGAAATGCGGGCAGAGGCTAAAAAGCGTGCCGACGAGGAAGCGATTCGTGTATTTGCCGAAAACATTCGCCAATTACTCCTCGCTGCACCCCTCGGTCAAAAACGCGTCCTAGCACTTGATCCCGGCTTTCGCACCGGATGTAAATTGGTTTGCCTCGACGAACAAGGCTCCCTACTCGACAACACAGCCGTCTTTCCACATACCGGTCCGGGACAAGCCCAAGAAGCCGCCCACACCATTTCGGCTTGGGTAAAAAAACACAAGGTACAAGCCATCGCCATTGGAAACGGAACCGCGGGCCGCGAAACAGAAGCATTTGTTCGAAATTTAAATCTGGATGGTGTAACAATCATCATGGTGAATGAAAGTGGAGCATCCATTTACTCCGCTTCCGAAGCAGCAAGGGACGAATTTCCAGACAAAGACATCACCGTGCGCGGTGCGGTGTCCATCGGACGCCGACTGATGGATCCCTTGGCCGAATTGGTGAAAATTGACCCAAAATCCATCGGCGTTGGACAATACCAACACGATGTTGACCAAAAGAAACTACAAGCATCCTTGGACGATACGGTCATCTCTTGTGTAAACTCTGTGGGTGTAGAACTAAATACCTCATCCAAACAAATATTATCCTATGTGTCAGGTCTTGGTCCCCAATTGGCCCAAAACATCATAGATTATCGAACCCAAAACGGCCCCTTCATCAAGCGATCTGATTTGAAAAAAGTTGCCCGATTAGGCGAAAAAGCCTATGAACAAGCTGCTGCATTCTTACGAATCCGACATGCCAAAAACCCCTTAGATGCCAGCGCAGTTCACCCAGAACGCTATGAAATTGTTGAAAAAATGGCCAAAGATTTGAATTGTAAGGTGGGGGATTTATTGGCCAACGAATCCCTACGCAAGCAAATTCAATTACAAAAATATGTAACGACAGAGGTCGGTATGCCTACCCTAACAGATATCCTCGCCGAATTAGCTAAACCAGGCCGTGACCCTCGCGAACAATTCGAAGCATTCGAATTCACTGAGGGCGTGAATGAGATCAAAGATTTACGTGTGGGTATGAAACTGCCAGGTATTGTAACGAACATTACGAACTTTGGAGCCTTTGTGGATATTGGAGTTCATCAGGACGGATTAGTCCACGTAAGCCAGTTGGCCGACAAATTCGTCAAAGACCCCAATGAAATCGTTAAAGTGGCCCAGAAAGTAATGGTTACGGTGACCGAGGTGGACGAAATACGCAAACGCATAGCCCTAAGCATGAAGAAATAAAAAAATAGCCAAGCAGTAAAGCTTGGCTATTAAACTACTTTTTGCAGCAATTCGGGAGCTTGTCATAACTTTTCTTGACCGACTTGACCTCATCGGCATCATAGCCTGTTTCAGAAATAACCTGCTTGATCTTCGCTACATCAATTTTATCCGGATTATACACTACGGTGATGTTCGACTCATCTTCAAGGTTTAAATCCGATGATGAAATCCCCTTGGTTAATGCCAAATTCTTTTCAATCCGCTCCTTACACATCTCACAAATGGCAGATGTTTTTATCTTCACAGTTTGAGAAGGCCCTGCCAATAAAGTCATGGGCAGGAGCAATAATAATAACAAAGTTTTCATTCTATTATATTTAACCCTAGGCTTTCGCCTAGGGAAACAAATTATTTTTTAACCACTTTCAAGTCCATCGTACATGCCGGGCACTTCCCTTTTTTAGCATACGTTTTCGTGCCTTCGCACTTCATCGGACATTGATAAACTTCTTTTTTCTCTTCCGTTTTTGTCTTTTTAGACTCTTGTGTTTGAGCAAATGTTCCAAACATTGCAAAAACCATTCCGGATGCTAAGATGAACTTTTTCATAAGATATTAATTTAGTTGATTTTATAACGTAATCCTGTGTAAACCATACGACCCGCAATAGGCCCCCAAACCATCGTAGCATCAAAACCTTTACTAAATGGATCCGATGCCCCCATGATGGGATTGGCTTGTGTAAAATTAAAAAGATTTTCAACGCCGAGATACATTTCCCAGTGTTTAAATTGGCGTGTCACCTGTCCATAAACCATTGAAAAGGCAGGAACGTTCACTTCTGGCTCAGTCGTTGTATGCAAATAAGCGTTTGGAATACGACGCTCCCCATTCCATTGCCAAGTCAAATCAAACTTCCAAATATCATACTTAGTCGCATATGCCACATTAACCAGCACCCGATCACGATTTAAGAATGGTTTGGTTAATCGCCTTAAATTGCCATTTTGGCCTAAATAATCAGATGCAACATCTTGAAAACGATAGGCCGTTTTCCATTCTAAACGAGGTATAGGACTATAATTGAACTCAATTTGCGCACTTTTGGCATAGGAAATACCCGGACTAGAATACATTCGAATGGAATGTGCTGTTTCCATATCCACGATCCATTGATGCGTAAAATCCGTTTGGAAATAGTCAAAAACGAGGTTTGCTTTGCGACCACCCAAGGTAAAATCATGTGTTAAACTGAATCCATAATTCCAAGCTTCTTCGATTGGATTTAAATCCCCCCCTACCTGTAAATAGCGGTTATTAGCTAAAAAACCCATGTTTTCAGCTAAGGGATTCACGCGACGCCAACCTTTTCCGAATGACCCGCGCGCATACCAATTCGTAGCCATGTCCCATTTAGCATGCAACCGAGGTACCCATTTCGTCCCCAATTGATTATGAAAATCAATCCGATTGCCTATAACAAGACTTAATTTATTGGGAATACTGAGTGTATATTCAGCAAAAAAACCAGGAACTAATTCCGTCCGAGCATAACTTGAATCTAGGTAACGCTCCTGATATGCATCATATAAGAAACTAGCACCTGCCTTCCAAGTGTGATTGGTATTATCAATCATGGACTGATAAATCAAATTCCCAAACATACTTTGTTCCCGCCCTACATATTGCTTTTGGGCAAAGTACGCATCATTTTGATGTTGGCTTGTCGATAAGATCAAACCTACTCCCTTCCAAGGCTTCGTTGGAAATAATCGCGCAATCTTCCCAAATGCTTCAAATCGAGTTGTATTACTTCCAAAACCATAGACTTGTGAACGATTAGACTGCTTTTCACTAAATCCCATTTGTCCCGCCAATCGATCTTCCTTCAAATACCCCGCTCCCACTTGCGCCATCCAATGTTCCGAGGAATATTTCCAACGATTCAGTATGTTGATTAAATTAAACAACGGCAAATCCATAAAGCCATCTCCATTGCCATCCAACCGAGTGGCTTGTTGAGAGTAATGCGTCAACAAAGCCGTTGACAAATTCCCATTAAACTTGTGAGCAGCTTGTTGGTTTACCTCAAATCGTCCCTGCGAATTCCCATAAGCATTCAAAAAATAGACCTCCGAAGTATCCGGTTTGGCTAACTCCATATTGATTGCCCCCGTCATGGATTCATAACCATTTACTACAGAACTTTGTCCTTTGGATAAATCGATCGAACGAATCCAAGTACCCGGAATGTAATTCAACCCGTAGGTCGATTTCAATCCACGAATGGAGGGCACATTTTCAACTTGCGTTTGGACATAGTTACCTGATAAGCCTAATAGGGAAATTTGTTTAGCCCCAGTGACTGCATCTGTAAAATTAACCGACACACTGGCATTCGTTTCAAAGCTTTCAGACAGGTTACAACACGCCGCTTTAGCTAGGGTTTTCATAGTTAAAACCTCCCGACTTTGAATGGACTGGACATCATGTCCGCCAGGGCTCGCGACTACTTTAACTTCATTCAGTTCAGCATCATTCGCACGTAAATGGATATGCAAAAATTGGGGCTTTGTAACCCAAGCGGAGTCGGGTGCAAAGCCGACAGATCGAATAATTAGCCAACCAGGAAATTGTTGAACTTTTAGCGAAAACAAGCCATTTGAACCGACAATACCTCCTTTTTTATCAGGCCGATAATAAACTGTTGCACCAGGAAGATCTTCCATCTTGCCAGCATCGTCTAGGCTCATCACCCGGCCCGAGATTTCTTGTGCTAAAGCCTGCGTGCATAGCAGACTTAAAAATAATACATATTTGGAAAACATAATTTATCTGTGTTTAGTGAATAAAATGAAAACATTTCATTCAACTAAATCCGATAAACTTGCAAGTACGCCCGCCGGACAGATTGGGAAATTGGTACAAGCAGCACATTATTCTTAGTTCCAGAAAATAATGCAACCTGAATGGTAGGAAATGAAAAATTCGCAGAAATAGGAGCTAGCCTATCCGAATGAAGCACTTGCTTTTTCAATGAAAAAGCCGACTGATTTTTAATCTGAAAATGCTTAAAATGGAAACAGGTGGAACGCCTTAATTGGGCATGATCCGAATGATTAACCTGCTTGGGCATTGACAAAGTAGCCTTTTGCACTCCGGTAAATAGACAAGTCGATTGCGTCCACGATACACCCACACTGCTTAGCAAAAGCCAAGTCGCCATAAAAAACCAAAAGCTACGTTGTAAGACTACGCGCATAAGAGTGGGGCAAAGAAATTAACAAACGAATTAATCCTTCTAATTGTTCAATTTAAGGTTAAATATAGTAAATTTGATCGAATGAAACGCCCCTTCTATTATAATTTTATATACTTCTGGCTCTGCCTTTTCACTTTTGAAGGCGCATTTGCTCAAGGAACAAAATACCGCTATCTCATCCTTTTCAAGGATAAAACGGGAAGTGAATTTTCGATAACTCAGCCGCAAGTTTTTTTAAGTGCTCGCTCCGTCTCAAGGCGTGAAAAGATGCAAATTAAAATCACAGACCAAGATTTACCTGTTAATCAAGTTTACCTGAACCAAGTTATCAATCAAGGGGCTCAATTGTTATATCCACTAAAATGGATTAATGGCGCCGTAGTAAAATTAGCACCTGCTGACCTAAAGAAAATCCTCAGTTTACCAATTGTCAAAGGCTACTACATGAACATGGCGCTGGATTCGAGCTCCACATTATTACAAACAAAACAAAACAGGACCCTAGCTTCGCAAGCGCCTCCTGATTATGGATCATCGCTAGCACAAATTGTTCAATTGGGAATAGATGCAATGCACCAAGCAGGGTATAAAGGCGAAAACACTTTAATTAGTTTACTAGATGATGGATTCGCAGATGCAAACCTGTCACCCGTTTTAGCACCCCTCTATCAAGAAAATAGAATCGTAGGAACTTTACGCACGGACCCTACAATCAAATCTGTTTACGAATCAGGCTCCCATGGCACGGAGGTGTTGGGGACAATCGCAGCACAAGCACCTGGCCAACTTTATGGAACTGCTTTTAAGGCCAATTTTGCATTGGCACAAACGGAAGAAAGCCAACATGAATTATTAATTGAAGAGGCTAATTGGTTACGCGGAGCCGAATGGGCTGATAGTTTAGGGACTGATATTTTAAGTTCATCATTGGGGTATTCGATTTTCGACAATCCGATTTATAACCACAATTATAAAAATTTAGATGGCAAAACAACCCTCAGCACGCAAGCGGCTATGTGGGCGAGTCGGCGGGGAATCATTTGCACCGTTTCAGCTGGAAATGACGGATCAAGTAATTGGAAATACATTTCATCTCCTGCCGACGCTGATTCCATTTTAAGCGTTGGAGCCGTTGATCGAACAGGAACACGAGCATCATTCAGCTCGCTCGGACCGAGCTTTGACAATCGAATTAAACCCGATGTGGCAGCCATGGGACTATCTACCGTAACGGCCTTGCCATCTGGGATTATCGCAACCTTAAACGGGACATCCTTTTCTGCACCCTTACTAGCCGGCCTCGCAGCAGGACTAATACAAGCGAATCCCACTAAAAAATCTTGGGAAATCATGGAGGGTATTCGTCGGTCTGGAACCCAAGCAACAAAACCTGACAATTATTTAGGTTATGGTATTCCTCATTTTGACCGAGCGAGCAAAATTTTAAATCCCATCTTAGCCATTGAACCTTCGACAACAAAAGGAATCAGCGTTTACCCAAATCCAGCAAGCTTTGGGCAATCGATTCATATTGTTCATTCAGCATCTTCTTTGAGCCAATTGGAAATAATTTCCGCTCAAGGAGCTGTAATACAAACACTTACAAACATTACACCTCAAACAGAAATTTTCCTTCCACCTTTCATTTCTGGAAAATATTATTTTAGATTTACATCGACTACGGGCATCCAAACGATTCCTGTGAATCTAAACCTATAAACGATGAAGTCTAGATACTTATCCTTAGACATACTCCGCGGCATCACGTTGGCGGGAATGATTTTAGTAAATACCTCTGGGAATAGCAACTTTACTTATGGACCACTAAAGCATGCTATATGGCACGGTTTCACGCCAACGGATCTTGTTTTCCCAACATTTTTATTCATGGTTGGGGTTGCTATGCGCTTTTCTTTCAAAGCCTTTCATTATACCTTAACGCCATCTGTCCGGAACAAAATCATCAAAAGAACCTTACTTCTTTTCTTGATCAACTACTTGATATTTTATTTCCCATTCACCGACTTCACATTTGAAAAAATGCGATTTCTAAATGTTTTACCTCGAATTGCGCTTTCATTTTGTGCGGTTTCTTTTATTACCCTTAGCGTACCGACGCACTGGCTTACTCGAATTAACATCAGCATATTGCTCGCTTATTGGGCAATTCTAGCATGGGGTGGAGATAGCGGTGTACCTTATGAACTCAGCTCGAATGCCGTTCTAAAAGTAGATTTATTTTTATTTGGCCCTAATCACCTGTATCAAGGCAATGGCATTCCGTTCGACCCAGAAGGCTTATTGAGTACATTACCGGCCATTTCCACCTGTTTATTGGGTTACCAAGCAAGCATCTTTTTGGAAAAACAACGCGCCATCAATAAATCCCCCTTGGCTAGTTTATTGCTATATGGCATCATCTTAATTGTTATAGCCTTGATTTGGGATAAAGCCTTTCCGATCAACAAAAAGTTGTGGACTAGCTCATTTGTATTGCTTTGCGCGGGTTTCGATTTTATGTTAATCGGATTATTAAGTTGGTGGATCGAGACCAAAGAACGCCATTTTGCAAATAAATTCTTTCTCGTATTTGGAACAAATTCAATTATAGCCTATGCCATATCTGAAGTATTAGCCATTCAAATGGGGCACATACAAATGCCAGAAGGAGGTAGTCGCACGAGTTTAAGCAATTGGCTTTATTGGCATTTATTCGAACCCGTATTTGGCAAATACAATGGATCCTTAGCATTTGCCATTAGCTTTGTGCTAGTTTGTTGGCTTATCTGCTACCTATTTTATCGTAAGAAATGGTTCCTGAAAGTCTAGGCGAATAACATAGCTGCGCCGAAAACACCGGCGCTGTCCCCCAATTTAGGCTTAACGATGGGGGTTAAAACCTCTCCTGAATTAAAAATGTATTTCCGAATTCGATTATAGCCTTCGGTATATAGTAAGTCGATATTACCCAAACCTCCACCGATGACAATCACCTCAGGATCGATGACATTGATAATCGTGGATACGGCCCGTCCGAAATTCTCAAGTAATCGCTCCACCGTAGCAATTGCTGCAGGATCAGATTTAGCTTCATATAAGCGCATAATCTCTGGCATTCGTTTGGATTCACCCGATTGTAAATGGTAGAACTGTTCCAATGCTGGCCCGGAAATAACATGTTCCACGCAGCCCGACTTTCCACAATAACAGGCAAGTCCATCTTCTTCTAATATATTATGGCCCCATTCTCCGCCGATCCCATGAAGTCCATTAACAACTTTCCCATGTGCAACTAAGCCTCCGCCAACGCCAGTTCCCATAATGATTCCGAAAACCATTTCAGCAGCTGGTTGAACATCCTGCACGGCTCCTAATAAGGTTTCTGCTAAAGCAAAACAATTGGCATCATTTGCCAATTTAACTTCACATTGCAAAATAGCTGCTAAATCTGCTGCCATTGGTTGGCCATTCATACAAATGGTATTGCAATTTTTCATTGTTTGCGTTCGTGGGTTCAAAACACCTGGAGTGGCGAATCCAATGCGCTGAGGATACTCACCCAGTAGCGAAGAAACACGATCAACTAATTTCTTCACTTGATTTAAAATATGCGTGTATCCTAAACTCGCTTCCGTATCAATTCGCTCCCGAATCAATACTTCAGCAGGATTCCTGGCATTCAGAACGGCACATTCGATTTTCGTGCCTCCTAAATCAATCCCCCATAAATTAGCGTCGGTTGTCTTCATTATCATATATACTCAAATAACTTAAATAGCGACTCGTTGCTATTTCGCCCTCATCCACTGCCCGACGGACTGCACAAGCGGGCTCAGATAAATGTTGGCAATTATTAAATTTACAATCCCCTAATAAAGCACGCATCTCAGGAAAATAATGGGCTAATTCCGATTTTTCCATTTCGAAAACACCCATCTCATTGATTCCAGGACTATCAATCAAATAGGTTCCAGGATTCATCTCCCACATCGTGGAATAGGTTGTTGTATGAACACCTTTTTGAGCAAAATCAGAAATTTCTTTTGTCTTAAGCTGCAAACCTGGTGCCACCAAATTCATTAAACTCGATTTCCCTACCCCAGAATGACCGGCAAGAAGCGAAACTTTATGTTGAAAAATGGCCTTAAACTCATCGACCCCTTGATTAGCAGGGATGGAAGTAAACAAGATTCCATAACCTAATTCCTGATACAAGGCCGCGTATTCAAATACTTGATCTTGCTCTACTTCCGAAAGTAAATCCATTTTGTTAAATACAATTTGAACGGGAATGCGGAAGGCTTCGGCTGTGACTAAAAATCGATCTAAAAATCCCAAAGAAGTTTTAGGGGACTTCAAGGTCATCACAAAAATAGCTTGATCCACATTTGCCGCCATCAATTGGCCTTGAGCTGTTTTATGAACTGATTTTCGAATAATGTAATTGCTACGTGGAAGAATCTCTTCAATCACGACTGTCTCATTGGCAGCATCCTCCATGGCGTATAAGACATGATCTCCCACAGCGATTGGATTAGATGTTTTAGGCCCCTTCAATTTGAATTTACCTTTCAGTCGGCCGGCGAAAACCTTTCCCGATTCCGAACGAATTTCGTACCAGGAACCCGTTGATCGCATAATGAGACCCTTATTTAATTCCATGACGATGTTCGTTCAAATACTTCATAATTTTCGTTGTAGCACCCGCTTGCAAAGCCACAAATGCACGCGCCTGAACCTGTTTATTCACAAACACATCTTCCGCATCATATATTTCCCGCATTTTATTCGTCAGCATTTTGGTATTTTCAATTGGAAATGCCAAACCAAATTCGATTAATTCCCTTGCCTCTTTAAATTTAGTGTAATTTTTATTTCCAAAAAACACCGTTGGCCCATAGACGCTTGCCTCCAAAGTATTGTGTAAACCTTCCCCAAATGCGCCTCCAATATAGGCAAAAGATGCACCACGGTAAATTTGAGACAAATAACCGACCTCATTCACAATCAATACTTGTGCATCAATTGGTGGCAGTTCTGTCGAAAACTGAACGGGCAATTGTATCGCAGCCTCCCAACGCTTCAATTCCTCCATGTGAATTTCATGAGGCACTATAACCCACTTAAAATCAAAGACTTTCGAATTAATCAAGGGAATTAATACATCCATGTCTTCCTGCCAAACAGAGCCAAGCACCATAAACGCCTGATTATCAATAAATCGCTCTAAAATAGGCAATGATTTAGGCTCCCGTAAATGTTGGACAACACGATCAAAGCGCGTATCACCCCCAACCTGAACATGTTCCAAACCGATTCCATCTAACAAAGCTTTGGAGCCATCATCCTGCACAAAAATCTGTGTAAAGCAACGAAGCAAGGAACGAAAAAATCCGCCATACCAGGTAAAAAACACTTGATTAGGCCTAAAAATTGCTGAAATCAATAAACTAGGAATTCCCCGCTTTTGTAGTCCATTTAAATAAAAATACCAAAACTCATATTTGACAAAAATAGCTACGGATGGTTTCACTACATCCAGAAAGCGCCGACTAGCCGATGCTCCATCCAAGGGCAAATAACTTACGAAATCGACATCTTTAGCCGATTTTCTAACTTCATATCCTGAAGGAGAAAAGAAGGTAACTAAAATAAAATGGCCAGGATACTGTGCCTTAAAGGCTTCCATCACGGGTTTCCCTTGTTCAAATTCACCTAATGAAGCCGTATGAAACCACGCCACCGGACGCTGATTCATTGCAAGTACTTTTTCTAGGCCTTCCCAAACTTGGGATTGGCCTTCATTCCACAATTGGGCTTTTGGGTTCACATAGGAAACAAGCCGAACCAATTGTCGGTACAAAAACAAGGCAAAAGAATACAACCAAACTCTCAAGTTTTTACTAAATTTGATGTTGAATCAATAAAATTACTAAATAAGCAGCATACTGCCTCAACAAATGAATTGGATTCCCCTAACTACTGAAGCACAACTAGACGAAATCGTACAACTTTCGGAAACGAAACCCACCTTGATTTTCAAACATAGTACACGCTGCTCCATTTCATCGACAGCTTTAAGTCGATTAGAACGTGCATGGGATACAAATGAGAGTCCTGCGTATTATTTGGACTTAATCAGCTATCGCCCCATTTCAATCGCCATTGCCGAAAAATTTGATATTGAACATCAATCCCCACAAGTATTAGTGATTAATCAAGGGACATGCAGTTATTCAGCGACACATTGGGATATTTCAATGGATGAAATTAAAGCCTTTTTATAAACAACGACATGCGGTATTGTATCTTCCTTTCTTGCTTGCTAATTTCCTTGAACTCTAGGGCTCAAAGAAAATCTACGTCGGCAGAAAGTACTTTGCAAATACCCAATAAGCAAAGTCTAATGCCCAAAACAAATTTACCGAGTGAGAAATTGACGGGTACATGGGCAATAGGCATTTCGACAAGCACCAATTCGGGAATTATCGGTGGACTTAGCTTCCGAAAATATTGGTTGAATGAAGAAAAAAGTCAATCATTTATTCAAGTAGATGCTGATATTATCAAAGATTACAGGGAATTTACATCCCCTTATTCGTATAATGGACGTTCCTACATTGAAGGAAAACTGAATCATTTAATTGTTGTCAGGCCAGAATACGGGCGCAGGTGGACACTTTTAAAGAAATCTGCGGAAGGTGGGCCTGCCTTAAAAGGAATTTTGGCTACGGGTCCTAGCATAGGATTGCAAAAGCCTTATTATGTCGATATTTCCTATACCAATTCTGCAACTGCCCAAACATTAACACAGGCTGTTCCTTATGCCAAAACATTGGACGATTCCTATCCGAAAGCTTATATAATCGGTGACGCCAGTTTTTTAAAGGGATTTTCAGAAGCGAAACCTATCCCAGGATGGCATCTAAAGTCAGCCTTAAACCTTGAATTAGAATCATTTAAACAAAATCACATGAGCTTAGAGCTCGGATTTTGTTTGGATTATTTTACAAAACCGATAGAAATGTTAAACCAAACTGAAGGTCGCAATGTTTATACGACTGGATACCTGACTTTTTTCTTTGGGAAAAGTCATTAAAACGCCTAACAAATGATTGAATTACCTCAAGTTAATCCCGTACCTGCCAATCGCAAGCCTGATTGGCTTCGCGTTAAATTACCCATAGGGGAAAGTTATACCAAGGTCCGCAAACTCGTGGATGAATATAAATTGAATACCATTTGCCAATCAGGGAATTGCCCAAACATGGGGGAATGCTGGGGTGAAGGCACTGCAACATTTATGATACTAGGAAATGTTTGTACCCGTTCTTGTACTTTCTGTGCTGTAGCAACTGGGAGACCGCAAGAATATGATGAGGACGAACCGCGTCGAGTGGCAGAAGCGATCCGTTTGATGCAGGTAAAACATGCGGTTCTTACATCGGTCAACCGCGATGAATTGAAGGATAAAGGTGCCGAAATCTGGTACCAAACGGTTCGTGCTGTTAAAGAAACGACACCGAATACGACAATTGAGACCTTGATTCCGGATGTGAAGGCCAACTGGGATGCTTTGATTCGTATGATTGAAGGTGGCCAAGAGGTTGTTTCCCATAACATGGAGACCGTTGCAAGGCTATATCGTTATGTGCGTCCACAAGCGAAATATGAGCGCAGTTTGGAGCAACTCAAACGAACAAAGGAGTTTGGAAAACGAAATAAATCTGGGATTATGTTAGGCCTGGGGGAAACAGAAGATGAGGTTTTCCAAGCAATGGATGACTTAGTTGCCCATGGTTTGGATGTATTAACATTGGGCCAATATTTACAACCGACAAAAATGCACCACGAGGTGATTGAATGGATTCACCCTGACAAATTTGCCATGTATAAGGAAGAGGGCTTAAAACGTGGCCTAGCTTATGTGGAATCAGGTGCCTTGGTACGTTCAAGTTATCATGCGGAAAGACATATCTAAATGAGCGAATTCGTGAGCGAAAACCCGAATCAATACACCTACATCATTGCAGGTGGAGGAATGGCTGGACTTTCGCTCGCATATTATTTAGCTGAAAGTAAGCTAACATTTGATCGAATTTTGATCATTGATCAAGGAACTGAGGTGCCAAAAACCTGGAGTTATTGGAGTGATGAATTGCATCCATTTGATGCATATGCTGAACAAAAATGGAATAATTTGCAAATCCATACCTTTCAAAATCAAACATTAGACCTTCCCATCGCGCCATTCGTCTATCGAAAAATCGAAAGTTCTTCTTGGACAAAATCGATTCAAGATAAACTACGAAATAACCCGAAATTCGAATTCCTTCAAGCGAGGGTTGAATCCTTTCATTATCAGGGAAAATTTGCCCAGGTAAAAACTAATCTAGGCAGCTTCGTCGCAATTGAAAAGCTTTTTGATAGCCTTAGCCCCTATCCCTGTGACTTAACAAATCCTAAAGAATTAAAGCAGCATTTTGTTGGACTCAGTATCGAGACCAATTTTCCACTATTCGATCCATCAAAAGCAACCTTATTTGATTTCAGAATCGCATTTTCAAATGCCTGTGAATTCATGTATGTATTGCCCACAAGTTCACGAAATGCCTTATTTGAACATACGTTTTTCTCGGGAGTATTATTGGATGAAAAAGCATATATCGACCAAATTAAAGCTTATTTGTTGGCCTACTATGGCCTAAGTGACGATGATTATGAAATAAAAGCTAGTGAAAAAGGCATCATCCCAATGAATTACGTGAGGATGTCACAAAATTTACATCAAAAAATCATCAAGATTGGTACCGCAGGCGGATTCGTCAAAGCGAGCACTGGATATTCATTTAAACGAACGCAGGAGCTTTTGAAAAAACTAGTCGAACAACTCGAAACGAACAATTTGCAAGCCTTTGTGCTTAATCAAACTCGACTTAAGGTTTGGCTGGATCGAATTTTTATTCAGGTATTAGTGGACCAACGAGTAAAAGGAAGCACCGTTTTCGAAAAATTATTTGAAAAGAACTCGGCCCAACGAATGCTACGTTTCTTAGATGAAAAGACAAGTACCTGGGAAGATTTGCGCCTGATGACAACCGTGCCCATTTTGCCCTTTATGAAGGCATTCTTTAAAATAGTATTAAACAGATCAACCTTTTCGTAATAAATGGTTGTTGACCCGAGATAATAATCTTAAATTTGCACAATTTTTTAACATAAAAAGAAACAACGAATGGCTTATCTATTTACTTCAGAATCAGTATCCGAGGGACATCCCGATAAAGTAGCTGACCAAATTTCGGATGCGTTAATCGACCATTTCATGGCGTTTGACCCAACTTCTAAAGTTGCTTGTGAAACCCTAGTTACAACTGGGCAAGTGGTATTAGCTGGAGAAGTAAATACAAGTACTTATTTGGATGTGCAAGCAATTACACGTGAAGTAATCCGTAAAATTGGTTACACCAAAGCGGAATATATGTTTGAAGCTAATTCATGTGGCATTTTATCTGCAATTCATGAGCAATCGGCAGACATCAACCAAGGTGTTGATCGTGCAAATCCGGAAGAACAAGGTGCTGGTGACCAAGGAATGATGTTTGGTTTCGCTACAAAAGAAACAGAAAACTACATGCCATTGGCATTGGATTTGGCACACAAAATCTTACAAGAATTATCATATATTCGTAATAATGAGCCGAATTTAATTGGTTATTTGCGTCCGGATGCAAAATCTCAGGTAACAATCGAATATAGCGACGATCATACTCCACAGCGCATTGATACAATCGTTGTATCGACACAGCATGATGACTTTGCGACGGAAGCGGAGATGTTGGCAAAAATCAAAAAAGACATCATCGAAATCGTTATACCACGCGTGATGGCAAAGTTGAAGCCTGAGTTACAAGCTTTATTTAATGATGCGATTACTTATCATATTAACCCTACGGGCAAATTTGTGATTGGTGGTCCACATGGAGATACAGGTTTAACAGGCCGTAAAATCATCGTAGACACGTATGGTGGAAAAGGCGCACACGGTGGTGGTGCATTCTCGGGAAAGGATCCATCTAAAGTAGACCGTTCTGCAGCATATGCAACACGCCATATCGCAAAAAACTTAGTTGCGGCAGGATTGTGTGATCAAGTATTAGTACAAGTGTCTTATGCGATTGGTGTTGCGAAACCATGTGGTTTGTTCATCGATACCTATGGAACGGCGAAAGTAAACTTAACCGATGGGGAAATTGCCCGTCAAGTGGAGGCTATTTTTGATATGCGTCCTTACTTCATCGAGCAACGATTGAAATTACGTAACCCAATCTATTCAGAAACTGCTGCTTATGGTCACATGGGACGCAAAAACGAGGTAGTAACCAAGACATTTAACGGACCTGGTGGACAAAAAATCAGTAAAGAAGTAGAATTATTTACTTGGGAAAAATTAGATTATGTAGATGCGGTAAAATCAGCATTTGGAATTTAATTTTCCTAAACTGTATATTAAAAAGGTGCTCTTCTTCGGAGCACCTTTTTTTATGCCTTAAATTCAATTTTATTTGAACAAATTTAGTGGTAATTGAGTTTAGAAAAGCATGAGCACGTCAGGCAAAAAAGGTTTTTATTTTAAGGAATTTGAAGAAAAAAGTATTTCCCCTTTCGATAAGCTCTTTGGTATTTTCAAAGAACTCATCACGCATACTTCCGGTGATTTTGAGGAAGCCATTGAATGGCTTCGGGAATTGGATAAGGAATATGAATTAACTGATGAAAATTACACGATTGATGATTTCATTGAAGACCTAAAATCCAAAGGCTATATCCGTGAAGAAATCGATGAAAATGGTGGTTCAGGCCTCGGCATAACAGCCAAAACCGAACGTGCTATCCGCCAAACGGCTTTAGAAAACATTTTCGGAAACTTAAATAAAAGTGGAGCAGGGAACCATAAGACCAAAGTATCCGGCCAAGGGGATGAATTAACTGGTGAATATAGATCCTATCATTTTGGGGATAGTTTGGAGAAAATTTCACTCACAGAAAGTTTAAAAAATGCTCAAATCAATCACGGAACAGAAGAATTCGAATTAACGGAAGAGGATTTAATTGTAGAAGATACGCAATATAAATCCCAGATGAGTACCGTCTTGATGATAGACATCAGCCACTCCATGATTCTTTATGGCGAAGATCGAATCACGCCCGCCAAAAAAGTGGCGATGGCTTTGGCTGAATTAATCACTACACGCTACCCAAAAGACACCATTGATATTTTGGTTTTTGGTAATGATGCCTGGAGAATTTCCATTAAAGATATTCCCTACTTAAAGGTAGGGCCTTATCATACGAATACGGTCGCCGGCTTGCAACTAGCTATGGATATTTTGCGAAGGAAGCGAAATACCAACAAGCAGATATTCATGATAACAGATGGAAAACCAAGCTGCGTAAGGGAAAAGGATGGCACATATTACATGAATAGTAATGGTCTAGACCCTTATGTCACTGAGAAGTGTTATTCGCAAGCGGCACAAGCACGCAAATTACATATTCCGATTACAACATTTATGATTGCCCGCGATTCCTATCTCCAACAGTTTGTAGATAAATTCACGGAGGCCAATCAAGGAAAAGCTTTTTATACGGGCCTACGCGGATTAGGTGAAATGATTTTTCAAGATTACGAAACGAATAGAAAGAAAAGACTCAAATAAGATGATCAAGAATTTAGGTGAATTAAAGGCTTCAGGATACCAAAGTAAATCCATCAAAGATGAATTAAGGGATAATCTCATCAAGCACATAGAAGCAGGAACTAGCGTATTTAAAGGTGTTCATGGATTTGAAAATTCGGTTATTCCCGAATTAGAACGAGCAATATTATCCAGACATAACATCAATCTTTTAGGTTTACGGGGACAAGCAAAAACACGCCTGGCGCGTTTAATGGTCAATCTATTAGACGAATACATCCCCTATGTAGCTATTCCGAAATCAACGATGACCCATTGAATCCCATCTCCCGTTTTGCGATCAATGCGATCGCTGAACAAGGCGATCAAACACCTATCGCCTGGTTACACCGGTCGGAAAGATATGCGGAAAAATTAGCTACACCCGATGTCACTGTTGCAGATATAATCGGGGATGTAGATCCGATTAAGGCTGCCAACTTAAAACTCTCTTATGCGGATGATCGAGTGATACACTTTGGAATGATTCCTAGGGCCAATCGCTGCATCTTTGTTATTAATGAAATCCCCGATTTACAAGCAAGAATTCAAGTAGCCTTGTTCAATATCTTACAAGAAGGGGATATCCAAATCCGCGGCTTCAAACTGAGATTACCCTTGGATATGCAGTTTATTTTTACCGCTAACCCCGAAGATTACACGAACCGAGGTAGCATTGTGACGCCATTAAAGGATCGAATTGGATCTCAAATATTGACTCATTATCCAGAAAGCATTGCGATTGCACGCAAAATATCGTCACAAGAAGCTCGCATTAATGCGGAACAAATTGATCGTGTGTATATCCCTAGTTTAGCCTATGACCTTTTGGAGCAAATCATTTTTGAGGCAAGGGCAAGCGAATACATAGACCATAAAAGCGGTGTTAGTGCGCGTATGAGTATTTCCATGCTTGAAAGCCTAGTTAGCACGGCAGAAAGGCGTGCATTATTAAACAAAGAATCGCAGACGTGTGTCCGCATGTCCGATTTTATGGGTATTATTCCGGCAATCACAGGAAAAGTAGAACTCGTCTATGAGGGCGAACAAGAGGGGGCCGCCTTCGTGGCAGAGCAACTGATAGGACAAGCCATAAAAACGTTCCTTCCTGGTTTATTTCCAAAGATTGAAAAATTAAGCAAGAAAATTGATGAAAGCCCCTACAGTGATTTACTGGAAGCTATTTTTGCTGAGGGTGGACTAGTTATGTATGATGAAAGTCCAAATGCTGAATACCAAGCTATTTTAGATGCCTATGAAGCACTCGAGGCTTTGCTAACCAAATACCAACCCAATACGCTTATTTCAGATCGCTATTTTGTGAAGGAATTTGTATTATGGGCACTAGCAGAACATCATAAATTAGGAAAGGAACGCCTTCAAGATGGATTCCAATTCAAGGACTTGTTAGGCATATTATAATAAAAAAGCGCCCTTTTCTGGGCGCTTTTGAATTTTATTCGATGGAAAGACTAAGCTTTTCCGTTTTTACTTGATTGATTTTCGATTTAAAGCGTTTGATTTGTTCTGCTAAGGCATTCAATGCTAAATCCAAAGCCTCTTCAAACGATCGTGCGGTTTCTTTAACAAACAAAATAGCACCTGGCACAGCAATCTTAATTTCTAACATTTTTTCTCGCATTTTCCCTTCGCCTTTGGCAATTTTCAAAAATACTTCGCCTCCGGTTATTCGATCATAAAAAGTATCCAATTTATTCAACTTTTCTTGAATGCTATCCAACAATTTACGATCTGCACTGAAGTGAATGGCGTGTACTTGCACTTTCATAATCATTAAATTTAAAGTGTGAATGAGATGCTTTGGGAATCTTAGCAAAGCCACCGAAAAACAGAACGTTTTAGATTCATCGAAAAGGTATATGTTTTTCGAAAGCTTGTCAAGCAATTAACCCATATTTATTTCCAAACGACCCGAATCAATTGAATTGGGATGCCTAATTCAGTAAAGGAGTCGTGCCAAAAATGCTGTATGGCCGACAAATGATCATTGGGGGACTTGACTTCTATGAAGGAAAATCCGTTCCCATTTTGAATAAACAAATCAGGGAAACCTTTGGCATGTGTAGATAATCGCGACCACATCAATTGCATGACTTGTTGTAAAGCTTGGGTCTCAACGGAAAGTAAAACTCTTTCAATTAACTCCCAGTTAAGATGCACCCAATCCACCAGCGGATTGATGACACCTTGATGTTCCTCCGCAACAGCTTGCATGTGTTTCAAAACGCGGGGACAATCATAAAGCAAATCGAGTAATTCTGAAAACCTTTCGGGGTTTACTTGTGTAAAATCAATCGTAGGAGCATATTGAAAAGGATGATGAAAACCCGTACTCCGATTTGTAAAAATAAGTTCCCAGGTAAGTAGACCCAACATATTTTTCCAAACCCCGTTTTCAGAAAAAATGGCATAATAGCCTTGGGCCGCATAATAATCAATTACACCCTGCTCGACATTGCCGTTGTATGTTCCGTCAATCTCAATAATCTCTGCCGCTTTCAATTTACTTGTTACTTGCTTCACTTGTTTTTTGGAAGCTTGCCTCGCCAAAAAATCTTGAAAAAAGTGTAACTCAGTGGGATTTTCAACAAATTCGCGACCAAATTCAGCCCATTGTATCGCTTCGTCAATACGTTTTATTTTAGCCAAAATACGTACACGTCGTTCCAGGGCTTGTGCAGAACCCGCCTGACTATATACGTCCAAAGCCGGCTCCCAATAGGTTTGACGCTCTAAATATCGCCCAACTTGAAATAATAGTCGCTCATAAGCTGGAACTGCTAATTCAGATAAATCCGCAGCCATAGGTATAATTGTATCAAACAAGGAATCCTTCAAAAGCATTGGATTCAACATATCTTGCTGAGCCAAAAACCATTCACGCCAAATACTTATCCCCCATTTATCCTCAATCTCTTTACGCGTGGTGAAATAAGGCTGAAAATCCTCCTCGGCAATCTCAATGTAATGTCGGTGCCCTAAATCACGTACAACAAACTCCTTCAAATCCCGATTCTTACTTCCAAAAAACAAAAAGGAACAGAAATGATACAAATCCAATTTCATAGGTTTTATCCAATGATGCGTGTTGAAGGAGGAAGGTATCGGGCTGTTGTCCAAAAGATCCATCAAAGCTTGTTTAGATAATGACTTGTAGGATTCTATATTTATCGACAATCCTTTAAGAATATCGATGCAGGACTGTTTTGTAAGTACATGCAATAGGGCTGGCGTGAAAACCAAAGCATCATAACGAGTAACAAAACCATTTGAAATCAATTCGTTCGTTACCTCATCTATAGGCGCTATTTCTTCATAGGCTAACTTAGTCTGATTGAACCATGTAACACTCCTTCCTGACAAGCGAAGATAAAGGCATTGTCCAGCAAATGAAAGCGAATGAAATGATGTGATAAATTCGGATTCCTCAGAATTAAGCAAATTTTTATAATGCTTATCCACATATCGCAAAACATATTGAAAGTAATCCCAGTAATAAGTTGGAGAAAAATTGGATGGAACAGCGCTCTCCATGTTTTAGGCGAATAAATTTTACCCGAAAATAGGACTATTTGAGTATAAATTTCAAGATTTTCAACAGAAAATTAGATTTTTTCAACAATTTCAGAAATGATGTTATATTTGTAGGCCTAATATTTATTGGGTTTATCACATCTTTCTAACGAAACAAAATTTATGCAAACGGTTTCAAATTTCAACTTTGCTGGCAAAAAAGCATTAGTTCGTGTTGACTTCAACGTACCTCTTAATGAGCGATTTGAAATTACAGATGATACGCGTATCAAA